>Ga0302164_10000838_pt1 | contig 10072 bp, 4 predicted proteins | sample I_Fen_E3_1_FD_193500 | JGI IMG/M metagenome (GOLD analysis project Ga0302164, IMG submission 193500) | Peat permafrost microbial communities from Stordalen Mire near Abisko, Sweden - I_Fen_E3_1 | ecosystem: Environmental > Terrestrial > Soil > Wetlands > Permafrost | place: Sweden: Abisko... | reverse complement strand
TACACTTGAAGAAAAATCCGGGAAATTCCGTGTGTTGCGTTTAGGTTTCAGGCAAGTGAAAGGTCTACGGCAGGATGATATAGAAGTATTGCTATTGAACAGGAAGAAAATCTATTGCACTATCAACGAACTGCGTGATATCGAATTACCAGAAGCTGTATTGGAAAAATTAGCTGATGCAGATGCATTCCGTTCTATTGGTCTTGACAGACGTGAAGCATTATGGGAAGTATCAACAAAGGATCGTCCGGTTGCCATATTTAACGGACAAACTGCTGCCGATGCTAAAGGAGAAAATATTTCATTACCCATCATGACAAAATCCGAACATGTGGTACATGATTATGCAGCAACTTCTCTTTCTTTAAAAGCACATCCTGTAAGTTTTGTAAGAGAAAAATTAGATCAACTACATGTTTCATCAACTGCTCAATTACCAAACCTTAAAGATGGCGCATTAGTAAAAGTTGCAGGACTTGTTTTAGTAAGACAACGACCAGGCACTGCCAGCGGTATTTGCTTTATGACCATTGAAGATGAAACCGGATTTGCCAACCTGGTGATATGGGAAACGCTCTTTGAAAAATTCAGGAAAGAAATTATTCAATCAAGATTGATTATGGTTGAAGGTAAAGTACAAATTGAAGGTGAGGTAATACATGTAATTGTACAACGTTGTTTTAATTTTTCTTCTTTGTTGAGAAATCTTACTCCAAAACATAATGAAGATCTGCCAGTGCTTACCTTGGCATATCCGGATGAGAAATCTGTACCTCCCGGTTTGGATAAAAGATCACAGCCTAAAGAATTACCGCAGAAAAAGATATTTCCGGAGGCGAGGAATTTTAAGTGATGCTGATGGTATTATTTTTTATGGAGTTATGGCAATTTAAATCACTGGGCTTCTTTATCAATAAAATAATATCCACCTTTCAATATCGGTTATATATGCCGCTAAAGAAATCATAATAATCTTAATAAATACCATCGCTTTTTAAAATGCTTCTATTATATTAGGACCATTGGCATTAGATAATGAATTATGATTGGTGCAACAATACCTTGAAGTAGAGCAGCAGGCTTGATACATCTCTCATCAATTGGACCAAATGCAAGTATAATTAAGGTCATAACTATTATTTTTTAAAAGTTTTATATGGCGCTATAAAATGCCATATAACGACATACAACAATCACCACTACCCTTTTCCTTATTATGCTTTACCTCAATAGAACCAACATCCATGGAGGAGCGGCATAGCCCGGAACAGCAACTGCTTTAACAGACAAAAAATTGGGTAGCATGAGTTGCAGCTTTTGGCAGGAAAATGATCAGTGAGTTTCGATCCGGTATTTTATTGTGTATTTTTGCACAGTATTTTTCAATTGCAGCTATTTGGGTACTAATAATTGCCGCAATTGTATGTACAAAGAATTGCAGTAATTTGCAGCAGGTGCAGACAGCGTTCACGCAAGGAAAATGGCGCAGAGGAGCAATCGGCTACAACTTAAATGACACAATGAATTATTATCCATTATTATTACAATACGATTCTTTATGAAAATTATGAATATTTTAATTGTTGCAGCCTCAATCTTTACACTGGTGCTGGTTGATAGTTGTAAAAAAAATCCGGATATACAAGCAACACCTTTGCCAATTCCTCCTATAGTTACTACCAAGCCAGTAACAACTATTAACTCTACCTCAGTTGTTTCAGGTGGAGAATTTGCTACTGCAGCCAACATTACAGACAAGGGAATAATATGGGGAACTGATAGCAGCACCCTTACGATTTCAGTTAGCAATAAAATCAGCAACGGTGCTACTTCGTCAAATTTTACAGACACCATACAAATTTTACAACCAAATACTACCTATTATTTAAAAGCTTATGCCGTGTACAGCCTGGGTGTAATCTATGGCGCAGCAATTAAATTTACTACCCCTCCAACTGTGTACCTCGCAGGTTATCATGGCAGTTCAGCAGCGTATTGGAAGGATGGGAAATTGTTTACTCTTGCAGGTGGCACCTATGCACATTCCATTTATGCAGTTGGTAGTGATGTATATGTAGCTGGCGAGAATAATAGCGCTGGCCTTCGGGCAGTATACTGGAAGAATGGGATACCGGTGCCACTAACAAATGGTACAAATGCGGCATTGGCCAATTCAATTTTTGTATCAGGAAACGATGTATATGTGGGCGGCTACGAACTTTATAACAATAACGCCAACCTGCCGGTTGCAAAATATTGGAAAAATGGCGTTGCGGTGTCTCTTACTAATGGTACACTTTCTAATACGGGCATTGTTAATTCAATTTATGTAGTTGGTAGCGATGTGTATGCCGCAGGATTTACTGCCAATGGATATATGGGATATCAAATTGCCACTTATTGGAAGAACGGCCTTGCTATTCCACTTAATGATAGCAATTACTCCATTGCCACTGCGCAATCTGTTTTTGTAAAAGGCAATGATGTATATGTAGCTGGCAACGAAAAAAACCAATTAGGAATTGGTGGTATTCCTGTAGCAAAATATTGGAAGAATGGGGCTTCAGTGGTTTTAACCGATGGCTCTCAACATGCTGGTGCTTATTCCATTTTTGTGGCTGGAAACGATGTGTATACCGCTGGCTATGAGTATAGTGGTTTAACGGGTTATTCTGCTGCAAAGTATTGGAAGAACGGAATATCGGTTTCTTTAACTGACGGGTCTAAATATGGTGGTGCTTATTCCATTTATGTATTGGGTAGTGATGTGTATGTTGCTGGCGGGGAAGATAATAATTTTGATGCTAGGTGTTGGAAAAATGGGGCTATATTCCCCCTTGAAATCAGTGCACAGTACTCCAGGTCAGTTTCTATTTTTGTACAATAATTGTTTTACTGAAAATTTTTATCCATTTTACTAATCAGAAAGTAAATATTTTTTGCCGGGTTTGTTGTTCCCCACAAACAATTACGGATCTTTTATTTTTTGTCAGCTGCTTCACTATAGCAAAATATTTTCTTGCCAGATCCTCAAAACGTACCATTAACTTTACTCTATTGTTTCGTCTTGTACTGAGATAGATTAACCCTTGGGTATTTTTAAAGTTGAAGAATGGGAAGAGGGTTTGTACAAAAGTATAATAATCAGCAATGCGGCTGGTAAGCGCACCAGTCACAGAAGTAAATTATAACAAGTTATCCTTAAATACTTTGGCCACTGCTTCTGTTTTACTGTTAACGTGCAGCTTTTCGTAAATATTTTTTATATGGCTGCGCACGGTTTCTACAGCAATAAATAATTCTGTTGCCGCCATTTTGTAGGTATAACCTTTCACCATCAATTGCAATACTTCTTTTTCCCGGTCGGTAAGGTTATACTCCTCCCCTTTTTTATTATCCCCGGTTTCATGGTATTCGTTAAACATCAATATTACCTGTCTTGCAATTGAAGCGGTCATTGGCGAACCTCCTTCGCAAACGTCTTTTAAATGCTCTATTAATTTTGCCGGTTGTGTTTTTTTCAACAGGTAACCATCGGCTCCAGCACGAATGGCTTCAAATACATTTTTTTTATCGTCAAATACCGTTAGCATTAATACTTTGCAGGAGGTGTTGTGCTGACGAATCAGTTTTAAGCCTTTAATGCCGCCCACACCGGGCATATCAATATCCATCAATACAATATCCGGGTTGTCTGCCTTTATATCTTCTTCTACATGATTGCAATTACGATAAGTATTTACCACAGAAAAACCCTCCGACCCATTGATGAGCATAGCAAGGCCTTCCCGCAGTTGATTGTTGTCTTCATATAACACCACCTTTATCATGCTACAAAATTTAAAAGATAATTTCATTAATACAATCCCACACTTATGGGGTATTATACCTGTATTTTTAATTCAATTTTGGTTCCTTTGTTTATTTGGCTGTCAATAATCAGTGTGCCATGAAGCGCTGCAGCCCGCTTATATAAATTGCCAATTCCGTTACCTTCACTAAAGCCATCATTTTTAAACCCTTTACCGTTATCTGTAATGAGCAGTTGTAAAATATTTTTCTTTACCGAAAGTTCAATTGCTGCGTTGCAGCAGCCACTGTGTTTAGCCAGGTTGTTTACCGCTTCTTTAAAGATCATAAACAGATCATGCCGTTTACCCAGTTCAAGATTCATACATCCCACTTCTTTATCTTCCCTAAAACTATAATTAATACCGCTGGCCTCCAGTAAATTTCCGGCAAACTCTCTCATCCGGCTTAATACATTTTCCATACTTTCATTTGAAGGGTCAATATTCCAGACTATATCATCCATACTTTCCATCATCCGTACACTATTATCACTTATCTGGTGTATAAATTTTTTTGTATCGGGTATATCGGTATCGATTTTCTTTTTAGCCATTTCACTTAGTATGTTGATGGTGCTTAGCGTGCTCCCCATATCATCGTGCAAATCCCTGGCAATACGGCTGCGTACTCTTTCTGCTTCAATTTTCCTTTTATTCCTGGCTCGCAGTAAAAGGTAAGTAATACTAACTGCAACCAGTACACATAATAAGTAAAACCACCATTGTTTCCAAATGGGGGGAATGATGTATATATTAAAGGAAGTGCTTTTTTCTGATTCAATACCCGCCTTTGATTTACATTTTACCATAAACCTGTACTTGCCGCCTGGTAAATAAGTGTATGTAGCCTGTTGTTTTTCTCCTGCTTTTATCCAGTTGTTGTCGATACCTTCCATTTTATAATAATAGTCTTCCTTATCCTTCTGAAAAAAGCTCATGTTGGAAAATTCAATGGTTAAAAAATTTTGCCGGTAATTAAGTACCATTTCATTTTTATCTTTCATAATACTGTCCACATCCAGGTAGGAGTCGAATAATTTAATGCCGGTAATAGTTACATTCGTTGGTACCCGGTCTTTTAAAAATTTGGCAGGATCAAAAATTGTAAATCCTTCGGAACTGCTGAATATCATTCTGCCATCCCGCAGTTTTAATTTGGCAACCTGCAAAAATTTTTCGTTAGACAGACCTTCCAGCAATCCGTAATTGGTCACTTTCATTCCATCTAATGCAATCTTGGAAATACCGCTGCTGCCTGCAAACCACACCGTTCTTTTTTCGCCATTTAATAACAGGAAAATGTTATTGTTGGGCAACCCATCTCCGGTATTAAGCAAACGAAAATTTTCTGTTGTTGTATTCATCAACACAATACCTACGGGGGTAGCCATCATAAGTTCATTAACAGATACGCCTATGATGTCGCGTATCCTTAAACTGGGTATTGATTTGTCATTACCCGTTTGGGGCTTGTATTGTTTTTCCACTGTCGCCGAAAGTGTATTTATTTTTAACAGCCCGCCTGTTGATGTAGCGGCCCATAAATATTTCAGCCCATCATAGTACAATTGATTGATGTAATTAACACCGAGCCCATCTGCATGAGGGGGCAACACCCGTGTAAACTTTCCTGTATTAACATCCCTGCGTACAATTACCTGTTGGGAAGTGCCAAACCATAAATTACCTTCCTTGTCTATTTCGCAACTTAAAATACTCTGGTTGTTAAAAGCTGTATCCTTAAATTTTTCTATCCTGTTGCTGCCCGGATACAATTTTAATAAAGTACCGTGCTGGCACCCTATCCACACATTATTTTCATTATCGGTGATACCCGACCAATTGTCGCGGTAATCCCAATTACTAATTGATGAATCACCCAGGTTAAATTTTTTAGGAAGCTGATTCATTTTTTTATCAAAGTAATATAACCCTTCGCCGCCCCAGGTTAATACAATAATGCTGCTATCCGGCATTTCAACAAAACCTGTTATTAACTGGTAGGTTGATTTTAAAATTTCTCCTGTTGAATATTTTTTTATTTTATGAGAAAAGAACTGCTGAAAAAATCTGTTGTAAATAAACAATCCATTCGTTGTGGCAAACCAGTAATTGTGTTCTTTATCTTCGGTCATAAAGCTGGCTGTTTCAAAATCAATTCCATAAGTACTGCCAGGTGTTTTTTGAAGAAATTCCATTTTGCCTGTACCAATATCCATTTTTGCAATATTTTCTCCATAGCTCCATGTAGTGCCTTCTATATCGGTAAAATATCCCAACATATATTCGCCATTAGTACTGGTATCAGTAAAAATAATTTTATCAGTTTGGGTATCATAACCTACATGTTTTTTAAAACTGGCAAACCATAACCGGCCATTTTGAGTTAAGTGAATCGAAAATATTTTTTCTTTCGCTTCGGGCATTTGAAATATAGAAAGCTTTTGAGGGTTACGCTCAGCATCTAAAAATTTACCCGAAATTCTATTATACGCTACTATGCCTTTATCTGTAGCCAGCCAATATTGTGCATTGCCGGCATCATATACCAGCTGATAAATTACATGGGCCGTATCAGGAATAACATTACTGCCGTCAACAAATTTATTTTTTGTTTCATCATAACAATAAATACCTCCCCGTTTTAAGATCAGCCAAATATGTCCATCATTTAATTGCACCAATGATTGTGGTTCAAAAAAATCAGACGCGGGGGATCCTGTTATTTCAACTTTTTTAAAATGAAAATTATTTCTGTTGAGCAGGCAAACGCCCGACGCAGTTAATACCCAAAATCTTTTGCTGCAGTCTTCTAAAAAAGATAACACATTGTTGTCTGGTAAGGTGGCAGCTTCATTTTTTTCCTGCTTCAGCCATATCCACCTGCTGCAATCATAACGTTGTATGCCATTATCGGTTGCAATCCAAAAAAAGGATTTGCTATCCTGGAAAACGCAATTTACGCGGCTACTGGTAAGGAAATTATGCTGATCAAAATGCGTAAAAACAATATCAGCATATTGTGCATACAAACCGGGTACAATAAAGCCGCTGAGAAAAAGAAAAATAATTTTCAGATAACCGGCATATTTTTTTTTGTATGTCAAAATTGATAACAACGGCTTATTTTATATTGATCAAATTTACTTTGAATATTGTAAAACCTGATGCCGTTGCTCAAAAACCCCATATTTATGGGATATCACAATGCTGCAAGGCGTTATTACACCTGCAAAGCTGCATCACCCCGGCGGATGTGTAACCCCATAGTTATGTTATAAAATTGCTTGCCGCTCGGGAAGGCACCCGAAAAATCACACCCTTATGGGATTGTTCAGGAGGTGGAATCATCAGAGTTTTGTGTGGTGAAAATTTAATCATCACCATTACAAACCTTGTTATGAAAAAAAATATATGCATTGTTAATTTAAAAACCAGATTCCTGTTCTTAAATATTTTATTGCTGCTTACCTGTTACGGCTATTCGCAAAATGTAGGTATTGGTACCACCACACCTGATGCATCTGCGGCGCTGGACATTACCAATAGTTCAAAAGGTTTGCTGATACCAAGAATGAATACAGCAGCCATCAATGCGATTCCCAATCCTGCAAAGGCATTGCTGGTATACGATTCTGTTCAAAATAAACTGATGGTAAATACAGGCACGGCAGCAATTCCCAATTGGCAACCCGCAGTATTTGGTAACACTGTATGGAATCTTACAGGTAACAACAACATCAATCCATCCAATCAATTCATTGGCACTACAGATAATCAACCATTACGTTTCAGAATAAATAATATCAGCACAGGAGAATTAAATCCTGCAAGTGGAAATATCTTTTGGGGATTGCGTGCAGGCCAGGGCAACACCACAGGATATAGTAATATTGCCATTGGAACGGGTGCGCTAAAATTGAATAGCGGCGGCTATAATACGGTTGCTATAGGAGATTCTGCATTATTTAATGACAGTGCCGCACTTAATACGGCCGTAGGGTCTAAAGCACTATTTTCAAACAGCACCGGATCAAATAATAGTGCGATTGGCGCAGCGTCACTGAGCTCGAACATTTCAGGGGATGACAACACTGCAAGCGGGTTCGAGGCTCTTTTTTCAAATACCACCGGTTATGAAAATACGGCTACAGGATCACTGGCACTTGTATCCAACACCACCGGTCACGATAATACCGCAACCGGAGTTGGGGCGCTCTATTCTAATAAAACAGGTGCAAGCAATGCTGCTTATGGCGTTGGTGCCCTTTATCTTAATACCTCAGGTGGTGAAAATACTGCTGTTGGTTTTGAGGCACTTAGCAGCAACACTTCCGGCAACCTTAATACTGCTAACGGAAGCAATGCCCTTTTTACCAATACTACGGGTGGTGCCAATACTGCCATTGGAGCAGGCGCACTTTTTTCCAGTACCATAGGTAACTTAAATACAGCCACCGGGGCCAATGCACTTGGTGAAAACACAACCGGGAGTAATAACACCGCTAACGGTGCCAGTGCTTTGCAATTAAATACTACTGGTAGTGGCAATACCGCAAATGGCTCCAGCGCTTTGCAATTTAATGCTACTGGTGGTGACAATACTGCAACTGGATTCGAAGCTTTGCGATCTAATACTACTGGGGGTGCTAATACTGCTTCGGGCAGTAATGCATTGTTAGGTAACACTACCGGTAATAATAATACTGCTAATGGAAACTTTGCACTTTCATCTAACATATCAGGCAATGAAAATACAGCTGCGGGCTCACAGGCGCTTTTTGCAAATTTGATTGGGAACAACAATACTGCTTTTGGAGAAGCGGCTCTTTCTGTGAATACAACTGGTAGTAATAATACCGCAATAGGGCACCACGCCCTTTTTGGCACTTTCGGTGCCCAGTTCAATACTGCTGTTGGATACCATGCTGCCAGCAATTTTAACCTGGGGTTTAATAATACACTTATTGGCGCAAACACCAATATGAACCAGGATGGCTTATTTAACTCGGTAGCTCTCGGAGAGTCTGCCACCTGCACCGCCAGTAGCCAGGTAAGATTGGGAAATACTTCTACTTCATCCATCGGCGGCTTTGTTGGTTTTACCAATATAAGTGATGGCCGCTATAAAAAAAATATAGAGGAAAAAGTAAAGGGGCTTGCCTTTATTATGAAGCTGCGGCCCGTTACTTATCAACTGGATATTACGGGCATCAGCAATAAACTGAATGAGAACCATAACAATACCCCCAATGAATTTTCTCAAAAAGCAATAGCAGAAAAAGAAAGCACCGTGTATACAGGATTTGTGGCACAGGAAGTAGAGCAGGCAGCAAAAGCAGTGGGCTATGATTTTAGTGGCGTTGATAAACCAAAGAACCCCACTGACTTTTATGGCCTGCGCTATTCCGAGTTTGTAGTGCCGCTTGTAAAAGCCATACAGGAGCAACAGCAAATGATAGATCAGTTAAAAAAACAAAATGCCGATCTGCAAAAACGATTACTTGCCATAGAAAATAAATAATTTAATTATAAGAGAAAAGGAACAGTTTATGAAAACAAAATTTTTTATAGTAATCCAATTGTTATTGGCCAGTAGTATTTCTGCACAGCTTGTAATAGGCACCGGAGCACAATTTTCTGCAATTGGCAGCGCACAAGTAACGCTAAACAATTCCGATTTTATTAATAATGGCAGTTTTGCAGCAGGCAACGGAATGGTTAGTTTTATCGGAAATGCAATTTCGTCTATTAATTGCAGTCAGTCAACACAATTTTACGAATTGGAAATGAATAAATCGAACGGCAGTGCTGTTTTATTGCAAAAGCCCATTGGTATAAATCAACGTCTTCTCTTCACCTCGGGTTTTTTAGACCTTAACGGATTCAATTTAGATCTCGGTTCTACCGCACATTTGGATGGCGAGCAGGAAAGCACACGCATAAAGGGGGCAAATGGAGGCCAGGTGTTATTCAGCACAGTACTGAATGCACCTGCCGCCTTCAACCCTGCTAACCTTGGTGTTGTTTTTACTTCTACCCAAAACCTGGGAAATGTAATTATTAAAAGAGGGCACCAGTCACAAATAAATAGTTCCGGAACAGGAAGCAGCATCTTACGGTACTATGATATTGTGCCTGCTAATAACACGGGGCTGAATGCAACACTCCGCATCAATTATTTTGATGGGGAACTGAATGGGCTTAATGAAAACGCCCTG
>Ga0302164_10000837_pt1 | contig 10081 bp, 7 predicted proteins | sample I_Fen_E3_1_FD_193500 | JGI IMG/M metagenome (GOLD analysis project Ga0302164, IMG submission 193500) | Peat permafrost microbial communities from Stordalen Mire near Abisko, Sweden - I_Fen_E3_1 | ecosystem: Environmental > Terrestrial > Soil > Wetlands > Permafrost | place: Sweden: Abisko... | reverse complement strand
TGAGAGGTACATTGCAAGTGTAACTTTTTGTGAAAAAAATTTTTTATAAAACTGTTTTCAGTAAATAATATTTAGAGGTACATTGCAAGTGTAATTTATTAAAAAGTTGAACAATTAATTATTTTTAAAGAAATTAATTTAGATAAATTTAAAAAATTCATTAAAACAAGTTGCTAAAATTAGAAGTATTCTTAATTACTTGGTTTAACTGGAAAATTAATATCTGTACTTACTGATGTATTTAAAGATGTATTTGATTGTATAATCTATATTAAGTGAACAATATCTAATTGAAAAATAGTTTTTAGGTTTTCTCTGTTTTTTTATATAATTTTTATTTATTTTTATTTAAATTTTATTTATACTGATATTTAATAAATTTTTTTTATATATATATTTATCTATTATTATAATCTATTTTAGTATTATTTTACAAAAAATAAAAGAATATATTTACTATAAACAGCAGCTTAAACCTATTTATAAAGGTAAAAAACTAAAATAATATATTATAACTTAAATTAATTAGATTTTAATTAATATATCTTAAAAAAATCTAATATATCTATACTAAAACACAATTTAAATCTTTTACTGCATTTTTTTTGATTATAATATGTGAAATTTATTAAATATTATTAAACTATAAACGTTTTTTATAAAAAAAATATAATTGACAGATTTATAAACTTTCGTTAATTTTTTTCATGAGTAATATTTCACTTTCAATTTATAATAGGAAACTTTAATACTCATATTATACTGAATATCATTTACACTTGAAATGTACCTTTCACCCTGAAAATGGTGGTATTGATAAGTTGTTTACACTTGAAATGCACCTCTTTGTATCAAGTTGAACATATGTTTCATGTTTTTTAAAGTTGAAATTCATCTCAAAAATATTCAGATGGTTTACACTACAAATTTTTTACAGTTGAAATGCACCTCTCATTCCCCTCAACATTTCAATCTTAAAAATATAATAATATTTTTGTAGATAAATACTTGTTAAAAACAACATATTCTATGTAAAAAGGTCCATTTTGGTAAATGGCGTTATATAATTGTATATTATTATAATTAGGAATTATCCTTATTATTTAAAGATTTTTTTAATAAATGGAATAAGTGGTACTAATGAATATATTTGAAGAACTCGGCGAAAAACAAACAGTTTTTAAATGCAAAAAATATTTAGATCATAGATTCCTACCTGAAAAATTACCTCATCGTGAGGAACAAATTAAATCAGTAGCAAAATATTGGATTGAAGCGTTAAATAGTGTAACACCACCTGATGTTACAATTTACGGTAAAACAGGTACTGGTAAAACTGCAGTATCTAAATTTGCACGAAAACAATTGGAACAAATAGCAAAGGAAAAAGAAGTAAATGTAAGGGTAGAATACATCCGATGTACTGATTATACCACTGAATATCAAGTTATTGCAAGGTTATGTCAACAAATGGGAAGAGATGTTCCATACAGGGGTTGGACCAAAGCTGAAGTTGTTCATGCTTTCCGAGACCTTTTCAAAAAGAATGTTTTTGGTAAAGATCTTATACTTATAATCATTCTAGATGAAATAGATATATTATTAAAAAATGATGGTGATGGGCTTCTATACACACTAACAAGGACTGATAATGTTTCAATTGCATCTATAAGTAATTTTGTGGATTTTAAACAATTTATTAAACCGAGAGTAAGAAGCAGTCTTCGTGACAGGGAAATTGTATTCCCTCCTTACAACGCTCAACAACTGGTTGATATTTTGAAAGAAAGGTCTAACATGTCATTTAAAGACAACGTTCTAAACAACGATGTGATACCTCTATGTGCTGCTCTTGCTGCAAAGGAAGAGGGTGATGCCAGGTACGCACTAGATTTACTTCGCACATCTGGGGAACTTGCCGATGAAAAGAGTTCAGAAACAGTATATGAACACTATGTAAGGGAAGCTAAAGACTATATCGAACACAATAAAGTTACAGATATCGTAATGACTCTTCCAAGTCAACAACAGAAAGTTTTAGAATCAATTTTATACTTGACTAAAGAAAAGGAAGAAATTACTTCTGGAAGACTTTATGAAGTGTACAAAGAATTTTCTAAGGGAGATTCAGTTTCATATAGAAGAATATTTGACTTCATAAATGAATTGGAAATGCTTGGTTTAATATCAACCAAAACAATTTCAAGGGGAAGAGGAAAGGGAAGAACAAATATTATAGATTTACAATGTGAAATGGAACTCCTTGAAGATGCAATATGGAATGGTTAAATACATTCCACTTAATAATTTTTTTTTAAAATTCCATATTCTATTCATAACTATCTATTATTGATTTTAATATTGCCATACGCACAGGAACTCCATAAAAAGCCTGTTGAAAATATTTACTATACTTAGTGTCATCAACATCGTATGAAATCTCATCTATTCTAGGCAGAGGATGCATAACAATTAGATCTGTGTCTTCTAACAATTCTTTATCAATTCTGTAGGCGCCTTTAATTTTAGAGAATTCCTCTGGATCTGGAAATCTTTCTTTCTGTATTCTTGTAACGTAAAGAACATCAGAATCATCAAGAACACTATGTATATCATCAGTTTCATGAACAGATACGCCTACTTTGTTTAGATCTTGAACTATACTTTCTGGCATTTTTAATTCGGGTGGGGATACAAAGTTCATTTTTACATCGAACATAGCCAGAGCATATGCTAGAGAATGTACTGTTCTACCATATTTCAGATCCCCAATCATTGATACATGCAATTCATCTATTTTTCCAAGCAATCTTTTCATGGTGTAAAGATCTAACAATGTCTGGGTAGGATGTTGTCCTGCTCCATCTCCAGCATTAATCACAGGAACATCAACAATCTCGCTGGTAAATCTTGCAGCACCTTCCATATTATGTCTAATGACAATTGCATCAGAATATTCACCCACTATCTTCACTGTGTCTGTTAAATTCTCACCCTTGGTTACAGAACTAACATTTGCTTCAGCAAATCCTATAGTACTACCTCCAAGCCGTTTCATAGCAGCTTCAAAGGATAATCTAGTTCTGGTTGATGGTTCGTAAAATAACATTCCAAGTAATTTTCCAGATAATACATTAGAAGGTTTTTTAGACCTTGCAATAGGTTCCATTTTATCGGAAAGTCTCAAAATATATTCAATATCATCTTTATTGAAGTCGCTGATTGAAATAATATCTTTTTGATTAAAGACCATTTTTACACCACTAAAATATTTCTATAATCAATAACTTTTATTTAATATTTTTTTTATAAGATTTAAATTATTCATGAATTTATTATTATTAGATTTCTTGCATCAACATATTATTTTTTTTTAAATTTTCCTTGCAAATGTAAGATATCCTGTATGACCTGCCATTCTTGTTTTTGGCCTTGTACCTTTATTAGTTACTTCAATACCTCTAAACATACATTCAAAACTTTCTACTTCTGAAAAACCTATTTTTTTCAGCACCCTCTGAAGTATCTGTACTTGTTCAACAAATGGAGTATAAGTAGCAATATATCCCCCATTTTTTAAAGATTTTAAAGCGTGTTCACCCACATCCCATGGTTTGGGCAGATCTAAAAATACTAGATCAAGATCTTCTTCATCTATTCCTTCGGTAACATCCTGACATTTAACAATTACATTTTCCATACCAAAGCCTTTAATATTACGTTCTGCTATTTCTGTAAAATCTTCCCTAATCTCATAAGAGAAAACTTCTCCCTCAGAACCAACTATATTACCAAAACATAGTGCAGTAGCACCTGAACCTGTTCCGGCGTCTAAAACCCTATAACCTGAACCTAAACTTGTTTTAGATGTTATTATACCAATATCTTTGGGAAGAATTATCGAGCATCTTCTCTCCATGAGTTCGATATAATCATTAACATTTGGGTCCATTACCTTAAATTCACGTCCAAGATGTGTTTTTAAAACATCTCCTGATTTGGAATTAATAATATCTTCTTGTGTAATGAAACCAAAGTCTGTATGGAACTCCTGGTCATACACCATATATTTTTTACCCCGTTCATCCATCAAAATGCGCAAATCAATCACTCCCATTAATAAAATTTAGATAAATCTTTTTATCATATATTACTAAACAAGGTAAACATTTTTAGTTAAATATCTTCCTTATTATTTTCTAATTTTAGTTTTAAATGTTTATCAGTCTTAATTGTTTTATATCCTGAGCTGATAACTCTTGAAATACTTTTTGCTATTTTATCTCCAATACCATCTACTTTTTTCAGCTCATCTTCTGAAGCATTTATAACTCCCTTAACAGTAATAAATTCCTCAAGAAGTTTTCTAGCTGTCACTGGCCCTATATTGGGAAGTGATTCTATTATGTACAGCTGCTGTTCCCAAGTCGTCAATGGTTTCTTTTCAGTTCTTATCTGAATATCCGATTTCTCATGGGTTTGTTCTCTGATAGCTATCCTGTTTATCATTGCAGCTGTATCTTCTGGGGATCTTGTTGGTATTATCGGTATACCAAAGTCCACTGCAATTGAAGCTAGGGCACCTCTAACAGCATTTGGATGAACAAAGCCTGAATAAAAATCTGCTCCTTCAATGATCATAACAGGTTTTTTGAAATTTTCAACAAGTTCTTTTGCTTGTTTATGGAGTCTTTTATCCATTATGGAGCTTATAAAGTCAGTGTTGGTTTTTCTTTCTATGGCAACATCATCACTTACTTGATAATCTCCTACTGCAAGCCCTTTAACTTTGATATCCACATTTAAACGTTCAAGTTCTCTTAGTACTCTGGAGCTTCCTTCTCTTGAATCAGCATATATAACTGGACTGTCTTCTTTAGATTCTACACTGTCTGATTCATTTTTAGTTTTGATTTCAGGAACAATAACTCGATTTAAATCTTCGCTGTAATTTTTTGAAAGCTGTTTTTTCATCTGTTTTTCTTTATTAATACTTGACCAGTAATAAGATTCGTCTCTAGTGCCTTTAGTAATAAGAATAAACATTCTACCTTTATTTTTACGTCCAGTTCGTCCTCTTCTCTGAATCATTCTTATTTCAGAAGGTACTGGTTCGTACAATATAACCAAGTCTACAGATGGTATATCTATACCCTCTTCAGCAACACTAGTGGATATCAAAACATCATATTCACCATTCTTGAAGGATTTAATGATTTCTTTCTGCTTTTTCTGAGTTAACCCTTTCTCATTTTCTCTTGAAGCCTGTCCATAAAATTTAACAGCATTTATACCCTCTGCTAAACAGTGCTGGTATATATTTTCCACAGAATCTCTGAATTGCGTGAATATAATTATTCTAGAATTTGTATTTACCAGCTCTTTTTTCAGTATTTTAATTAACTTTTGTAGTTTGGGGTGGTCAATTCCTTTTTCAAATGCATTTTCTGTTAGGCCTATTGCCATTTGAAATTCAGCATCATTTATAAGTCCCTTGGCTGCTTTAGTTTTCTTCTTCCTTAACCGTTCTAGGTATTTCTGTAGAGTTGTGGTGCCTTGAGTTTCAAGCAACTCTATTGAATGTTGAATGTTTATGACAGCAGTCAAAATGGAAACTGCTATAAAACATTTCTTAGGAGGGTGAATACTCCGTCCTATCCTGTTTTGTGCCATACCTTTTGCTTTTAAAACATCTTTTTTACTAACATTAGAAATAGAATTTATAACTCCCATTTTCTTCAAGGTAGTTAACCTTACCTTTAAAGCTTTTTCAAGATGGGTTTTTATATCTTTAAGTTCTTTATTTAACTCTGTCTTTACCCATTTTACTTCAACAGGATTAAAATATGGTTCAACATCTGAATCTTCTTCATTTTTAATTACAACATCTTTGATATAGAGATTCTGACAGACCTCTTGTATCTTGGATTCATCCCAGCCTGGTGATGCTGTAAGTCCAAGTAGAAGAGGATTTTTTGCTACATTCATGTATTTGTGTGCTAAGTACACATACGAGTATGATCCTACTCCACGATGGCATTCATCAAAAACAAGCAATGAAACATCTTCGAGTCCGTATCTTGAAGATATAATATCTGATTCAACAGTTTGGGGTGTTGCACAAATAATTTGAGAATCATTCCATCTTTTGATCCTTTCTTCTGGTTTAATAGCACCTGTTAATGATGTTACACTAGTTTTGAGAAATTCTCTGAAACTTTCTTCATGTTGAACAACCAAAGGTTTACTAGGTGCAAGAACTAAAACCTTGGAGTTTTTCAAAGCCTTTAAACGCTCAGCAGCAACTAATGCAGCTACAATAGTTTTTCCTAAAGCTGTAGGGGCCACTATCATACTATTTCCATTCTTTAATACATCTGCAGCCAGCACTTGTTGATAAAGTCTTGATTCTATTTTCTTAGATTTTATTAGGGGGTGCTGTATCCATTTTTCCATGATTGGATATATCTAAAGATAAACATATAAAAATGGTGTTTGTATTATTAAAATCAATCAATCTATTTCATAAATCCCACATAATGATTTAAAAATCGAATGTATCTTATTCTATTTATTAAAAAAATTATTTATAGATGATCAAATTCTCAAGGTCATTGTAAACGACTTTTAAACCACACATGTTTGGAACATAATTAGCAGCCTTAGCAGAGTCAACACCTACAACTTTATAATCAAGTTCTTCTATTGGTGCAACAACCATACATGTATCGCAAACAATTTTCCCACCAGAATCTTCAATTATCTTGCTGTAGCCCATTCTATCTGCTGCTGCCTTAATTGAAATTGATGTGCAGACCCAGAGCATATTTTTTAACTGTTTTCCAACAACCAAATCAGCAACTGTTTTAATCTCTTCTAATGATGCATGTGGACACCCAACACATATTAGATCCGGTTTTTCAGGGGATGTTGAAAGAATGCTGCGTGTTTCATCTACGTCAGTTCTGTTTAACGAGATTTTTTCTATATTTTCTAAATCTATATATTCTTTTGCCCATTTATTTTCAGGAGTAACATTCTCAACATGGTAAAGTGCAACTGATCCTGATGATGCCAGTGCTGCTCCAAGCCACTTTAACTGGTCTGTTGATGGCGGGGTTTTGAATCTGAAGTATGGTACTCCTCCTCCGATCTGATTTCCAACCATATAGCCTATTGCCCCAAAATCGGATCCTTTTACAATGGTTTCAACTTCTACAACGAGATCTGGTTTTCTTCCTTCATTTAAATGGTAGCCGTATTCAGCAGTTCTACCACATATGGCTGCTGATAATGCACCAGGTCCTCCCTCACGGTTGGTTCTAGCACCAAGAACAGAATTAGCATAACATACGGCAGAAGACTCGGACCAGGCAATATGAGATCCAACCATGGGTACATTTCCTACCAGATAGGGAGTGCATGTACACGTTGTTGAAACACCCATTTTTTGATAAGCTTCTACTATTGCCAGTTGTTTTTTTGTAAACTCTTCAGAAAATCCAAGCTCCTTCCAGTTATCCAGATCTACCCCTGCAGGGTTTAATGTTGAAGGTACTCTAACATGGGCATCCTTTGAAAGTTCTTGAAGAAATTCGAGTCCTGCGTTTCCAATTGTCTTGTATGAAACACCGGATATCTGGGCTGAACTTATATTAACAAGCTTTTCTGCTTCATATATATCTCCCAATGCCACCAGGATTTCCATACATTTTTCAACTGCAGTACCTTCTTCCCCTTCATACATCCTCTCTTCTTCTTTTGTCAGGTGCATAAAAATCACTATTTTTTTATTTAAAAATACAAAACTCTATTATACATTTAATTGAGTTCTAACTATTTCATCCACAAGATTCAGGAAATTATCCATTTCTCTATAGGGGATAACTGCTCCCGCTGCTATGTTGTGCCCACCACCAGAACCATTAAAGCTTTTTGATGCATTTTCAAGTGCATAACCTAAATTTACTCCCATTTCAGTCATTTTAGTTGTGGTTCTTCCAGACACCTTTATTATGTTATCCATCCTTGACATGGCCAGAACAGGTTTTCCAGGGTCTAAAATTTCGAGATCAAGACCTATACTAGAAAGAGTTCCCATTATACGTTTTTTACGTTTTTCTTCAGTATAGATATATTGTATATTATCCTGTACCAATGAGCCTTCTTTCTTGATCCACTCAACTCCATGTACTAGATCGTCTCTGTAACTCTTAACTAATTTTTGTGCTTCCTGGATAGAGTTATTTCTGTCACCTATACAGATGCTAAGGCCAATTCCTTGCTTTTTATTTTTTCCACATGCATCGAGAATGTTTGAGTATTCTTCAAGGTTTCTCAGTTCGGGTATCTCAGTGGGAATTGAGAAAACACTACTGAAAATTTCTGGATTAATTTTAACTAATTCCTCTTTTAGAGTATCCTTTTCTTCATTACTCAGCTCTGAAAATTTGATTCCATATGAAATTCCTATTTTTTCAAGGAAAGTCACAGAACCTTCTTCATCACCTGAGATGCCTTTGATGACAGGATTTAAAGTGTAAGAGAGAGCTTTGTAAATTGGTTCTTGTGATTTATAAGCTATTTTAAGGTCGTCTCGGACTTCAATGTTTCCAGAATCAACACCATCATCAAGTATCATTTTATTAACGCCTGTAAAACCACCTTTATATTGCATATCTCCAAATGCACCAACAAGGGCAAGTCCGGCTAGGTTTTTACAGTCCAATGGCCTGACAGTGAGATATGATACTCCTGAACCACTCACATCTTTGGTGCCATCCATTCCATATAAGTGGGGGTTAACGTGTATGATATTTTCAGGTAAATTATCTTTAGAATCAATTGTTTGATGATGATCAGCTATTATGACATCACCTTTTAATCTGCTAACTCCTTTGAGGTTAGCACTACCCATATCACAGAAAACAAAAAGTTTATATTTTTCTTTTATAAATTTGGCAAGATTTTCATCTTTCAATCTAGGTATTATGGTTACATGAAATTTACCATTCTGCTTTGCAATTGCATTACACATTACACCAGCAGCTGAAATTCCATCGGCATCGTTGTGAGAAATGATTCTCACAACATGATCCCGTTTTAAGTGCCTGCTTAATAGATTGCAAGCTTCTTCGGCCTTATTTAACAAGGAGTGCTGCTGTTTTTGGATCATATCTCCAACCTTCAGGGAGCACATTTTCCCTTACATAGTATCTTACTAGTCTTCTGATTTTAGATTCAATAATTCTTAAACCTCTTTTGGTGTGCAAGTCTTTAGGATTTTCATCTAAGTGTTCTCTTATGTTAACGGCCTTTTTTATGAGATTTATCAGTTCTTCTGGATATTCTTCTCCCTGACCATTTTTTTCAAGTATAGCGGTTATTTTATCGCCAGTGACTGTCTTAACATCTGGAATTCCGTATTGATCTCTTAGGATAACTCCAATAACACTGGTTGATTTGCCCTCTTTTCTGAGTTTTAATACTAATTCTTCAATTTCTTCGTTAGAATATTCTGTCCATTCAGGCTTTACTGCCATCTAATCACCTCTATAATCTTTATACCAATTTGCAAACTGTTCAAGCGATTTCCTACGGTGAGAGAATTCATTCTTCTCATTAATAGTTAGCTCTCCAAAGGTTTTATCATATCCTTTAGGTGTAAATAGGGGATCGTATGCAAAACCATCATTCCCCTTTTCTGAGTATCCTATACTTCCGCTGACAGTGCCTAAAAAAATCTCGGGCTCGGTTTTGGGGGTGCAGAACCCAACAGCCGACCTGAATTCGGCATATCTGTCTAAATTATCACTCATAAGTTTCAATATGCCCTGGTTTCCAAGTGTATCTTGAACGTAAGATGAATAAGTTCCAGGAAACCACTTAAGGGCTCTAATGAAAATTCCTGCGTCTTCTACTATTACTGGACTGCTAAGACGCTTAGCAACATGCTTTGCACCATACCGGGCTACATCTACCAAATTTCCTTGGATTTCTGGGTAGCCTAAGTCTGCATGTTCCAGTTCGATTCCAAAGTTATCAAAGATACCTTTGGCTTCTTTTACTTTGTGTTGGTTAC
>Ga0302164_10000835_pt1 | contig 10110 bp, 8 predicted proteins | sample I_Fen_E3_1_FD_193500 | JGI IMG/M metagenome (GOLD analysis project Ga0302164, IMG submission 193500) | Peat permafrost microbial communities from Stordalen Mire near Abisko, Sweden - I_Fen_E3_1 | ecosystem: Environmental > Terrestrial > Soil > Wetlands > Permafrost | place: Sweden: Abisko... | reverse complement strand
GGTTCATCCAGTTCGCAGGTAATATCATAATCGCAACGTTGCTGCCAGTACCTGGGGCCAGGGGCCCCACTTGCAGTACGGTATTCGTTGGGGGTGGGCAAAATGGTTCCCAATTGTTCAAACCGGTTTCCATGATTGCTGCCCGGATTATTTTTAATATCCTGCGCAGTAACTGAAAACACAGCCAAACATAAAATGGATAAGACCGTTAATTGTTTCATGCTTAATTTAATTATAGTTTAAGTTTATATTTTTCAATTTTTTTTATGCTTAGCGTCTCAATGGCAAACTCAAAATATCCACCGCTCCACAATCATATTTACAGCTATGCAAAAAGCCAAAGTAGATAATCCCCACACCCACCACATTCTTTTTACGTTCAACTTAAATAGTTTAAAATCAAATTGCCTTACAACCAAAAAACTCAATATCAAAATACAAAGCACCACCACTACCTGCCCTACTTCCAACCCGATATTAAAAGCGAATAAACTCCAGCCAATGCTCTGGTCTTTGGCCAGCATAAAACGAATGGTATTGGCAAAGCCCAATCCGTGTATCAGCCCAAAAAATAAGGCGAGAAAATAGTTTAACCGCAACGATCTTTCGGTAAAATCACGTTGTAAAAAATTAAAGATTGCTGTGGCTACAATGGTACAGGGTATCAAAAATTCTACCCACCTGTCGTTTACTTTTACAATGTTGTATACGCTTAACGCCAGCGTAAGTGAATGCCCAATAGTAAATGCCGTTACCAAAACCAATACCTGCCTCCAGTTGCCCAGTAAATAAATAGCACTTAAGGCCAACACAAACAAGATATGATCCAGTGCATCCCAGCTTATAATATGCTGCCAGCCCAGTTTAAAATAAAATGTAAAATCCTGCATTAACGGCCTGTGGATTGAAGGTTTGTGTTAGTTTTGTTATTCAAATATCTTTAAACCAGTTTTTAATACCTAATCTCTTTGCTAAATGGTATCTATTTTATTTAAATGGTCGCTTCTTTTAAGCCTTGTAAATATACCCGTATTTTCAACCATAACCAGCGGTAATGCAGGTAAGCACCCCATTTTTATGAGTGTTACCGAAATTGAGCACAATTCCAAAGATAAAACACTGGAGATAAGTTGCAAGGTATTTACTGATGATCTTGAAAAAACATTGCGACAAACATATAAAGGCACGGTAGACCTGATCAATCCAAAAGATAAAGCTGCTATGAATAAATTGGTAAGTGATTATGTACAACAACATTTATCCATTACTGCTGATGGTAAAAAAACGGCTTTGCAATTTATTGGCTACGAACACCAGGAAGAAGGTATACTAAGCTATTTCCAGGTAAATAATATTACTGCTGTAAAAAAAATAGCTATCGTAAATAACATCCTGTACGAATACAAACAGGAACAAATAGGGATCATACATGTAACGGTGGATGGTAACCGAAAAAGTACCAAACTTAACAACCCGGAAGATAAATGCAGTTTTGAGTTTTAAGAAACCGCTTTATCTTTTTGCGTTTATTGTTTTCTGTTCATCAAATCCCAAACGATACATTGCGTTTCTAACGTCATAAAAAACAGAAAATTAAAACCACAAACCTGTAAATTTATTCTTCCATATCTTCTTTAATCTCCGGAGAAATTTTTACCAGTAGTTTATCAATGCGTTGTCCGTCCATATCTATAATTTCAAAGTCAAAACCACGCCAATCGAATATTTCACCGGTTTTAGGAATATGCTCCAGCTCGTGCAGCACAAAACCTGCCAGTGTATCAAAATTATGTTCTGCTTCGTTTATCCAATCGGTCTTTTCAAAATGAGCCAAAAAATTATAAAAAGGAATTTGAGCATCCACTAAAAAAGTACCGTCTGCCCTTTCAATAATTTCATATTCATCCTGACCGGTTTGTGGCACATCGCCAACAATAGCTTCCAAAATGTCATTCAGGGTTATCATGCCTTCCAAAGTGCCGTATTCATTTACAATAAAGCAACTATGGATCTTTGTTTCCTTAAATTTTTCCAACAACTGATAAGCTGTATTATTTTCCGGTACAAATAAAGCCGGCTTGGCAATATCTTTTAATAACCTATCCGGCCCGGCCTTCAACAAATCTTTTACGCTGATGATGCCTTTAATATTATCTACAGTTTCTTCACAAACGGGGTAGCTGGAATAAATTACGGTATCCATTTTATCTTTTACATGCTGTACGGTTTCGCTGCCATCAAACCAGGCAATATCCGTGCGGTGTGTCATCAGCGAAGTAATGTTCCTGTCGCCCAGGTGAAATACCCTTTCAATGATCTCTTTTTCCTCTTCTTCAATGGTACCATGCTCACTGCCCTCGGTGATCATTGCTTTAATTTCTTCTTCGGTAACGGCATTATCATTAATTGTTTTTACATTGATCAGTTTAAAGAACAGGTAAGATATTTTTGATAACAGCCAAACAATAGGATGTGTGGCAGTTGATAAAAAATTCATAGGCGCTGCCACCTGCCGGGCAATTCTTTCCGCCTGCAGCATGCCCAGCCTTTTGGGTATGAGTTCTCCAAAAATGATAGATAAAAATGTTACAATGATAACAATGATAACGGTTGAAATAGTTGGAGCATACACTTTAAGGAATGCTATCTTTTCAATAACTGGCTCCAGGTAGTGGCCAAATTTTTCGCCGGAATACACACCCGTTAAAATGGCGATAAGGGTGATAAAAATTTGTGCAGTAGATAAGAATTTTTCAGGATCTTCTGCCAAAGCCAAAGCCACTTTTGCCTTCGAATCGCCCCGGTTAGCCATGCCTTCCAGCCTTCCTTTACGGGCACTCACCAGCGCAATTTCGCTCATTACAAAAAGCCCGTTCACAATAATTAAAAGTGCTAAAATGATGATTTCCGCCATGGTGTTTATAATAAACCGTAGTTTCTGTTAAACGATTTTCCGGACAAATATCCGATAAGTATTCCAATAAGTGCCCCGCAGGTTACATCCAACGGGTAATGCACACCCACATACACCTGTGCAAGGCTGATACCAAAGGCCCATAAAAAGAACAATAAGGTCCATTTGCCCAACACCTTTTTTAAGGTGCTGTGCCAATACATGGCAAAGGCAAAATGATTGGCGGCATGAGAAGAAGTGAAACTGCTGCTTTGGGGCCGGTATCCCACCAGAACCCTTACCCAGTCTGCAATTGCAGGGTCGTTGCAAGGGCGTAGCCTGATTATATTCTCCTTCATCAGGTCGCTGCTGACCATGTTACTTAAAAATACCGTACCGGCGCAAAAAAGCACCCACCACCAACCGGTCTTTTTATAATTGGTTACCACAAAAAGCAGCATGAAAAAATATAATGGATACCAAAGGTTGGCATTGCGTAACCAGGGCATCAGCCAGTCGAAAAAGCTGTTGTGCCAGGTATAATTGATCAGTTTAAATAAATCTTTGTCGTATAACAACAATTGCTTCATTAATGTAAGGTGCTTGTTAAATTACAAGCACCCAAAAATAATTAAACTAATTTAGCATCCTGATAAAATAAAAAGCATGCTTTTTTTTCAAAGAATTCCTAAGTTATTGCGTTGGATATTTTCTGTGGTAATTATATTCCTCGTTGCCATGACCATTTTCCGGTTTATATTCTTCTTTACTTATAATCCGCCAGGCAAACCAATTTCTGGTTCAGCCTTTTTAATGGGCCTCCGCTTCGACGCAAGGATTGCCTGCATTGTTGGCTTGGCTATGATGCTGCTCACCTTCATTTCGGTTTTAAACCCGTTTAAAAATAGCGGCGCAAAAAAAATCTGGAATTTTTTATTGCCCGTTGCATTTGCTGTATTGGTATTATTCTATTTCATCGACTTTTATCATTTTGATTATCTGCACCAGCGATTAAATGCCAGTGTATTGAATTATTTGCAGGATGCAGGCATTTCATTTAACATGATGTGGCAAACTTATCCATTGGTAAAAGCAACTATTGTACTGATCATCTTATTGATACTGGCAAGATTTATTTTTGCTCGATTACTGACCCGTTATTTACAACAGGATAGTTTTTATAAGAGAAAAGGTGTTTGGCTGTACGTGATCAGTTTTATTCTTCTAGCACAAATTATTGTTGGCAAGATAGTAGTAATGCCCGGGCAATTTCCATTACGCTGGAGCGATGCGTTTACTTTAACCGATGACTTTAAAGCCAACCTTGCCCTTAATCCTTTTCAAAGTTTTTTCAGCACACTCAGTTTTAGAAATTCTACTTTCGATATTAAGAAAGTAAAAGCCAATTATTCATTAATGGCTGCTTACTTAGGTGTACAGCAACCCGATAGTACCCAATTAAACTACGAAAGAAAATATAGTGCTGCAGATTCTTCAGGCAACAAACCCAATGTGGTATTGGTGATCTGCGAAAGTTTTAGTGCCTACAAAAGCAGTATGTATGGCAATCCTTTAAACACTACGCCATTTTTTAATGAGTTGTGTAATAACGGCGTTTTTTTCGACCGTTGTTTTACGCCTGCGTATGGCACTGCCCGTGGCGTGTGGGCCACCATCACCGGCATACCTGATGTGGAAAGCCCCAGTACGGCAAGCCGCAACCCCAATGCGGTAAACCAGCAAACTATTATCAATGATTTTAACGGCTACAATAATTATTATTTTTTAGGGGGTAGTGCCACGTGGGCAAACATACGTGGGCTGCTAACCAATAACATCAATGGGTTACATTTGTATGAAGGTGACGATTACAAAGCCAATAAAATTGATGTGTGGGGCATCAGTGATAAAAATTTATTCTTAGAAGCCAACAAGGTATTGAAAGAACAAAACAAACCGTTCTTTGCAGTTATTCAAACAGCAGATAACCACCGGCCTTACACGATACCTAAAGAAGATGAAGCCAGTTTTAAAAAATTATCTTTTTCTACTGATTCTTTAAAGCGGTTTGGCTTTGAAAGTAATGAAGAGATGAATGCTTTCAGGTTTACCGATTTTTGTTACCAGCAATTTATTGAAGCTGCTAAAAAAGAAAAATATTTTGATAATACGATTTTTGTTTTTGTGGGTGATCATGGTATAAGGGGCAGTGCCGGAAATATGTTCCCTAAAAGCTGGAGCGAACAGGGCTTAACCTGCGAGCATGTGCCGCTGTTGTTTTATGCACCAAAATTATTGCCTGCAAAAAGAATTCATGATGTGTGCAGCCAGGTGGATATCCTGCCAACTGCCGCAGCGCTTGCAAAAATAAATTACAACAACAATACTTTTGGAAGAGATTTGTTTGATACAGTTCCGGCATTGCAATACAAAACTATTTTCAAAGGAGAAAAATATGCCTTCATTATCGACCATGATGTTAAAACCATAGGCCTTATCAGCAACCAGTATTATTTTCTTAAAAACTTAAAATCGGGTAAGGTCGATTTTGTTTCAGTGATCAATAATAACCCTGTTGAAAAAAATCCCCAAACCGACAGTGTGAGAAATTACTTGTCGCAGTTAACCGGGGCGTATTACGAAACGGCAAAATATTTAATGCTGAATAATAAGAAGAAATAAGTTCATAGTTGATAGTTCATAGTGAATAGCGGGATAAGTTGCGTAATTTACTTCTTACCAAGAACCATGAACTATGAACCATGAACTATCATTATATTCGCACTCGTTTAAATCCTGAGGTAGTATACAACATGAGAAAATGGAAAGTTTCTAAAACCATTCAGTGGATAATAAAGTTATTTATTATTTACCTGTGCATGTTTACTGCATTCCGCATTGCCACCGTAATACTTTTTAAACCAAAAACCATTGGTGTTTTAGAATTGGGACCTTCTTTCTGGCTGGGGCTTAAGTACGATCTTCGGTGGATAGCCGTTGTGTTATCCCCCATTATAGTACTATCCATTTTTAAAATATTTTCGCCGTTTCATTCGGCCCGAACAAAAAAAATATGGACGATCTATTTAGCCATTGTTACCCTTGTTATTATGTTTTTTTATGGTGCCGATTTTGGCAACTTTAGTTATAACCATACCCGGATTGGTGCCAGCGCACTCAACTTTAAAGATGATCCTTACGAGATGTTCCGCATGGTTTGGCAGTCGTATCCAATCATCTGGATACTGATAGGCCTGGGCATTGCCGTTTTTTTTACTGCAAAATTATTCCGGCGCACACACGGAGCGGTAGATGCCAATAATTACTGGCACAAGTTTGAATATAAACGCCGCTGGTACCTGCTGTCATTATTAATTATGTTTTGGTTTGTGTATGGTTTTTTACAATTAACTCCGCTCACCAGGCAGGACGCTTATAAACTGAACGATAATTTTAAAAGCTACCTGGCATTAAATCCTTTTCAGAATTTTATTACTTCTTTAAAACAACGTAATCCCGATTTTAATACCAGTGGCGCAAAAAAATATTACAGTACCATTGCCGGCTACCTTCAGCTAGATTCACTGACAGCATCCAGGTTCAATTACGACAGAACGGTACTGCCCAACAGCCATGGGCTGGAGAGCAAGCCCAACGTGGTATTGGTGCTTTGCGAAAGTTTCAGCATGTACAAAAGCAGCATGAGCGGTAACAAACTTAACAGCACACCGTACTTTAATCAATTGTGTAAAGAAGGTGTTTTTTTCGACCGGTGTTTTACGCCCACTTTTGGCACTGCAAGAGGGATTTTTGCAACCATTACCGGCATACCGGATGTGCAGTTAGCAAAATTTTCTACACAAAACCCCGAAGCGGTTAACCAGCACACTATCATCAATAATTTTGAAGGCTACAATAAATTTTATTTTATAGGGGGAAGAAGCCAGTTCAATAATTTCCGGGGCTTAATGAGCAATGTAGATGGTATTGACATTTATGAAAAGGGAAGGTATACATCTCCGGAAATAAATGTGTGGGGCATCAGCGACAGGGATTTGTTTAAAGAAGCCGGTAATGTTTTACAACAACAAAACAAACCTTTCTTTGCCGTTATTCAAACAGCACATAACCACCGGCCCTTTATGCTGCCGCCCGATGAAAAAGAATTTACCTGCGAAAAAGTTGATAAAGATGTTTTGACTAAAAATGGTTTTGATTCGCAGGAAGAATACCAGGCATTTTGTTATACCGACTTTTGTTTTAAAAAATTTATAGAAGCAGCTAAACAACAACCTTATTTCAGCAATACCATCTTTGTTTTTGTAGGTGATCATGGTGTGGAGGGAGAATCCGGGGCTGTATATCCCAAAGCATGGAATTCGCACCGCCTGAGTGATGAGCACGTGCCGCTGCTCTATTATGCCCCATCATTATTGCAACCGGAAACCTATCATTATACGGTTTCTCAAATAGATCTTTTACCAACCCTTGCCGGAATGCTGCACGAACCTTATACCAATACTACTTTAGGAAGAGATGTCATCAATCAAGCCGATATTTTACATGCTGCATTTATCATTCATCATGATGAAGGGAATATCGGGATAGTAACAGATGATTATTATTTTGTAAAGAACATCAATATTTCGCAGCAGGAATTAGTTCCTGTTAAAGATGGCCTTCCTGCACTTACCCCCCATCAATCAGATTCCATTAAAAATAAATTATCCGCACTAACCTCTGCCATTTTTGAAACCAGTAAATGGATGCTGGTGAACAACCGGAAGAAATAGTGTTCATAGTTCATGGTAATAGTTCATAGAAAAGAGCGCCTGATAAACTTGGGTGTACTATGAGCCGTGAACTATCAACTATCAACTGCATTTCACTTCTTCTTCGCAATCATGATCAGCCTCGGCGTTTTCTTAACATCATAATTGGCAAAATTATAATCGCCAAAAATTTCCTGTATCTGCAATCCCTGGTAGGCAAACATTTCAGTAAAATCACCCAAAGAAAATTTAGCTACTTTCTCTGTATATATCATGGGCTCATCATGCATGGCCTCGTCTTCAATAATTATTTTTTTATAAAAATGGGTTTCATCATACCATTTGGTGATAATAAAATTTACCCCATCTATCTCTTTTTCCGATTGGTGTACCAAATGATCTTCGGCATAGTGTACATTTAAGTAATCCATTACAAAAGTGCCGCCGGGTTTTACAGCCTGCGCAATAGTGCGAATGGCATTATCATGTTCCCGCCGCGTTTTAAAATAACCGAAGCTGGTAAAAAAATTAAAAGCGTAATTAAAATAGTTGATCCAGAAAGGCAAGCGCATATCGTGCCGGTAAAAATGCAGGTTGTCTGTTTTATGCAATAAGGCTTCATTAATACTGTCTTCGCTCAAATCAATACCCGTAACATCAAACCCTTTGCCCGCCAATTGAATGGAATGCCTGCCTTTGCCGCAAGCTACATCCAGCATGGTACTGCCGGGCAATGGTTTCAGGTCATCAATCAATTTATCTACAAACGCAGCGGCCTCATTTTCATCCCTTTTAAAATAGAGTTGATGATAATAAGGCGAGTTGAACCAGTCTTTAAACCAGGGTTGTTGCATACGCACAAAGGTAAAGGTTTAGAAGTTTAGATGTTTAGCCACCAATGTTACTAATAAAAACTGCAATATCTAATTAGGTCCATCGCCACTAAACCACTAAACATCTAAACTTCTAAACCTCTAAACCCAAAACTCCAAACTTCCTTATCTTTGCTGTCCCTAAAACTAGAAGCGTATGGCACTGATTAAAAGCATATCCGGAATAAGAGGCACTATTGGCGGAAAAACAAATGACAACCTTACACCCCTCGACGTAGTTAAGTTTTCTGCAGCTTATGGCACGTGGCTGATGCAGCAAAGCGATAATCATAAAATAGTTATTGGCAGAGATGGCAGGATAAGCGGCGAAATGGTGAGTAACCTGGTGGTAAATACTTTACTCGGGCTGGGATTAAATGTTGTTGACCTTGGCTTAAGCACCACCCCTACAGTAGAAATGGCCGTACAATTTGAAGCTGCGGCCGGCGGCATTATACTAACGGCAAGCCACAACCCAAAAGAATGGAATGCCTTAAAATTACTGAACAGCAAAGGCGAATTTATAAGTGGCGATGAAGGAAAATTTATTTTGGACCTTGCCGCCAGCGAAGATTTTAATTTTGCAGCTGTAGATAAACTGGGCACTTATGTAAAAGATGATACCCTTTTACAAAAACATATTGATGCGGTGGTAAATTATGAACTGGTGGATGTGGCAGCTATTAAAAAAAGTAAATTTAAAATTGTAATTGATGCGGTAAACAGTACGGGCGCTATAGCAATACCTGGCTTACTAAGGGCATTGGGGGTTAAAGATATTGTGGTGATCAATGAAGAAGTAAACGGCAAATTTGCACACAACCCCGAGCCATTGCCCGAGCATTTAACGGGCTTAAGCACCGAAGTGGTAAAACAAAATGCTTCTTTAGGTATTGCTGTTGACCCCGATGTGGACCGCCTTTGTTTTGTTTGTGAAGATGGCAGCATGTTTGGCGAAGAATATACCCTGGTGGCCGTTGCAGATTATGTACTGAGCAAAAGAAAAGGTAACACCGTTAGCAATATGTCATCAACCAGGGCACTAAAAGATGTTACTGTAAAGCATGGTGGCGAATATTTTCCCAGTGCAGTGGGTGAAGTAAATGTGGTGAATAAAATGAAAGCAGTAAATGCAGTGATAGGTGGCGAAGGTAATGGTGGTATTATAGTTCCCGATCTGCATTATGGAAGAGATGCATTGATTGGCATTGCATTGTTCCTTACCCATTTGGCCAACAGCAAAAAAAGTATCAAGCAATTGCGCAATACTTATCCCGATTATTTTATGAGCAAAAATAAAATTGCACTGGAACACGGTATTGATGTAAAAGATATTTTTGAGCAAATCAAATTGAAATACAAAAATCAGCCGATCAATACCGATGATGGTTTAAAAATTGAATTTGATACCGATTGGGTACACTTGCGCACCAGCAATACGGAACCCATTGTTCGTATTTATGCCGAAAGTAATTTTGAAACCACCGCCGATAATATTGCCAAAAAACTGATGCAGGATATCGGGCAATTGATGTAAGGAGCAGTTGATGGTTCATAGTTAATAGATGACCAT
>Ga0302164_10000834_pt1 | contig 10110 bp, 10 predicted proteins | sample I_Fen_E3_1_FD_193500 | JGI IMG/M metagenome (GOLD analysis project Ga0302164, IMG submission 193500) | Peat permafrost microbial communities from Stordalen Mire near Abisko, Sweden - I_Fen_E3_1 | ecosystem: Environmental > Terrestrial > Soil > Wetlands > Permafrost | place: Sweden: Abisko... | reverse complement strand
TGCCGGTTACAAAAAGCAGTGAATCGCCGGGCAGAAAGAACCCCACAAACAAACCTGTTTCTGCAAACACCACAAACAGCACAAACCAAAGTCCACCATTTTCGATATACCATTGCGGCTGCAATAATTGTGTCCAGTGAAAATCCAAAAAGATAAAGTCTAACATTGCTGTTTTTTATAAATGATCGTTACGAATGTTCCAATTGTCCTTCCCATTTGCTTACTGCTGCCGTGGCCAATGCATTACCCAACACATTGGTCATGGTGCGGCCCATATCGCAAAATACATCAATGGCCAGTATTAAACCCACACCTTCGGGTGGTATGCCAAACATAGCCCCCGTTGCCAACACCACTACCAATGATGCCCTGGGCACACCTGCAATGCCTTTGCTGGTAATTAAAAAAACCAGCAGCATAATAATTTGTTGCCCCACATCACCTGTGATGGAAGTGATGTTGAATGCCTGTGCAATGAACATACTGGCAAAGGTCATGTACATCATGCTGCCATCTAAGTTAAAAGAATAACCCAGCGGTAAAACAAAACTTACAATTTTATTATTGCAGCCAAAGCGTTCCATTTCTTCCACGAGTTTGGGATACACTGCTTCACTGCTGGCAGTACTAAATGCAATAGACATTGGGCTGGCAATGCGCTTTAATAAAACTGGCAACCGTTTTCTTAAAAAAAGATATCCCACAAATAGTAATACTGCCCAAAGTACTGCAAGCCCTAAATAAAATTCGCCAATGTATTTTCCAAACGTGCCTAATATGCCCAAACCATTTTTTGCAATTGCCGAAGCCATGGCACCAAATACGCCCAGTGGTGCCACATACATTACATAGCTCACCATTTTTAAAACAATGTGTGCCAATGCATCTAAAGCATTTACAATGGGCTCTCCTTTTTTACCTACTGCTGCCAAAGCCACACCAAAGAAAACAGAAAAGATCACGATCTGTAAAATTTCATTGGTACTCATGGCTTCAATAATGCTTCTTGGCACCACATGCTCCACAAATTTTGACAATGAAAATCCTTTTGATTTTTCGAGCAGGTCGCTTACCGATGCCATATCCGTATGCTGAATATCTGCACCCACACCTGGTTTAAAGATATTTACCAGTATTAAGCCCAATGTTAATGAAACCAAAGAAGCGGTGATGAACCAGAGCATTGCTTTACCTCCAACCCTTCCCACTGTTTTTAAATCGCCTAATTTGGCAATACCAACGGACAGTGTGGTAAAAACTATTGGGGCTATGATCATTTGCACCAACCGGAGAAAGATGGTGGTGAGTAATTTGATATTGTCTGAAAATGTTTTAACCGTAGCTGCCTTATAGCTCGTATTCACATAATAACCAACCGCAATACCCAATATCATTGCTGCAACAATGTACAAGGTAAGCCTGCTTTTTTGAGTTGGTGCCGTTGTTATTTCCATTGCCTAACATTTTGTGCCGCAATATAATATTAAAAGCTGTTAAACCCCTGCGGCTTATAAAAAAGTATGGCTGGTGGTATTTTTAAAAATTAATTGCTTATTTTTCCAATTCATTCACTAACTAAAACGAACCAACTGTATGAGTTTATTTGTAAAAAAACCGATTGATGTATTAATGGCAGAAGCCGGAGATTCAGAAAAAGGTTTAAAGCGCACGTTAAGCGCCGGGGCCTTGGTAGCTCTTGGAATTGGCGCTATAATTGGTGCTGGCTTATTTGTTAGAACGGCAGCCGCGGCAGCTCAAAATGCCGGCCCTTCAGTAACCATAGGTTTTATTGTTGCCGCTATTGGTTGTGCATTAGCCGGATTATGCTATGCTGAATTGTCCTCTTCTATTCCAATTTCAGGCAGTGCCTATACTTACACTTATGCAACAATGGGTGAATTATTAGCATGGGTTATTGGCTGGGATTTAGTTTTAGAATATGCTGTTGGTGCCGCTACGGTGGGTATTGCCTGGAGCGAATACCTGAATAATTTATTGGTTAATGTATTGCATTGGAAGGCTATACCGTATGAATGGTGCCATTCTCCCTTCGAGCATTCTATTCCCGATGCTGCAGGTATGATACAGCATGGATATATGAACATCCCCGCATTTGGTATCGTTGCATTATTAAGTTTACTGTTAATAAAAGGAACACAGGAATCAGCTTTTGTTAATGGCATCATTGTTATTACAAAAGTGGCCATCGTTATCCTGATCATTATTTTTGGCTGGGGCTTTATCAATGCCAGTAATCATACACCTTATATTCCAACTGCGAGTACATATACCGATCATCAGGGTGTTGATCATAGCTATGGTGGCATAATGGGCATCTTAGGAGCTGCAGGTGTGGTATTCTTTGCCTTCATTGGTTTTGATGCGGTGAGCACTGCTGCGCAGGAAACAAAAAATCCAAAGAAAGCGATGCCAATTGGTATTCTTGGTTCTTTAGCTATTTGTACGGTGCTATATATTTTGTTTGCACATGTGCTTACAGGATTAGCCCCGGTAGAGTTTTTTAGAACCACGGGTAAAGAAGCTTCTGTTGTAGCCGCCATCAATACCTTTATGCCGGGTTATGCATGGTTAGGCAAATTAGTTACCGTTGCTATTTTAGCCGGTTTCTCTTCTGTAATCTTAGTAATGCTGTTAGGCCAGAGCCGTGTATTTTATTCCATGAGTAAAGACGGATTATTGCCGGCAGTATTCAGTGCAGTACATCCAAAATTTAAAACACCTTACAAAGCCAATTTGATCATCTTAGTTTTGGTAGGTGCATTTGCAGCATTCATTCCCGGGGATATTGTAGGCGATATGACCAGCATCGGAACTTTGTTCGCCTTTATTTTAGTTTGCGTTGCGGTGATCATCTTAAGAAAAACAGATCCCAATCTTCCGCGCCAATTTAAAACACCTCTTGTTCCTTTTGTGCCCATCTTAGGCATCATCGTTTGTGCGGCAATGATATTTGGCCTGGGCTGGACCAACTGGGCACGTTTGTTTGGATGGTTGGCTATTGGTTTTGTTATCTACTTTGCTTACAGTGCTAAAAAAAGTAAGCTTAGAAATCCTGGTCAGAAATAAAAAGTAATTCAATTTTATAAACATAAAAAAATGCCCCCGACAGAATTGTTGGGGGCATTTTTTTATTACAATTATTTTCTACTCTACTTTTATTTCATCCACAAAAATATGTGTATCACCCCCTGCACCTTCGTGCCATGCAGGTAACTTACCATATTGAACCGCTTTTATTTTTACATACTTTGCTGTTACCGGCGTAAAAGATGCTACTACATTTTTCACCTGCACATTCAGATCTTCAATAGGTAAAAAATTGGTACCGCTAAATACCTGCGTAAATGTTTTTCCATCGGTTGATATTTCAACGATGAGTTGTTTGGGAACAACGATCCAAGCCCTGGTATCCTGTAAAAACCCTGCGGTAAGTTTGGAGATCGTTTTGGATTCATTCAGGTCTATCTCTGCTTCCATATCCGTTTTTTGAAAACCCATCCAGTTGCCTTTACGCCAGTTTGCACTGGCTTGTATGCCATCGATCAAACCTTCGGCGCCACCACCATCATACTGCGGTTCGCAGGGGGTGTTAAGCTGCACCGACCAATTATTATTGATCTTAAAATAATTAGCCGTAGTGATATAACTGTACTCGCCTTTATCATTGATGGCAATAGCTTTTACAGTTATAGTACTATCAACAGTAAATGGTGCGACATATTTTTTGGCCGTTGCACCCGGCATTGTGCCATCAATGGTAAAAAAAATATTTACGCCGGTTTGATTAGAATAAATGCTTACTGTTTTTGCTTTCTTAAATGAAACAGTACCACCATCTATTACCGGGTTCAATACAATTTTATGATCCGTAATTGCTGTGGAAGGAAGATCAACAGTACCAAATGAAGAAGGAATTGTCCCCATCATAAAACTGATTGAACCACCTTTTTTAATATCAAAATAAGATAAATAAGATCTTGCGTACGACTTGTTATTTAATGAAGCCGCTTGAATGTAGAAATTTTTATCACTTACATTATTTGCTTTTAGCAAAAATGTTTTTCCATTTTCCAGATGAATAGTGGCCGATGCAAATGATGGTGTACCGATCATATAATTGGTTGTTCCGGGAGTAACCGGGTAAAAACCCAATGCACTCAAAACATACCAGGCACTCATTTGCCCGCAGTCTTCATTACCTGCCAAACCATCCGGTGCATCATGGTACATTTCATTGATCACCTGGTGAATTTTTTGCTGGGTTTTATATGCCTGCCCGGTAAAGTTGTACAGGTATACAATATGGTGACTGGGTTCGTTGCCATGAGCGTATTGCCCTATCAATCCTGTTATATCTGCCTGGTCTCTCCCGGTTGTTTGTTGTGGTTCTATGAACAAAGCATCTAATTTTTGTGCCAGCTTTTGTTTGCCACCAATCATCTGCATATAACCCTCTACATCCTGCGGCATGTAAAAAGAATACTGCCAGCTGTTGGCTTCGGTAAAACTATTGTTTACTTCACGTGGATCAAATGGCGACACCCAATTACCATTTTTACGCGGTCGCATAAAACCTGTTTTTACATCCAGCATGTTTTTATACGATTGTGCCCGTTTTATAAACACTGCATAAGCCGCGTCATCGCCCAGTTTTTTTGCAAACTGTGCAATGCACCAATCATCATACGCATATTCCAGGGTTTTGCTTACACTTTCGTGCTCGTCATCCTGTTCCAAAAAACCATGATCCATTAATGCAGGCAAACCCAAATGATTCCAGGTAGCACTTTTTTTCATTGCCTCCAATGCAAGATTAGTGTCAAACTGGTTTAAGCCTTTCATGTAAGCATCCACAATTACGGGTACACTATGATAGCCAATCATGCAATCTGTTTCGCATCCGCTCAATTCCCATACCGGCAATCTACCTCCTTCTTTGTATTGTGCTAAAAAAGATTTTATATAATCAATCGTTCTTTTTTGATCAATGATAGTATACAATGGATGTGCCCCACGATGCGTATCCCACAAACTAAACACCGAATAGTTGGTAAAATCTGTTGCCGTATGTATTTTATTATCCCTGCCGCGGTATTGTCTGTCCACATCCATATTTACATTGGGTACCACCATGGTATGATACAATGCGGTGTAAAAAGTTTTAAGCTGGTGCACATTATTACTGCTCACTTCAATTTTTTGAAGTTCTTTATTCCAGGTTGCGGCAGCGGCATTTTTTATATTATCAAAATCCCAGCCGGGCAATTCAGCTTTTAAATTTTTTTGTGCGCCTTCAATGCTCACGCCAGACAAGGCAACTTTTGCCATTACAGTTTTATCTGCAAATTGAAAAAATGCTTTTATATTTTTTGAACTGTCAACGGTACTTGTTCGTGCAGACATTAACTGCTCATTTTCCCAAATACCGGATGCTGTAAATGGTTTTGAAAACGTTATAACAAAATATACATACTGGTTATCTGCCCATGCCTTGCTTCTTCTTAATCCTGCAATGGTATGGTTATTTAAAATTTGTAATGACGATTCCAAAACTTCATCGCGATGTTTTAAATCCAGTATAACGGTATTTTTTCCCGGTGCTGAAAAAGTATATTTATGAAATCCAACTCTTGTAGTAGTGGTTAGTTCGGCCACTATATTATCGTCATCCAGTTTTACGGAATAATAACCTGGTGTTGCTTTTTCATTGGCATGAGAAAATGCGGAACCATATACTTTGTTATCAGGTGATGGTGTACCGTTCATGGGCATTAATAAAATATCGCCATAGTCGCTGCAGCCGGTTCCGCTTAAATGGGTATGGGTAAATCCATAAATATAATTGTCGGAATAATGATAACCGCTGCAGCCATCCCAGCCATCCAGCCTTGTATCCGGGCTTAGCTGTACCATACCGTGCGGCAATACAGCGCCAGGATAAGTATGGCCATGCCCACCCGTTCCAATCATAGGGTCAACATATTGGGTAAAATTTTTTTGACTAAATACTAACGAATAAGAGATGATCAATAATGCAAGCAGTAAGGCTTTTTTTCTCATGTGAAGATTTTGCACAAGGTAAAAAAAGAAATGGAGGAAAAGAGCTTTGATAAGATTGCACATGCAGAAGTGCACAGGACGCTGAGAAGGAATAAATTTTTGAAGGGCTTAGGCCGATAATTCAGAACGTTTACTTTTATTTGCAGATTGTTACGTTTAGAATATGCAAGAGTGCAGAAAAAAAACGGCGCAATAAAAAATTGCGCCGTTTACATTATCTGTTAGTCAGTGAAACTAAAACGGTAAATCGTCTGCTGCCGAAACACTTTCAGGAGCCGTTCTTACTACTGGTTGTACCGTAGTTGGAGCCGATGTTGCATGGCTAACATTACCCGTATTTGCTCCCTGCTGTCCCTCACCGGTATTGCCGCCTAATAGTTGCACGGTTTGCACCCTCATACGTAATGTTGCTGCAACCTGCCCTTCTTTGTTAGTATAAGCATCTGCCTCGGGTGTTCCTTCTGCAAATACTGTTCTTCCTTTGGTAAGATACTGCGCTACGGCAGTTCTGTCTGTCCAGTAAGCACATTCCACCCAGGTGGTCCTTTCTTTTTGGTTGCCCTGTGCATCTTTAAACCTTTCTGAATGGGCCACGCTGAAATTAATAACGCTTTTGCCGTTGATTTCTTTAACGATACAATCTTTACCAAGATTGCCGATAACCTGTAATTTGATCATAATTGTGTTTTTTTAATGTTAATCGATGTATCTGTGTGTTATAAAATTATGAATTGTTTACAATAGTGCTGTTACTAGTTTTAAACATAATGATAACTAAAAAACAGTATAATTTTTTTTCATGAACATATACCAGTTCCATTCCCAGTTTTTACCGTTGTCGACAGAGAATGCCTGCCGCCATACCGGGTTATTTTCATCCCTCGCATCCCACTGAAAAACCACAAGGATATCCTTATTGTTAAAATTATCTTTAGTAAAAAAGTGGCCAACCTTATTTTCAAATGAGCCCAAGACCGGTGGATCCAGTTTTCCCGCATTGGAATCTGCCCAATAAATACTCCACAATCTTGTTTCAGGATTAAAAAGCCTAACGGTCATCCCTTCAAATGGCTGCCCGTCAAATGTTGCCAGGAAATTGTCAATATTACCAATGCCGTTCAATACCTTGCGCATCTCCTGTGTGGACTCAAATTCAATCCATTCTGTACAACCACTTAATCTCGATTTTAATTTTTTATTCTGCAAATTCCATTTGCCCTCAAAAAAATCAAAATCATGTTGCGATGATGCAGCTGATGCAGTGATCAGCAAGTTGCCATTGGCATCTAAGTGCACAGCAGGAATTTCAAGCAGTTCATTATTATTTGTCATGGTCTTTATTTATTATTGTCCGCCAGCAAAACTCTGGAGAAATACTTAAAAGATATTTCATCAAAAAAAAGGGTACGGCATTGCTATACCTTAATCCCAAATTTTAGGTCTTGCTGTTTTCACCGTTCGCAGGTAATCCAACAGTTGGCCGGTATGTACGGCTTCGTGATAAGCAATGCGTAAAAGGTAATCGCCCAGGGTACGATGTTGCCCCAGGTTTTTACGGGTAATATAAATTTCTTCCAACTCCTTTGCCGTAAAACCATGCACCATTTTTAAAAACTTTTCTCTGTAAGGTTGTGCATTTCTCAACTCATCATCAATGGATGAAAAAGGATTACTTTTTAGCGGGCTTTCAAAATCACCTAATTCACCTTTGTGTAAAATAATGTGATGATAAATATTTTCTCCTTCCAGCACATGCCGTACCATTTCAATACAGTTCATTGCATCACCATCCGGCCTCCAGAATAAATAATCTTCAGAGATACTCTTCCAGACTTTTATGCTTCTGCGCCTTACTTCTTCAAAATTCAGTATCAATAATTCTTTAGCGTTCATTGTGTGCACCATAGTTTAAGCATTGTTAAGGATAATATTTTTCAGCATCAAACTCTTGGAGGGTTTTCCAAAGGCTTCAAACTTTTTTAGAGTCTCATATAACCCTCCAAGAGTTTAGCAGATCAGCTGCTAAAAGAAAAACTGCTCCGAAACGATCTTACCATCTTTTACTTCATACACGGCCACTTCATCCATCTTCATTCTTGGCTGTCCTTTTAGTGTTACATCCATGCCCATAGTACAGGTAAAAAAATTACCTGCCACCAATGGCCGGGAACAATAACCACCGTGCATTTCCTCAATCATGCCGCTAAATTGTTTCCCCTTTTCTAAAAGAGCTTCTATGCCTTGCACATTTGTAAACATACTCCCTGTAGGTTCAATACTTTTGGCATCTTTACTGTACAATTCTGTTTGAATGTGTTCGTAACCATTTTGCTGAGACAGTTCATAAAATCTGTCGGCTACTTGTTGTGTTGTCATGATTTGTTGTTTTTAAATTTAATTAAAGAAGGTTTACACAATATAATACTGGTACAATTTTTCAATTGCAATTTTGCATTACTATATTGATAAGGAATTGTTGCCTTACAGTTGCCGGGAGATGTAACAGACCACATTTTAAATAGCTGATCCGTTACAACCGGTAACTACGTAATCAGAGGGCTTATAAATTCTAATTCATCTTTTTCTTTAACGTGCTTACCTGGTCCTGTAAATTATTTACCAGGTTGGCCAAAGAGTTTACATCCCATCTTTGCTGCACACTTACCTTACTGATTACAGATTGTGCCATCCACAATTCCACCACATCATCTGCATTTACCTGGTAAGGCTGATACTGAGGGTTATCGCTTACCAACGTAAGTTTATTCTTTGCTTTATTACTTTTTACTATTCTTTTGTAAACAATACCTTCGTTACGGCTTACCACTATATAGGCCATGTTGTTTTTAATATCTTCCAGCGAATCTACTTTTTCGCCAACAATAATACTACCGCTTGGTGTGGGTAACATACTATCGCCGATAATTTCAAAGGCCCTGTAATTCCCACCCGTAAGCATGGGCAATGTAAAAGTATTTAACTCATCAATAAACTCGGTATCTGCATAACCGGCCAAATAACCGGCTGCTGCTTTTACCGGCACAAAATGAATAACATTCCTATCGGCACTCATCATTTTTTGTTGCCTTCGTTTGGCTAAATAATTACCGCCTGTATTGCTCAGGTCTTTCAGCAATAATTCATCCAGCGTAAGCTTAAAAATTTCGCTTATCACTTCTAAAATATCAATCCTTGGGTCCGCACGTTCTTCTTCATAAGCTCCTATCAAGGAACGTTTGATGCCCAATTTGTTGGCAAATTCCTCCTGTGTCCATCCACGGAGTTTGCGAAGGTATTTGAGGTTTTGTCCAGCTTGTGACATAGTGCAACTAATTTGATTAGCACAAATATACTAATAATTTTAGTTTAACCAAATTTATTTTTTGGATAGCCCGCGGAGGTCGCTGATTTATACGTATAAAAATTGAAGAAGCAGAGGAGATGAAAAACAAAAAAATCAAAACGAGGTTAGATGCAGTTACCTTATTTTTGTAGCAAATCATTTTTATGAACTACTTTTTACCAATACATAATATTTTAAGGTGGGCGGTGTTATTATTTGGTGTGTGGACATTGCTGAATGCTTTAACCGGCGTTATTAGCAAAAGAAATTATACTGCCAATGATAACAGGGCCAATTTATTTTTTATGATCAGCTGCGATATCCAGTTACTGATCGGGCTCATCCTGTATTTTAATAATTCCTGGTTTAGTCAACTGAAAAGTAATACTGCCGTGGTAATGAAAACAGGCGCCCTTCGTTTTTTTGCAATGGAGCATGCGCTGATGATGATCATTGCGTGGCTGCTGGTGCATGTTGGCCGCAGCATGGTTAAAAGAAGCGATATTGATGCCCAGAAACACAAACGAAGCCTGATCTATTTTGGTATTGCGCTGATACTTATCCTTGCCATGATACCATGGTCATTCAGAACTGAGGTTGCAAGACCATTGTTCAGAGGGTTTTAAAAATGTAATTGGTAATGTAGTATTTTGCAATCAAGGTAATATGTTTGAGCTGCAAATCAT
>Ga0302164_10000832_pt1 | contig 10121 bp, 5 predicted proteins | sample I_Fen_E3_1_FD_193500 | JGI IMG/M metagenome (GOLD analysis project Ga0302164, IMG submission 193500) | Peat permafrost microbial communities from Stordalen Mire near Abisko, Sweden - I_Fen_E3_1 | ecosystem: Environmental > Terrestrial > Soil > Wetlands > Permafrost | place: Sweden: Abisko... | reverse complement strand
AACCGGTAATCTCTTTTTTTTTGGGGGGAGTGACTATAAGCCGGAAAGAAAACTATCGTGAATATAATCCACTACATTCACCAGGTTTTTGCTTTCCTCATATACTTTCAGCTGCCTGTCGGCTCCCGTGCCCTGTTCCATCATCTTGTGCACATTATTTACCGCATGGCGGCTACCCAGGTGCGGCACCACATCATCTATAAAATCCAGCAATTCGTATAGCAAAACCCGGGTATTTACTTCACTTTCTTTACCAAAATCAATCAGGCTGCCATCAATGCCGTAACGGCTGGCACGCCATTTATTCTCATTTAGCAGCGCACGGCTGTACATCATAAAGTTCAGGTTCTGCATGCGGAGTTTATACAATTTTGCACAAATGCCCTGGAACAGCGCCGCAATCGAAATGGTTTCCTGTACCGTCATAGGAATATCACAGATCCTGAATTCAACTGTATTAAAAAAAGGATGTACCCTCAGGTCCCACCATATTTTTTTAGCATTGTCAATACAGTTGGTTTTGATCAGCAATTTTACATAGTTGTCGTAGGCTTCTATGCTTTCAAAAAAATCGGGTATACCGGTACGGGGGAATTTATCAAATACTTTGGTGCGGAATGATTTGTAGCCCGTTAACCGGCCTTCCCAAAAAGGGGAGTTGGTACTCAGGGCATAGATATGCGGTAAAAAATACCTTGCGCTATTGGCAATATGAATGGCCATTTCCCTTGTTTCCATACCTACGTGTACATGCAACCCGAAAATTAAATTACTGCGGGCAGCTTCCTGCAGTTCGTTTACAATTTCATTGTAGCGGGCATGTTCGGTTATCAGCTGGCTTTCCCAATGGCTAAAAGGGTGGGTACCCGATGCGCCGATCCATAAACCTAAATCACCTGCAATACCACTGATGGTTTTACGCAGCGTACTTACATCCATAAAAGCTTCATCCACATCCTGGCAAATATCTGTACCTACTTCCACCACAGCCTGGTGCATTTCAGCTTTTACTTTGTCTTTAATTACTTTTTGCCCTTCCTGTACAATTTTTTGCTGGTGGCTTTTTAATTCCCTTGTAAGGGGATCAATCACCATGTACTCTTCTTCAACACCAAGTGTAAAATGTTTGTATGATAGGTTTGCCATGCTGTAATGTAATTAAAGTTTAAAAATGTTATTCATTGGAATGCTTATTCCTTGTAAAACTGAAGAAGTGATATTTTCGTTGGCTTCATACAATATTGGCCGGCCATATTTTTCATTTTCGTTTAATAGATAAACATAGATATGTTTGAATTCGGGATATACCAGCCAATATTCCAGTACGCCATTTTCTTCATACAAATCAAATTTGTATTTAATCTCCACTTTTGTATTGCCGGGGCTTAGTATTTCAATCAACAGTTCAGGAGCGCCATCCACACTGCGTGTATCTTTTAATTTTTTTCCATCGCAAACCACAATAATATCAGGTTGCACAACAGTTGTGATTTCATTGTCCTGTAATTTTTTCTTTCTAAAGGGTTTGCCTTTTAGTCTTACATCAACCGGAGCGACCAAAGCCTTACACGATTTATTTTGCAAAAAAGATCCAATCGCAAGGAAAAGATTGCCCAAAAACTTTTGGTGCGTAACTGTCGGTGCCGGACTCATCTTAAATATCTTACCCTGTATCAATTCAATCCTCTCTTTAAAATTCCAGGTCAAATAATCGGCATACGTAAACCCATACGGACTTTTCGGTTCTTCCACCAGTTCTTCGGTGAAATCATCATCATTTATTTTCGTTAAGTATTGCTTATCCATTAAAATAATTTCTTCTTGGCAGAACTATTGGTAATATAAGTACCCCAGGTTAAATTGTCCATATCCTCCTTGTGTTCCATTGCTTTTTCTATGGCGTAGTTGGCAGCAGTTTCTACCACCCAATCAAAATTTTCCTGGCCCACGCTGGTTACTTCTGCATCGGGGGCAGGGTTGCAAAAATCAATGGCATACGGAACGCCATCCCGTATCGCTAATTCAACAGTATTAAAATCATACCCTAAATAATGACAAATACGCAGTACAATATCTTCCATCAGTTTATACCTTTCCGGAGAAGGAGAAAAGTTGGCCACATAACGTAGTGCATGAGGGTTACGTGGTTCGTAAGGCATAATGCGAACATATTTGCCGCCAATGCAATAGCACCGGTAGTACTCGTCAAATTTGATTTCTTCCTGCAGCATCATTACCAGTTGTTCTGTTTCGGCATGTTTTTCAAAAAACTCTTCAATACTGTTCAACTGGTATACGCTTTTCCATCCGCCACCTGCAAATGGTTTCATGTAAGCCGGAAAGCCAATGTATTTAAAAATGCCTTCCCAGTCTAACGGGTACGCCAGGTTGCTGAAAGAATCATTGGAAGTATCTGTTGGCAAATCCTTACTGGGCAATATCACTGTTTTGGGTACCGGCACACCAATTTTAGTGGCAAGACAATTATTAAAAAATTTTTCATCAGCACTCCACCAAAAAGGGTTGTTAATTACCGTGGTACCACACAATGCGGCATTTTTTAAATAGGCCCTGTAAAAAGGAACATCCTGGCTAATCCTGTCGAAGATAACTGCATAGCCGCTGGGTTCGCCCTGCATTACTTTATCAATGTACACAGGTTCAGCAATAATGCCGTCAATTTTTTTGCTGTTTACCCTTTCTATAAAAGCCATGGGAAAACTTCTTTCTTTTCCGAAGAGCATGCCAATTTTCTTCATAACAGTTGGTTTTATTTATTGATAAATGTAAGATGCGATATTCAAACGTATCCAAATATATTTTTTCGTATCCAATAAAACAAATATTGTTTGACCTGGAATCAGGAATCAAGTATCGAAAATCAGTTGTCAGGTATCCGGTATCCAATCTCATCTTCTTTCCTTAATTTTGAAACTATGGATAAACCAAGAACAGCAAGTGTTATTGTTGAAAATTATGTTCTCCAATCACAGTTTTTAAAAAGGGATGTAAAAGTGGATTGTTACCTGCCGGGCCAAATTACCGATACATCAGCGCTGAGTTTATTATTAGTTAATGACGGACAGGATTTGGTTACTATGAATTTTGCGGGCATATTGGAAAAATTATATGACAGTAATACCATGCAACCATTATTTTGTGTAGGTATCCATTGCTCTACAGACAGAAAAAATGAATATGGTACCGCAAAAATTTTAGATTATAAGGGCCGTGGTGCTAAGGCCGGTTTGTACACACGTTTTATTTTTGAAGAATTACTACCTTTTATCCGTAAGGCTTATTCCGTTCAATCTTTTAAGGAGAAATCATACGCCGGCTTTTCTTTGGGCGGATTGAGTGCGTTGGATATTGTTTGGAATAATCCGCAGGAATTCAGGAGGGTGGGGGTTTTTAGCGGATCGTTGTGGTGGCGTGATAAAGACCAGGATGATGCTGATTTTAATGAAGATACCGACCGTATCATGCATCGGCAAATAAGAGAGGGGGATTATGCGCCCTGGTTAAGGTTCTTTTTTGAAGTAGGTACATTAGACGAGACGGCCGATAGAAACAATAACGGAATAATTGATTCTATTGATGATGCGGTTAGTATAATTGATGACCTTGTGGATAAAGGATATAATACAGAAACTGATATTAAGTACTTGGAATTGCAGGATGGCAGGCATGATGTACCTACATGGGCAAATGCGTTTCCAGATTTTTTAAAATGGGGATGGGGGTATTATAACAAAGAGCTATTAGATTAAAGAGTTTGCAAATGTTCAACAAATCTGTTGGTGCATTTTAATTAAATAAAACAGGGTCGCTTAATTTAAGCGACCCTGTTTTATTATTGATACAACTTGTTTATTAATTAAACAGGTACCTTATGCCAAACTGCATTTGCCAGCGTGAAGCAATGCTGGTGCTGTTGGAAGTACTATTTACATAAGGAGTTAAATTATTTGCATCCTGTTGTGTAAAGGAGAAAGCAGGTGTTTTACCATCTGCTCCCAAACCTTCGTAACGAAGGAAGTTGGTAACGGTAGGTACTTTTACAATACCCCAGTATTTATTAAGCAGGTTGCCTACATTTAAAATATCAAGCGATAGTCTCAAAGTATGACGATCTCCGTTAACACCTTTACCCGTTTTAACTGAAATATCCTGGGTAATATTTACGTCCATCTTTTTAAAGTATGGTAATACCACAGCATTAGCCTGTGCAATTTGTCCTCTGTGAGAAGAAAGGTAATTATCCTGACTTATAAACGCATTTAGCTGCGCCCATTGCTGGGCTGCTGTACGGGGATCGGTACTTGTACCAGTACCTAAACCACCAGAGCCCGATTTCACCAGTGTGATTTCGCTTGCTGAGTTAGGAACATAGATCAGGTCATTATTGTTACCATCGCCATTTAAATCACCATTGTAGATATATGAAGTAACGCCGTTTGGTGCTGCTTCAAAGAATAAACCAAAGCTGGTAGCAAAATATTTTGCATAGCTGAATTTATAAGATGCAAAAGCAACTACGCGGTTTGGTTGGTACCATGATGCATTAGAAAGATTAGCTGCATTAGGGTCTGTTCCCGATACCGCTCTTCCGCTCCATAAACTACCCGCAGTACTTCCGCCTTCTGCAGTGTTTTTACTTCTTGAATGAGTATAGGCTGCACTCAGGTACAAATTCTTAATTGTTTTTTGTACCCTGAAGGTGGTTGTTGAGGAATAACCTTTACTTGAATTTTTCATTAAAATAGCATTGCCAAGATTTGGATTTGCGGCTGAAGTACCAGCAAAATAATATTTACTACTGGTATTTAATGTTGTGGTTGGTGAAGTATTGTATCGTAACCTTGTATCAGTGCCACCTAATGCAAATGCGTTAGCTTCATTTAAGTTTACATTAGAATAATATACGGCATTGATATCTTTAGTGTATGTTCCTTCTAATGTTAAGATCCAGTCGTGAGGTAATTTTTTATCAACAGCCAAACTGGTTTTTAATACAGAAGGATATTTGAAATTATTGTCCACAAGAGCAACACTGTACGATGTATTAGCAGCACCTGCAGTAGGCCTGTAGGCATTAGGATCTGCACTAAATACCACACCTGTGGTTTTGGTAAACGATCCAAACTGAACACCATTATTACTTGCCTGGTTACTGATCCACACAAATGGAGGAGGGCCCGAAAAAATACCACCGCCACCTCTTACTTGTAAAGTTTTGTCACCTAATACATCCCAGTTAATTCCCAATCTTGGAGAAACCAGTAATGCACTCTTAGGTTTTTTACCCACATCATAAGTAGCGCCGTTTGCAAAAGTTAAAGCTGCAAAATCGGGGTTTTGATCAAACGTTCCGGTATAAGATGAATTGTCAAGCCTTAAACCATAAGTAAGCGTAAAATTCTTTTTTACACTCCATTTATCTTGCACAAAAATGCCGATGTCGTTAGAACCTGCTTTTGCATAAGGAAATGAACCATCTTTTAATGCAGAATATTGCAATGCATATTTGGGTGCATTTACTCCGGTAGATGCTACGCCGGTGGTAACGTTGTTATAAAAATCAGTAAGGCTGCTGAATTGATACAAGCCCTGGTAAACAGGTGCAAAACCATTCAGGTATTTTTTAAATGAATTTTGAGTACCTGCAGTTATTTCATGGCTTCCTTTATAAATGGTTACTATGTCACTAAACTGAAAGTTATCTGTATTTAACTTGTTATTATAAGTAAAAGGCTCATAACCAAATGTAGTGTACACGTTATTGTTAAACAGGATATCTACAAGTGGCAGGTCAGAGTTGCCCTGTGTGCTGCGGAAATCACGTAATTGTGAAAGTCCGATCTGGAATTTATTAACTATTTTATTGCTGAACCTGGTGTTTAATTCTGCGATGAAAATGTTGAAGTTGTTATTGATTACATAACCTGCTCCCTGGAAGGGCATCGCATTATTACCGGGAGCCTGGCCGGCTGCAAATCCCGAAAACCCGTTTCTGCTGGTGCTCGGAAACTGATCAGCACTCGATTTAAGATAGTTGTATTTTAATGTCAACGTATTTTTTTCATTAATGTTCCAGTCTACTTTAACCGTTATTTTGTCACTCTGCGTTTTTTGGTTATATCCCTGGAATGGGCCTGCATTGTAACCAAATTTAGTTTGCAAAAATGAAGCAAGCTTAGCCAGTGTATCTGCGTTAGCTATTGACACACTACCTGGGGTAGCCGGATGATTAGCATCTGAAGCAATAAAGCTGCTGGCTGGTAATTCCTGTCTTACCTGCTCTGCACTTATAAAAAAGAACACTTTATTTTTTACGATTGCTCCACCAACAGAAAAGCCCCTTAAATTAAATTTGATGGGGGTTTTGGTCAATTGGGTGTTGCCAACTTTATAACCCTGGTTATTTTCATTTTTCAGGTAAGTATAGACGGTACCTTTTATTTGATTGGTTCCGCTACGGGTTACAGTATTAATGCCTGCACCGGTAAATCCTCCCTGGCGTATATCATAAGGAGATACGTTAACCTGTATTTGCTCAATCGCATCAAGGCTGATAGGTTGTGAACCGGTTTGTCCGCCCAATGTTCCCGAAAGACCAAACGAGTTGTTGAAATTGGCACCATCAACAGTTACGTTATTGTACTGGTTGCTTCTTCCTCCAAAACTAAGCCCGTTGGAAGTGGGTTCAAGCTTGGTAAAATCCTGTAAAGAACGGTTGATAGTAGGTAGTCTTTCAATTTGTGTACGGTTGATAACTTCCTGGCTACCGGTTCTGTTATTACTGAAAATCTTATCCTGTCTTTTGGTTGCTACTACAACTTCCCCTAATGTAGATGCTGTTGATGTTAACTTAAAATCAGCTTTATAAGCCTGGCCAAGTAACAATGTAATGTTGTCTTGCTGGTCTGCTTTAAAGCCAACAAAAGTTACTGTTATTGTGTAAGGTCCACCCACACGTAGGTTGGGCAGGTTGTAACGGCCGTCTTTACGGCTGGTAGTGGTGTACTTTGTTCCTGTTGGAGTGTGTACCGCAATAATAGTGGCATTGCCTAAGCCATTCTTACCATCAGTAACAGTTCCCTGTATTTCTGAGGTCGTTTCCTGTGCTATGGCGCTAATGGTAAACAGGGCCATAAACAGGGTTAAAATAGAAAATTTCATTTTCCGCATATTAGTTGGTTTTAGTTTGCAAAAATCCGGCATTCCGGGTTATAAAAGCGTTTAGTTATCATTAACAAAATGTGAACTATTTGTTTGTTCAGCAGCTATCCTGGTTTTTAAAAATAGAAAGGGCTATCTTTTTTTTTCAGATAGCCCTTTCTGTATAAAAAATAAATCAATATGCAATCGTAATCCTGAACGTAATTCTAAGCGTGATCATTAAAAGATATAACGTAAACCTAACTGCATACTCCATGTGCTGGTAGTAGACACATTATTAATATACGTTTTATCAACTAAAACCTGGGTAGTAGCACCTGCTGGTAAGTAAGTTGCCATTTGGAAATTAGCTACACCTGCAGTAACCACTTTAAGCGGGTTGTTTACTATAAAAAATCTTTTAACGCCCCAGTTTTTATTGATCATGTTCAGCGCATTAGTAACGTCGGCAGTAAATTGTAAGGTATTTTTTCTTTTGCCAAAGTTGGTGTAGATATCCTGTGTAAATTTCATATCCACCCTGTGGAAGAAAGGAATCATTACACCGTTTCTTTCAGTTACCTGGCCTTGGTGTTTAGATAAATATTTATCCTGCGCCACAAATTTAAAGAAAGCATCAGATTGTTGTTGTGCAGTAAAGCCCGGGTTATTTCCTGATGCCGGAATAGCCACGAAATTAATTTCAGACGCATTTTTTGGAACATACATCAGGTCGGCAGAGTTGCCATCATTATTGATGTCTCCGTTATACTGATAAGTAAAGGAACCTTGTGCAGAACCTTCATAAAATAAAGAAAATGTAGACGCAAGATGCTTGAAATACTCAACACGATATGAAACGTTGCCTACAATCCTGTGAGGGACAGCGAAACCGGAATAAGCTAATTCAGTTGCATTTTGTGTAGTTGCTGTAGCATTTGCACTCCATACTGAAGTAGCCTGGCTTCCTGGGTTAGCAGTTACATCATAGGCAGCAGTGTAGGTGTACGCCAATGATCCGTAAAATCCTTTACTAAACCCTTTGGTTACCTGGGTGGTAAAAGAGAATGCTCCTCCTTTTTTAGTATTTTCCAGTACTACTGCATTACCACTTGCTGCATTTAATTTTCTTGCAGCAGCATTGGTAAATGCAGGACGTGAAGTTGGTCCAATCGCTATAGTAGTGTTAGGAATAGCCTGGTTTGAATTAAACATGTAAACAGCATTGATATCTTTTGTATAGATCGCTTCCAATGTTAATCCCCATCTGTTGCCTAATTGCTTATCCATGGCAAGGTCTGTACGCAAAACCTGCGGGAATTTAAAGTTTCTGTTAACCAGTGCATAAGCTCCAGATGGAACTACAGTACCACCTGTTGTTGGGAAAACCGAAGCAGGTAAACTGGTATTATAAAAAGGATTGTAGGCATGAGGGTCAGGATTAAACAAGAAATTATTTAAACTAACTCCCGGAGTACTTGGAGTAACCAGTGTACCAAACTGGTAAGGTCCGCTACCTGTTGGTATATTGGTTAAATATACAAAAGGAATGCGGCCGGTATACAAGCCAGTACCACCTCTCAGTATCATTTTTTCTTCAGGTAAGCTCCAACGGAAACCTGCTCTTGGAGACCAGTATGGCGTAGCCTTAGGCCATGCACTGGTAGTGTAGTTGGTAAGGTTGTTGTCCTTATCATACAGGCTAAGTGCAGCTACGGCGGCATTGCCCAAAGGTTGTTCGGGGTATACTGGTTTATCAACCCTTAATCCTAAGGTAACTTTAAATTTATCAGTTACATTAATTTCATCCTGTACATAACCTCCCAACTGACCAATCTTTAAAGAAGCTGAAATAACAGCATCCTGACCAGGGATAAGAGAGTAGGTTTGAGAGAAAAGTTTTGGTGCCCTGTTATTAATAAAATCATCCAATGATCCAAAAACGTAGTATCCCTGACTGCCTGGCATAAAACCATTACCGACTTTCTGGTATTCGTAAGAAGCACCTGCGGTTAGTGTATGTTTTCCTGCATAATAAGAGAAATTATCAGTTACGGTGTAAACGTCGTTGATAACAACATTATAATTACCATTAAAAGGTTCGTTACCAAAACTCAGGTAATTATTTTTGTTGCCGGGTGTAAGGCCCAAAATATCAACAAAAGGAAACTGCGCCCCCGGATGTTCTTTAGTAGTGCTGATCTTTGTGATGGTTGCTATTAACTGATTAGAAAATTTACCATGAAAATTACTGTTCAATTCAAAGCTTCCAGATCTAACTTTATCCAACTGCGTATATGTGGTTCCCTGGAAAGCCATAGCCGTGGGCGAGAATTTTGGACCGTAAACCACGATGCTACTCTGGCTGCTTGCACCATTGATACCGCCACTTTGGCTTGGAAGAGAACTGCTGGTACTTAAGAAATCACTGTATTTAAGGGTAAGTTTATGTGATTTGCTGATGTTCCAGTCTATTTTACCTAAGTATTTGTGATTCTTAACGGGAACACCACTTTCAAAATTATCGTAAGCTCCGGCATCATAATTATATTTAGAACTTAAATAGTTAGATAACTTCCTTAACGAATCAATTGGAACTGCAGATAGGTTTCCTGTTCCGCTACCTCCTGCAGGAGTGTAGTAATTAAGGAATGCTGATCTTTCCTCATATTCTCCATTGATAAAGAAGAACAATTTATTCTTTATGATTGGCCCGCCTAAGCTACCACCGTAAGTTTTATTATAGGAAGAAGTTAGTGTAGGAAGTTTTGCATCGCCCACTCTTGTACCAATAAAACTCTGGTCACGGTAAAAACCATAAACAGTTCCTTTAAAAATGTTGGTACCACTTTTTGTTACCGCACTTATACCAGCACCTGTAAAGTTGGCTTGTCTTACATCATAAGGTGCAATATTTACAGAAATTTCTTCAATAGCATCTAATGAAATAGGGTTACTGC
>Ga0302164_10000825_pt1 | contig 10142 bp, 11 predicted proteins | sample I_Fen_E3_1_FD_193500 | JGI IMG/M metagenome (GOLD analysis project Ga0302164, IMG submission 193500) | Peat permafrost microbial communities from Stordalen Mire near Abisko, Sweden - I_Fen_E3_1 | ecosystem: Environmental > Terrestrial > Soil > Wetlands > Permafrost | place: Sweden: Abisko... | reverse complement strand
TTCAAATGGACTATTGAAGTATATCTCCAGGGGTGCACCAATCATTTGGTAACCTTCTTCATTAACTTTATTCATTAAATCTTCATAAACTAAGCCAACTTCATTATAAGCGCCTTTATGTACTTCGTAAAGTACATCCCGTGCAGGTAAATCTTTAATTTTAACATTACCTTTTTCAGATGCTTTCCCAATAAACGAAATTCCCATTTCATATTACATGTCTTCAGGAGCTACTTCTGCTGGGCTGGTGTAGTATGCAGAATAAGGAAAACCATCCATTTCAACATTTTGGGTCATCATCCATTCTACAATTTCATCAATGAGATCACCCATGTCCTCTACAGGTCCAGTATAGAAAATATAGGCAACTTGCTTATCTTCGGTTCTTTTTAGATCTATCACCACTTTACCCCCTCCAAAACTAATTGTTTTACTATTATTATCTAGAAATTATAATAATAGTAAAGCACAAGTTTTTTCTTACTTAACGCATTTTAATTACAGGAAATCTAACTTCAGTCAATAAATCTTCCTGTTTTACATCATTTGGGTTGTTAAGATAAACTTCTGTTACAGGCCCAACAATGTCATATCCATTTTTAGAAGCATATTCAGCTATTGCGTGTATTACTGGACCCACATTGGTGTATGGTCCCTTATGAATAGCTGATAGAACGCTGTGTTCAGGTATTTCTTTAAAACCTAGTTTTCCTTCCTGAAGTTTTAAATCTCCCTCAAATGAAAATCCTATTTCATATTCAAGTTCATCCTCAGGAACTTCCTCAGGACTATTGAAATAAGATCCATAAACCATGCCGGTCATTTCTAAACCGTCATCAGCAACTAATTTGCCAACTTCCATGATATTATCTGGTATCTTACTGTAACTTCCTTTATACTGTGCATATGCAACCTTTGTCTCTTCAATCCTTTTTTCTACTATATCAATAATTTAACACTCCATTATTTAATATGTAAACTAATATATTAAAAAATTTTTATAATGGGATATATTTTGAGTTTTAAAAAAAGATACTTCAAAAAGTTTGATTTCAAAAATCGTAAAAAAAAATAATTTAAATTAAGTTTTAACTTTGATTTATGCTGTATGTGAATGATGGTTATTTTTCAAAGTTATGGTACTATCCGCCGAGTTTTTTAATGCCACACTGAATCCGGGTTCTGCTCCAATTACTATGGTTTTTTTACCATTTTCTTTGGCAACATTGATTAAAGGGAAAAAGTCAACATCACGAGTCATAAGGGCTATCACATCAATATTTGGATTGTGAATTAATTCAAACGCTTCAACAGCCATTTGCACATCAGTCTCTCCAGCTACGATCATTGGAGAAAATCCTTGGTTAACTACAGCCTCTATGAGTTTATCAGAAGCATATTGATTAAGGAATACTTTACCAATCTTTACATTACCATGCTCTAGCATCAGATCTCTAACAACTTCTAAATCGCAATCAAACTCCTTTCTAAGCATGTTAGGACCATCAACCAGCAATCCTATATTTTTTCCATTTGAATTTTCCCTTATTAGTGGGATATAATCTTTAAATGAACTTAATTTTTCTAAACGATGCATGTTCACCTCTCCAGTGAAGTTATTTCATGTTGTAAAACTAATTAATAATTATAAAATTTGTAAATGCTAATAAATTCTATGTCTAATTCTATAGTCATCGAATGATAAGTACCTATGCCTAAATCATACCCTAATTAATATCACACAAAAATTATTCAAAATCAACTCAGACAGGTGTAAATATAAACTGTCTAAAAACATTTCTATTTAATAAAAATCAATATTCCAATAAATAAAACCTAATTCCAGTTCCCAATATTATATAACTCAATAATATCCATTAATATTTATCAAATCTTAGTATTTCAGATTATTCTATATTTTAATAATGTATTTCTTAAAAGTTATTTTGAGGGAATTAAACCATTGCGATACAAATTCCATCTTACAAATTTTAGAATAATTGAAGATCAATGAAACAATATCTTTACAATAAGTCAATTTATTTTTGGACAAGCAATATTTATTTAATATAAACACCAACAATAAAAAATATTAATTACTGCAACATGTCACGATTTGTGAATTTGTCATTAATTTTTATCCTTATTTTAAGAAGATAAAATGTTAGCAATGTAATTTAGACCAGATTGAAAATTCTTATATTTTTAAATGGGAAGTTGAAAATGTTAAAAAAATTAATTCTAATATTGCTTATTTTTGGTATGTTCTGCGGAGCTTACGCCTTAATTGAACCTTACCTAATAGAAACCAAAGAAATAACAATAGAATCCAGTCAAATTCCATCAGAATTTGATGGTAAACGAATTGTTTTTTTAACAGATATTCATTACGGCCCATTTTTCAGCATAGATAGAGTTAACAGCCTTGTAAATCAAACAAATGAATTACATCCAGACATGATCCTTTTAGGAGGAGATTATGTAACAGATAATGCATCCAATCTAGAGCCTGTTTTTAATTCCCTATCAAAATTGAAAGCCCCAATGGGCGTCTATGGAGTTTTAGGTAACAACGACCCCAAAAATGCATCAATTCAAGCCATGCAAAATGCGGGGATAACCTATATTGGAAATGGTGGTGTTTGGGTAGGAAACAACTCGTCTAGAATAAGGGTTGGTGGTGTTGCGGATATGGATACTGATGTTCCAAACCAGCTGCCCATACTCAACGGGGTCAGCCCAAGCGACTTTGTAATACTGGTTACCCATAAACCAGACTACTTTCCAGAGGTTTCAAAATCAAAGGTTGATCTTGCACTTGCAGGACACACACATGGAGGTCAAATAACATTTTTTGGACTATACGCACCATTTGTAAGTTCCAAGTACGGACAGGAATATATTAGCGGTGAAAAAAAGTTAGGTAACGACACCATGATTATCAGTAATGGAATTGGAACTGTTTGGGCTCCTTTAAGATTTTTCGCCAGGCCACAAATAGTTGTTATCACACTTAAAAAGACTTAAAAATTCCGGATTAAGCTGGATCATCCCATCTAAATCTTACCCATACCGGTGCACGCGGAGACCTTTTAATCATCTCTTGCATCTTAATCTCTGCTAACAACGGCTTTGAAGTCACAAGGATTTCAGGTTCAACATCTGGAGGGACTGGCAGATTTAATGGAGCCTCATTTTCTTCAAGAAGTTTTAATATGTCCCTTCTATCCTGATCACTGAATCCGGTACCTACTTTACCAAAATATTTACCATCCTTCTCCATGAGAAGTGCACCGAAGGGTATGCTGCTTGTACTTCTGGTTGCACCGATAATATGAACATCCACAGTATCTCCCTTCTTGATCTTCAACCACTGATCTGATCTTCTTCCAGGTTCATAATAGGAGTATAGATTCTTAATCACTGCACCTTCAAATCCTTCCTTCAAGTACTGTTGAAACTGTTCAACTGGATCCTTTAATTCCTGAAAGGGTACTATTTTAATATTTTCATCTTGATGTACAGATTTTATTAACGTATCTTTACGTTTGTAGAGGAGTTTATTTCTTAAATCATTATTATTGTACTGTATTATATCAAAAATATTGTATGTTGCTGGGATCTTCTTTGCAAGCAAACTGATTTTAAATCTGTCCTCTACATTTCTGTTCAAAAGCTGTCTGAAACCCCCAGATACTGTCATTTCACCATCAAGTATCCAGTTGTCATTACCTACGTCCCTTCTTAATGCTTCCAATATTTCAGGAAATTTATGTGTGGCTTGAATATTTCTACGAGTCCATAATGCAATATCCCCATCTGAGTTTACTGCAATAATTCTTTCCCCATCATATTTAGGTTCAATTATCCAGGAATTGTTTGGGTTGATGTTGGAAGGATCCGCTAATATAGCAAGCATTGGCTCCACTATGGTCATCTAACAAACACCTTAAAACTATTTACTTTCAAGCATTTTTTCCAGTTCAGCCTCGATTGACCTGGCCTCAGGTAAATTAAACTCTTCAACTTCAATTTCTTCACCTAAAAATTTTTTTTCCACAAGTTCTTTGACTTCTTTTGTATATGTTTCAGCGTAGCTGCTCCATTTAAAGTCGAATGTCATCTTATCTACGGCTTCAATTCCCTTATTTACCAATTCATCATTGACACTAGATTCCAGTACTTCAATTTCTTCAATTGATCTAACCTGTTCATGATAAAGAAGTTGTTTTAGAAGTAATCCCTTTCCATGGGACATTAACATACCTATGTACTCATTAGACCTTGCCACCCATTTGACTATGGCAACTTTATTACTTCTTTTCATAGCCTCCTTTAAAAGGAGGAAACTTTTACCAGCCCCTCCCTTAGTTGGAACATCAGTTCCAATGTAGTAAGGTTTGCTCATTGATTCAACAGGAATTTCATCGACCTTACAGAAACCAAGAATATCCATTATCTTGGTTGAAAAAGGTTTTAATGCATTTAATTCTTCATCGGTGAATTTTAAACATTCACCACCTACAATGTATGCCTTAGTTATATCTTCAGGTTTTAGTTCCTCACCATCCTTTTCACACACCTTTTTGTATCGTACCCTTCCACAATCTGTTTTGTGGACTTGATGAAAACTTAGATGTAGAGTACTACTTGCAGCATATGACCGCACAGGTATGAGAATTGTACCAAATGATAGATAACCCGACCAGATGGACCTCATTTCATCACCACCCTAATTGTTGTTAAATATATTTTGTTCTTGGTTGCTAAATTATTTTTGGGATATTTTATAAAAATTAGAATAAAAAATAGGGTGCTGATATGTGTTTTTGAAGTGAGTTATGAAAATCTTTTTTTTTAATCTAGAAATTTAGAAAAGTAATTTGATCTTTTGTTACAAAAATTTGATAAAATTTGTATCAATAATACTAATAAAATAAAAATAGTTGAAATAAACTTTTAATTAAAAGTTTAAATGAGGTTTTAACCTCTAATCTTTTAAGTTAAATTAAGCGCCGGGACTGGGATTTGAACCCAGGTGGAGTCAAACTCCACAGGATCTCAAGTCCTGCGCCTTCCCTGGCTAGGCTATCCCGGCAATTATTATGTATAAAAAAGATTAAGCTATATTAGCTTTTTAATTCAATTTCTATGCTCACATTGTCTGGTACATTAACTTTCATGACCTGACGCATAGCACGCTCATCAGCTTCTATTCCGACAAGTCTTTTGTGAATTCTAAGCTCCCATTTTTCCCATGTTGCTTTTCCTTCTCCATCTGGAGATTTACGGGTAGGTACAACAAGTTTTTTGGTTGGTAGCGGTATAGGTCCTGATAAGTCAACACCTGTTCTTTCTGCTATTCTTTTGAGCTGGTCACATACATATGCGAGTTTTTCAGGATCTGTACCTGTGAGTTTTATTCTAGCTTTGTGCATTCCAATCCTCCATAAAAATAAAAGAAGGTTTAATTTACCTTCAGTTAATCTGTCATTTACTTAGCTGGTACGATATCAATACACATTCCAGCTGCAACTGTTTGACCCATATCCCTTATGGCGAATCTTCCCATGTGTGGAATTTCCTTTATCTTTTCGATAACCATTGGTTTGGTTGGTTTGACTACAACAAATGCTGCGTCTCCAGTTTTAAGGAAATCTGGGTTTTCTTCTTTGGTCTGACCTGTAGCGGGATCCAGCTTTTTCTGGAGTTCCATGAAGGTACATGCAACCTGAGCTGTGTGACAGTGGAATACTGGTGTGTATCCTACGGTGATAACTCCAGGATGCTGGAGCACAACGATCTGTGCTGTGAACTCTTTCGCAACTGTTGGTGCGTTAGAAGTATGTCCTGCAACATCTCCTCTTCTGATATCGTTTTTACCTACACCCCTTACGTTGAAACCTACGTTGTCACCAGGTTCTGCTTCTTCAAGCATTTCATGGTGCATTTCTATGGTTTTAACTTCTCCGGTTGATCCAGGAGGTTCAAAGATAACATTGTCCCCTTTTTTCATGATCCCTGTTTCTACTCTTCCCACTGGAACTGTTCCTACACCGGTAATTGAGTAAACATCCTGAATAGGTACTCTTAATGGTAGTGTTGTTGGTTTTTCTGGTGCTTTAAGTTCTGCAAGTGAGTCAACTAGTGATGGTCCCTTGTACCATGGAGTGTTCTCTGATTTTTTTGTTATGTTGTCTCCCTGGAATGCGGAAATTGGTATGAAGTTGATTTCGCTTGGTTTGTAAGCAACTGTTTTAATAAGTGCAGATACTTCTTCTTTGAGTTCGTTGAATTTTGCTTCGTCGTATTTAACTAGATCCATTTTGTTAATTGCAATAATTAACTGGTTAATACCTAAAGTTCTTGCAAGGAAAGCGTGTTCCTTGGTTTGAGGCATTACACCATCGTCTATTGCTACTACAAGAACAGCTGCATCAGCTTGGGATGCTCCTGTGATCATGTTTTTAACAAAATCCCTATGTCCGGGACAGTCCACAATTGTAAATTCATATTTAGGAGTTTCGAATTTTGCGTGAGCAAGGTCGATTGTAACTCCCCTTTCTCTTTCTTCTTGAAGCTTGTCCATAACAAATCTGAACTTGTTTTCACCGTCTGAGAGCTGCTGTTCAGCTATAGCTCCTGATTGCAGTAAAATGTGTCCTACAAGTGTTGATTTTCCATGGTCTACGTGTCCAATAAACGCTAAGTTCATATGTTCTTTTTGTTTAGCCATAAAATATTCCTCCATTTAACATTTGTATAATTTTATTAGTTTAATTCATTAATTTTGATCAGCCTATGTAGTGGTCGGGTCCCCAAGGTTCTGGAGTTAATCCTTTCCTAAGTCTAATCTCTCTTATAATTGTCTTCTGAAGTTCAGGAGGCAATCTTACAAAGCCAGCACTCTCGGTTGACCAGAGACATCGACCTTCAGCAGCAGACCTTATATCTCCTGCGAATCCGAACATTTCAGCAACAGGTACAGTTGATTCCAATGTTGCCATGTCTCCTTCTTGTGACATGTCTACTATCTGTCCTCTTCTGTTCTGTATTTCCCTAGTTGCTGCACCCATATAGTCTTGTGGAACGTTGATAAATACTTTTTGTATTGGCTCCAATAGTGTTGGGTTGGCCAGCATGATTGCTCCATACACTGCTTTCCTTATTGCAGGTAAAACTTGGGCTGGACCTCTGTGAACAGCATCTTCGTGAATTTTTGCATCCCTGAGTGAGATTTTAAGTCCCATAACCTTCTCTCTAGCTATTGGGCCATCGTCAAGTGCGCTTTCAAATCCTTCGAGTAAAAGTTCTTTTATCTCGTCTAGGTACTGAATACCACGTGTCATGTTAATGAATAGAGACCTTTTGTAAACATCCCATACCTTTTTAGCTTCATCTTTTGGAAGACCGAACTCTGTAAAGGTTGATGTGTTTTCTTTCTTTTTAACGCGTCCTTCTTTGATCTTTCCTTCCTGTATAGCTTGGAAAAGTTCATCTGGAAGTGGTTCTATGTCAATGTAATACCTGTTGTGTTTGTTGGGTGATTTTCCTTCGACAGGACCTGCTTTTCCAGCAATGGTTTCCCTGTAAACTACAATTGGTTCTGAAGTTTCGATTTCAACACCCTTCTCATCTATACGGTAGGTTATGATTTCGAGGTGAAGTTCTCCCATACCTGATATGAGGTGTTCTCCGGTTTCTTCGTTGATCTCTACCCTGACTGTAGGGTCTTCCTTTCCAACCTGTCTTAAAACTTCTATGAGTTTCGGAAGGTCTTTGGTATTTTTTGCTTCAACTGCAACTGTAACAACTGGTTCTGATATATGTTCGATACCTTCAAATGGATCTATGGTAGTTCCGAGGTTGGTTACTGTTTCACCAGCCATAGCATTTCTTGCACCGGTTATTGCAACAATGTTTCCTGCTGGTACTTTGTCAGTGTTGATACGTTCCGGACCCATGTAAACTCCAACTTGTTGGATTCTGGCTTTTCCATGTGAACCTATGAAAAATATTTCTGTTCCCTTTTCTATGGTTCCACCGTAAACCCTTCCAGTTGCAATTTCACCTGCATGTTTATCTATGCTCACGTTTGTGATCATGACTGCAAGTGGTGAATCTGGGTCTGTGTTGATCATACCCTGTCCTTCAACAGATTCTATATCCCCATTCCATATACTTGGTACTCTGTATCTCTGAGATACTTCTGGACTTGGAAGGTGGTCAACTACCATACCTAAAAGTACATCGTGGATTGGTACCTTATCAGCTAGATCCTTCTGTTTGTCATCACGACATGCTACACGAATATCGTTAAAAGTAATGCCAGTTTTCTGCATCATAGGCACGTTTATAGCCCAGTTATGATATGCTGAACCAAATGCTACACTTCCATCTTCTACCCGTGCTAACCATTCGCTTTTGAACTCCTCTGGAGCCATGTTTTTAATAAGTTTGTTTGCGCTGGCTATGATCTTAAGGAACCTGTTTTGTAATTCGTCTCCTTCGAGTTTAAGCTCGTTTATAAGACGATCAACCTTGTTTATAAACAAAACTGGACGAACATTTTCCTTTAGAGCCTGTCTTAATACAGTTTCTGTCTGCGGCATAATACCTTCAACTGCACAGACAACAACTACTGCACCATCAACAGCCCTCATAGCCCTTGTAACATCTCCACCGAAATCAACATGTCCAGGTGTATCTATAAGGTTTATGAGGTAATCTTCATCCTTGTATTTGTGAACCATTGAAACGTTTGCAGCATCAATGGTAATACCTCTAGCCTGTTCCTGTTCATCAAAATCCAGAAAACGCTGATCTCCAGCAAGTTCCTGTGAGATCATACCTGCTCCTGCAAGTAAGTTATCGGATAATGTGGTTTTACCATGGTCTATGTGTGCAACAATACCGATGTTCCTAATATATTTAGGAGTGTACATCAATTCTTTAATTTTATTAATCATTTTAGTACGTCTACTCACCAAAATCACCTATTATAATTATTTAAACTTAGTGCGCAGATCTAGCAATTCTTTCCTTTTCTTCCTTCTTTCCAATAGCAAAGCTTCTTGTATCGTACTCTGCTGCATAAAGAAGTTCATCGGCAAGACATTCTTCTACAGATCGTTTCCTCTTGAATGAGGACTGTAAAGCCCCTCTTGTTAAGAATCCAACGGCCAAATCAACCCTTCTCTGAGGCGCTATGTCTACTGCTACTTGGTATCCTATTCCACCATACTTTATTCTGGTTGTTTCTTCCCTTGGTGCAGTGTTTTCTACAGCCTTAACAAGAACCTGAATTGGGTTCTTTTTGGACCTCTGGTTTATAATATCCAGTGAACCTTTGACTATGTTGTAGGACTTGTTCTTTTTACCTGAGTTCCTATGTGTTCTCATGATCTTATTCATGAGCCTTTCAACTATAGAAACTTTGGATTTTGCGAATTGTCTTTTAACATGCCTTCCCAAGGTGTGTGGAACCAGAATTTCATCGAGGCAGATGTAGTTTACAAGACCTAAGTCTTCCACCTTAACCTCTTCTAATTCCCATTTATCAAAAACCTTAAAACTCATTAAATTACCTCACTGGTTTTTCAATTTTACCTATAACCATCTGCTGTAATGATACGCTGTTAACCTTTGTAACTTTCCACCTTACACCAGGGATATCACCCATGGACCTTCCTGAAGGCCCACCAATTCCCTCAATCATGACTTCATCGTGTTCATCGATGAAACCTATTGCACCATCACCTGGAGCGAAAGCTGTTAACTGTTTACCATTTTTTATAAGCTGAACACGTACACATTTCCTTATGGCAGAGTTTGGCTGTTTTGCTTCTACACCAACCTTTTCAATAACTATTCCTCTAGCCTGAGGTGCACCTTCTAATGGATCTGCTTTAACATCTAATCTTAAAGCTTTCCTTTTATATTCAACATCCTTCCATCTGAAGTTCTGTCTATTCTTTTTAAGCTTTTTTGCTGCGAAAAGTCCCGGCAAATGAAATTCCTCCTTGTAAAATACCTTTCAATCAAAGTAGTCAGATTTATCAATTTAATCATTTAATAATAGTTATACATTCGAAACTAATCAAGAGTAACATTTATTATTTGAATAATATGATTTTGAAATA
>Ga0302164_10000824_pt1 | contig 10143 bp, 8 predicted proteins | sample I_Fen_E3_1_FD_193500 | JGI IMG/M metagenome (GOLD analysis project Ga0302164, IMG submission 193500) | Peat permafrost microbial communities from Stordalen Mire near Abisko, Sweden - I_Fen_E3_1 | ecosystem: Environmental > Terrestrial > Soil > Wetlands > Permafrost | place: Sweden: Abisko... | reverse complement strand
CTCGAATACCCTACCGGGATTAATATGCAAGGTTTACTTGATATCTATAATATGGCTGTGAGATTAAAGTTGAGTTCAATAATTCAGACCATCGAACCGGATATAAATAATTATTACGGTAAGCTTTATTCTTCAAAATAAATAAACTCATATGCGGCTTTTCAGGCCCGGCTTTTTAGCAGATTGTCTTTATCCTGGAGCATTATTCAGGATAAAGACTACTGAAAGGAAAGTATATCTTACTTTTGATGATGGTCCTGATCCTGTATCTACCCCCCGATTACTTGATATTTTGAAAAAATATGGGGTTTCAGCAATATTCTTTTGTAACGGGGAAGCCGCTGAACAATACCCCGAACTTATACATCTTATACAGGAGTGTCCTCATATTATTGGCAACCATGGTTATAGCCATCTCAACGGCTGGAAAACTGACACATTAAAATATGTGAATGATGTAAAAAGAGCCTCAGGTCTGACTTCTGAAAAAATCTTCCGGCCTCCGTATGGCAGATTGTCATTCAGACAGGCAAGATTACTCAGACCATTTAAACTTGTCTTCTGGGATATCATGGCTTATGATTTTGACAAATCATTCGGGAACGAAAAATCTCTGAGTATACTTAAACGCAAAATCCGGCCGGGATCAATAATTGTATTGCACGATACCTCCTCATCATGTGCGAATGAAATCTTAGATGAATTTATACTATTTGCTCTCGGTAAGGGATATAGATTTGATATAATTGAGGATTTATTTTAATCCAAACCTGTTCAATTATTGAAACAGATAAAATAATGTGGTTTTCCCTTTGTGTTACCTTATAATTTACTTTGTGATACTTTGTGGCAAAAGGATTTTGTTTTAACCACTAAGGGACACTAAGGTTGACTCTAAGGTTCACAAAGGATTTTTAAATTTTAGACGGTATTAGACAAAAGCTGCCTAAGCCAGAAATAATGTTGCTTCAGCAAAAACCTTTTCAAACCAGTAATCAACTTTTTTGGAAAGAGAAGAATCAAAAACAGGAAAAGGGTTTTCGTGAGAATATGTATATGGGAAATCCCATGAATCAACTATATCTCTCTTTTCAGAGGTGTTCAGGGTTAAAATCACTCCTTTGGTCGGTATGACCAAATCTTTTACCAGAGATATAGAATGTATCTGATCCCGGATATTTTTAAAGATATTCTCCCTGAATGTTTTAAGTCTGCCAAGATCAATCATAGCCCTGAAAGCCATGCCGATCTGGCTTGTGCGCAGGAATTCTACGAGGGGACTTTTCCCGGTTAAAGTTTTTTCAAAATCATTCAGGTAAAAGTTATATACCCTGCTGAAAGCAAGGCTGTCCATAATTAGTTTCGAAGATCCTTGCATATTGCTGAAAACTGATCCTCCGCAGAAGATAAAAAGTTTTGATTCTGAAAAGAGATTTTCAGGATTTCCCATCAGAATGATCTCGGCAAGAAATGCTCCTATTGAATAAGCGAAAATATTGAACTTGCCTGTTTTAGGTATTATCTCATGTTCCCCTTTTCTAATGATTGTGAGCAGTTTTACAATATCAGATGTTGTCTCATATCCTGATTTAAAGAACCTCATAGGATCTTCTGTCAGACGGTTGCTGATTGCAACATTGGCAAAGCTTGACATATTCACTCCACTGAGAGAGGAGTTCCTCTCCTTCATATAATTGATCATCGCTCTTGGATCTTTCCATTCAGAAGGAGATCTGTTAATATGGAATGATATAGGAAAAAGAATTACATAGCTTCCGGTATTCTGTGCTAAGTAATAAGCCCATACAAGATATTTGACCCAGCTCCTCTCATTAAGGCCGTGAAGCAAAAGAATTACTTTGTCGCTGTTCCGGTTTACGGGCGAAAAAACAGGATACGAAAATGACCGGTTTTCAGCGATTAAGGCATCATATTTATTTGAAAAATCGTATAGTGGTATTTCCGAATGAAAACCTAAATTATAAATATTAATATCCGAGTTTGGAATAGGTATATTCTTCTTTTCAATATTGAATATTGTCTTTAGTTCATTATAAGTTTTAGTATACTCCATAAATTTGATTCTCACTATATCAACACAAAGTAAGCTCGGGCATTCAAATCAGACAAATTTATGTGGCGGATTGAAATGTGATGGGATGAAACTGGGAAATATGGGACGTAATTCAGCTATTTGTGACGGAATTTACCTTGCGTTATTGAGTCAGGCTTCTTTTTGCATGGAATTAGAGACGGAAAATACTTAATTTTACAGAAAGTTATCTTTGTGCAAATGGTCGACTTTGAAAAACCAATACCTCCTTATTTAAATGAGAAGCAGAATATCATACGCCTGGTACTGTTTACAGCACTTTTTGCTTTGGTTTTTATTAATACTTATTCCCCGTTTGGAGCTGACAGGTGGTATAATCTGACAAAACTGGAGTTCTTCACTTATTCAAGCCTGACAATTCTTGTCGGAGTTCTTGTCGTTGTGATTAGCAGAATCCTGATGTACCAGGTATGTAAAAAGCATACCATTAATTTGTGGCAATATCTGGTCTGGATATGTGCCGAAATATTTTCAATGGCTCTCGCTTATGCATTATTCGAGAAATTATTTTTGAGTGATAGCAGGTTGCTTACCGATCTTGTTAAAAATTCATCAAGAAATACTGCTCTTGTTCTTTTATTGCCATATTCTATATTATGGCTCTATTTTTCTTGGCGTGATAAAAAAGAACAAATTGAGAGACTGGCTGATTTTCCGCCATTTTCAGAAAATTCAAGAAATATGATTCCCTTTTATGATGATAAAGGGATTCTGAAGTTTTCCGTTAAAAAAGAAAACCTGCTTTATTTGGAATCGGCTGAAAATTATGTAAATATATGTTATCTGAATAAAGGTAAAGTATCGAAATACCTTCTTCGTGATACTCTTAAAAAAATAGAGGAGAGCTTCGCAGGAACTGAAATAGTAAGATGTCACAGATCATATATTGTTAATTTTGAAAAAGTTAAAGTGATCCGTAAAGATAAAGATGGTTTGAAACTGGAATTTGACAGTCCCTCAATGGCAGATATACCTGTTTCAAAAACGTATGTCAATGCTGTTATGCAGACTTTCTCAAAATATTGCCATACAGTTGATCTCGGCTAACAGTTTTCACTTTACGAATATTGTTTATCAGAATGAAATGTTACTTTTGAAAAGTTAAAATATTTCCTGAAGATGAATATTCTGATTCTGGGATCTGGTGGCAGGGAACATGCACTTACCTGGAAACTTGCCCAAAGCAAAAAGATCAATAGGATTTTTATTGGTCCCGGAAATGCCGGTACAGCTGAAACAGGGACAAACCTGAAACTTGATCCCGAAAAATTCAGTGAGGTCAGGTCTGCTGTCCTGGAAAACAAAATTGATCTTGTAATTGTTGGTCCTGAAGCTCCTCTGACAATGGGGATTCATGATTTTTTTCTGAAAGATGATATCCTTAAAGATATCCCGTTGATTGGTCCTGACAAATCCGCAGCCCGCTTAGAAGGGAGTAAAGATTTTGCGAAAGATTTTCTTATGCGTCATAATATTCCAACGGCAGCCTATAAAAGTTTTGATAAAACCACAATGCATGAAGTCCCGGCATTTCTGAAAACATTGACATCTCCTTATGTTATTAAAGCCGATGGACTGGCTGCCGGGAAGGGTGTTGTTATTGTTGATAATATATCAGAGGCTGAAAATGAAGTGGCTGCAATGCTAAACGGGAAATTTGGTGCAGCAGGACAAAAAGTTGTGATAGAGCAGTTCCTTAAAGGGATAGAATTGTCAGTATTTATTATCACTGACGGATTCACCTATAAATTGTTGCCGGTAGCCAAGGATTATAAAAGAATAGGAGAGGGTGACACCGGATTAAATACGGGAGGAATGGGAGCGGTCTCGCCGGTGCCTTTTGCAGATCAGAAGTTCATGAAGAAGGTGGCAGAGAGGATTATAGACCCGACAATGAATGGGTTATCGCTTGACGGAATAGTGTATAAAGGATTCATATTCTTCGGTTTAATAAATGTTGAAGGAGAGCCTTTTGTTATTGAATATAATGCCAGATTAGGTGATCCTGAGACAGAGGTAATAATCCCAAGGATAAAGAGTGATTTTTTTGAACTGATAGAAGGAGTAGCTAAAGGAGATCTCTCCGTACGGGAATTGGAAATAGATGATCGATTCGTTACCACCGTGATGCTTGTCTCAGGTGGTTATCCGGGGAATTATGAAAAGGGTAAGTCCATTCAAGGGCTGGATCTTACAGATGGGAGCGTTATATTTCATTCTGGTACCAGGAAAGAAGAAGACAGTGTTGTAACGTCGGGCGGGCGGGTTCTCGCAGTAAGTTCATGGGGATCTACAATGAAGGAGGCTCTTGAAAAGTCTTACACTAATGCGGCAAAATTGAAATTCGAGGGGAGTTATTGCAGAACAGACATAGGATTTGATTTATAAAACAAATGCTGTTACGTACATTCAAAGGAACGGGCCCAAGTGTAATATTCCTTATTATTATTACACTCGTTGCTGTATGGATCAGTGCAATCCTGAATCAACGGCTGCACCCAAGGTTTATTTATGAGACAGACCCGATGCCTCTTTATGGTCTTCTTAAGGACATAATACATAATAGTCATAATGTGGGGGTGATTCTTTCTTTTCTGTTGGTTTCCCTTATGGCTTTTCTCCTTGTAAGCTTTAATACTTCTGTTTTTTTTATACATGAAAGGACTTTCCTTCCTGCATTATTTTACGTTTTGCTTGGGGGCTTATTTCCTGACCAGCAACTTCTGAATCCAGTGCTGCCAGCTTCAATTTTTCTTATACTTGGATTAATGAGAATCATGGATGGTTATCATATAACAGGTACTGCATACAATTATTTTGATTCGGGGATTCTTATAAGCACCGGCAGTTTGTTCTATGCCAATATGATATGGTTTGGTGTTCTCGTGATCATTGGTATCGCTCTCTTGAGGACGGGTAACCTGAAGGAAATTGTTATTTCAATACTTGGACTTTTAACACCATACCTGATTACGTTTGGCATATACTATGTGATCGGGAAGGATATGAGTGTTCTTATGAAGCTTCTGGGAGATAACCTGTTCTCAAAACCATTATATTACCCGTTTCCGGCCCTGACAATTGTTGTGATTATCTTTTGCGTGGCTCTGATATTTTTAAGTATTGTTCAGCTGATCAAACAGATGAATTCCAAGAAAATAAAGTCGCGCAAAACATTTTCCCTAATGATATGGACTTTGATAGTATCGATAATAGTATACTTTGCACTCCCGTCCGCATCAGTTGAAATAATATGGATTGCAAGTATTCCAATAAGCTATTTCCTCACTCATTATTTTGTATTTGTGAAGAAGAAGCTGGTACCTGATTTATTATTTACCCTGTTATTTGTATTTATTCTGCTGATACAGATATGGCACCTGAGATAGGTAGATTACTTGATCATTGATACAACCCCAACTCCCGAGCCCTGTTGTCCGTCGGTAAAATCGTAACTGACCTGGTATAATCCGCTTTTCTGGCATTCAAAATCAACGAAAGGATATATTTTGCCGGTTTTCTTATCAAATGAGGAGAGAATGAGTTTGTTTGATTCGTCCTTAATTGCGAGTATAAGCTGACCCTTGGAATTATCAGCGCTACACATAGTAAACCTGTATTTAGTATTTTTCCAGAGTGACATATTTGCTTTGAATCTGAATTCACCCTGAGAACTGGCCTTGCCCAGCTGAATTCTGAAATCCTTCAGATATTTAGCATTGGCTCCTGCAGTTGTAGCACAATTGCTTACGAGGGGATCAGTGACCTGTCCATATGACAGAATCCCGATAGTAAATAAAAAGGTAAGTGTTAATATGCTTTTTTTCATACTAATTATTTAAAATTAGCCTGTCCCTTATTTTTTTTGTAATTTCTATGACACCATCCAGTTGTTCTTTCGACATTGTCACAACGCTTGTTTCGGTTTGTTTTATAGTCAGTCCTCCGTTTTTTTCCACGCTCACCGGATCACCCTGTGTATAGGTAATTCTTATGTCGTGATATTTTTCTTTGATGTCATGCATATCTTTGCAAAGACTGGTAAATTCAGGATCACGGTTGCAATAGGGACTAACAAGAAGCAGAAGATCATTCAGAATTATTTTCTGTTCTCCGATCCGGTCACTAAGCATTTTATCAGGATACTGTTTTACCACCTGTGTGGCAAGATACTGTCCTTCAATCCACACACCGATTATCATCAGAGCCGAAAGTTGTCCGCGATCATCACTTCTGAGATAAGTATCTATCTTATTGTATGAATCTATAGATAGAAAGAGGAGAGAGTCGAGATTTGATTTATTCTTTGATAATCTTTTAATTGCTTCAAAATCAAAAAACTGTCCGACTTTTATATCTTCAGCTATTTTTCTTATTGATGAGAGAACATCGAGCGAGGAACCTGTCTTTTCGTACATATTCAGATATCCAAGGTCAGCTCCGAGAATACCAAGTTTAAGGGCCTTGTCAAAACTGGTACTCTGTTTATTTGCATCAATTGATTCTGCAAGATAGCTTTGTGAGAAAGGGACCTGAAGAGTCTGAAGAAGATTTGCAATCTCGACCGGGGAGGAAATGTTTTTTGAGATATCAGCAATCGCTTCCGGGCTTAATTTCTCAGCTTCTGATACAGGAACAGAATCAGCTTGAGGGAATTTATATTCTGAAGTTTTACTTTTTGAGTTTCTGCATGAGAAGCTAAAAAAGACAATAATTAGCAATAAAAATATTCTTCCTTTCATTTAGAATGATCGATAAGTTAGAACAAAAATACAAAAAAACTCATTATGATTCTATTTAAAATCTATTTTCGGAATTTTAAATTTTCGATAAAACTGACTGCCTTACCCAAAAGCTCAAAATAAAGCATAAGATAAAGAACCACAGAACTTAAAAGTACCAGAGATATGTTAAATGCAAAAGTGTCCGTTTTCAAACCAAAAATATATTTGGATGGAGCATAAAAATGCGTTCTGAAATCAAGGAATCCTCTTTTATAGGGATCAAGGTAAACAGGATCAGTATTTTGAACAAGAGTATTGTTGTAAACAAGAATTTTTTTGCGCTCATATGGCTTTGTAACAATTTCCAGAAGCTTATAGTTATAATATTCGTCCTCGAGTTTTTTCAATAATAAATCGTTCATATTATAAAAAAGATCCCTTTTGTCACTGGCAGTATTTGAAATTTTACTGAATATCCTGTCCATTCTGTTCAGGTATTTCGTAACGGAATCAGCTATTCCCGGATTAAATTCGTATGGCGTCAGGTCAGAGATATAATTGAAAGGAGGGACATTGTAAACAACAGCCATATTTTCCAGCTCATTCCTGAGAAGCTGTAGTTTGCTGAAATTTCGGGATTGTTTCTTATGTACCAGATCCTGACTATCGATATTTTTCGGATTGCTTCTGTATTCGAAAAGAGTTGTCTCAAGTGCATCACGTAATGCTTTGATTCTATGGACCTTGTTGAAGTCGGCCTCACTTATTTTCTTTTGGAGATCATAATATGTCTCACCTGAAGTAGTAAAAACTCTTTTACTGTATTCATTATCCTTGAATTGCGAAACAATTAGTGCTTCATATGTCCAGCGTGTAGGCATGAATTCAGCAATCAGAGGTACTTTGTCAACATTTCCGATTTTCCTGTTCAGTTTGTCAAAAGAGAACATAGCTCCACTAAGGACCATCATTGGAATTATCAGTAGAGGAATAACGATGTATATTGTAATTGCCGAATTAAAAGCGGCTGATATATTTAACCCCAGCATATTCGCACAGAAAGCAGTAGTAAATAAAGCGAGCCAGTAATGAAAATACATGCCTTTTATGGCAAGAATAGGATTGGCAATTGAAATAAACAGAAGCGATTGTATAGCAGAAATAAATATCAGGATTAAAACCTTGGATAAAAGATAACTGTTTCGGCTTAAGTTGAGGAAACGCTCACGTTTTAATATTTTTCTGTCTCGGAAAATCTCTTCAGCACTGATAGTCAAACCAAGGAACAGAGCCACAATCAGACTCATAAATATATAGATGGGGATATTTTCATTCTCCGAAAAAATGTAAACATTAGAATCGGGGTCAGGTATATACCTGATGATGAATGAAAGAACAAATCCCAGTATTGGAGCTTCAAGGAGGGTAAGCAGAACATACTGCCTGTTCGAAATTTTACTTTTAAAATCTCTTGAAAAGTAAATCAGCAATTGTTTTATGAAACCCGGTCTCTGAAGGTTTTTGTCAGGGAGCTCCTTGATTTCAGTAACTTGTGTGAAAGGATAGTTGGAATTGAACGCATTTGCCCATTCCACAGGCCTTACCTTCCGTTTATCTGTATATTTGCCGAACTCATCAACTACCTGTGTCTCAATGATATTAAAAATGGTTTCGGGATTTACATTTCCGCATAAAGGACACTCTCCCTGCTTTGAGTTGATCTGAGTATCAAGTGTTTTAAAGTAAATCACTGAATCGACGGGATTGCCGAAATACGCCATATACCCTCCCTGATCCAGAATAATAACCTTATCAAACATCTTGAATATCTCGGAAGATGGCTGATGAATGACTATAAAAATGAGTTTCCCCTTGAGAGTAAGGTCGCGTAAAAGATCCAAAAGGTTTTCAGAATCCCGTGAGGATAAACCTGAGGTCGGTTCATCCAGAAATAATACCTGAGGCTCTCTTATCAGCTCCAAAGCAATATTCAGTCTTTTTCGCTGTCCACCGCTTATTACTTTATTAAACGGAGAACCTACCTTTAAACCTCTTTTTTCAAGCAAACCTAAATTGGAAAGAGTCTGATCAACCAGTGTACCTATCTCATCTCTTGTTTTATCTTTGAAACACTGACTGGCTGCAAAAAATAAATTTTCAAAAACAGTAAGATCCTCGATTAGCAGATCATCCTGCGGGACATATCCAAAAACACCCTCGAGTTCTGAATTTTCCTGGGCTACATCGAGGCCATTAATCCTGACGATCCCCGAAGTTGGCTTCTGAACCCCGCTCATAATATTCATCAGAGTAGACTTCCCTGAACCGCTGGCTCCCATAATTCCTATAAGCTTGCCCTCCTCAACGGAAAAACTTACGTTATTCACCGCGGTTAATCCCTCCCTGAACTGATATGTGAGGTTTTCAACAGTAAATGAAATTTTATGGATAATTATATCAGAAAGAAAGGTTGAACTAATATCACTGTAATAAATTGAATGCCCCTGCTGGGATTTTATCGAGCCTCCCTTGGCAAAAGTATAAACCTGTCCTGACCTTATAGGAAGGCCATTAAGATATAACTGGTCATCAGATATATACTTTATAAAATACAGGTCAACGCTTGAAACTCTTAGAATTATTATACGAGTATTCTGATACCCGGTTACCATTTTCCTGCATAAGTCACATTTTTCATCTCCCGGACTCAGAAACAGAATTGAAGGATTAATAAGATCCTCAGGATTATCATTTTTCACATATTGCTCTATAGCAGCGAATTCAACAGCAGATATTTTGAAAACTTCAGCTACTGTATTAATAATATTCATCCTCTGAAGCGTAAACTGCCTGTTGGTATTCAGAAGTTCGTAGAGCCTCATAAGAACTACAATCTTTTGTTCCTGGTTTAGAGTACGGTTTATCTTTTTGCATATACCAAGAATCTTCACAGAATCTTTTACAGAGGGGAAAGATGGTTCTTTTTGAATGGATCTTTGCATCACCGGACCTGCGAGCTCATCAAAAAGAGCCAGGTATTCTGTGACACTTTCACTTGTGAGCTGCTTTTTCAAAAAGCCTGAAACATATTCACGCTCATTTATAAGTATTCCACTGTCCTGCTTTACAATCAGGGCAAATAATTCCATTAATGCTTTTAGAATCTCCTCACTCATAAATAGGCTGCGATATTCAGCGCTCCAAGGTACCGAAGTTAAAAAAAACTATTTCTTTATTATGATTGTTTAGAAAAATTCTTTTAATGGATGTATGAACCATTGCGGGAGTGATTTCCTGATAAAGGTT
>Ga0302164_10000820_pt1 | contig 10172 bp, 7 predicted proteins | sample I_Fen_E3_1_FD_193500 | JGI IMG/M metagenome (GOLD analysis project Ga0302164, IMG submission 193500) | Peat permafrost microbial communities from Stordalen Mire near Abisko, Sweden - I_Fen_E3_1 | ecosystem: Environmental > Terrestrial > Soil > Wetlands > Permafrost | place: Sweden: Abisko... | reverse complement strand
ATATGACATAGAAAAAACTGCAGATGCGATAAAGACTGCTTTGGAGATGACTAAAGACGAACAGAATCAGCGTATGATGCAAATGCGGCTGGTAATTGTCAGGCATAATGTTTATTCGTGGGCCGCAACATTGTTGAGGACTATGGCTACAATAAACTGATTTATAGCCCTACGCTCTGTGCCATGCGCCCTGCGCCTATTTTTTCAGTGCATTATACAGTACCACAGCCGGATGCAGTGCAACCCGTCCTGTTCCATCCTTAATATGATGTCTGCAACTTGTTCCCGGAGCAGAGATAACTGTGTCAGAGGCTGATTTTCTGACCTCAGGGAACAAAACAAGCTCACCTACCTTGTTTGAAAGTTCAAAATGTTCCTTTTCATATCCGAACGATCCGGCCATCCCGCAGCATCCGGAAGGGATCTCTTTAACTGAATAATTTAATGGTATCGACAGCATTTCCAATGTGCTTGCTGAAGACGCAACTGCCTTCTGCTGGCAATGGGCATGTAAAAGGATACTTTTCTTATCCTCAACAAATGAATTACGATCAATTTTTCCTGCTTTGAATTCTTTCACAATGAATTCATCAACCATGAAGCTGTTAGCTGCAATTTTATTAGCCTCTTCCATCAGATCTTGTCCGGCCAGCTCGGGGTATTCATCCCTGAAGCCAAGAATTGCAGATGGTTCAATGCCTATGAGAGGAAGATCACTATTGATAATTTCTGCTAATGACTGAATGTTTTTTCTTATTGTCTTCTTTGCTGTTCTTATCAGTCCTTTTGACAGGAACGTCCTGGCACTCACTTTGTGGCCAGCTGTGACCACTTTGTAGTTAAGTGAGGTAAGTAGCCTTATTGTGCTTATTCCTGTCTCTGTATCGTTATAATCGCTGAATTCGTCGATAAAAAGACATACGGCCCCAATCGGAGTTGCAGGATTGATCTTCTGAAGATTTTTTCTGGTCCATTTTCTCAGGGTAGTTTTATAAATTGATGGTATTGATCTTTTTGAAGCAAACCCTGTTGCCTTTTTCACAATTCCCGATGTGATATTGTTCTTAAGAAAAAAGTTAAAGACGGGAGGAGCGATGGAGCCGATCCTGTTAATCACTGATATATAAGCTATAAGTCGTGTCCTCAACGGTATTCCATGTTTGTCATACCAGTGCTGAAGGAACTCTGATTTGATCTTGGCGATATCGACACTCGAAGGACATTCCGATTTGCATCCCTTGCAGCCCAGACATTGATCAAGGATATCGTATATTTCCTTATGGTCCCATGGATCATCGCCTTTATTCAGGAACTCACGCACAAGGTTTGCTCGTGCCCTTGTAGTCTTGTCTTCATCACCTGTTGCCATAAAACTTGGACACATCGTTCCGCCAATTATTGCAGATTTACGGCAATCGGCCGACCCGTTGCATCTTTCAGCGGCCCGTATTATTCCATCACTTGAAGAGAAGTCATAGATAGTCTTGATTTCACGGGTTGGTATGCCTGGAATATATCTCAGACTGGAATCCATAGGCGGAGTATCCGTAATCTTGCCGGGGTTCAAAATTCCATTGGGATCCCAGCATTCTTTTATCCGCTTAAGAAGAGCATAGTTGTGTTCGCCAATCATTACAGGGATAAATTCACCCCTGAGTCTTCCATCGCCATGTTCTCCGCTGAGAGAGCCCCTGAATCTTTTAACCAGATGAGCTGTTTCGAGTCCGATTATTCTGAAAAGCTTCACATCTGCAGGATCTTTAAGATTTAAAACAGGTCTGATATGAAGTTCTCCTGTTCCTATATGAGCATGAAAAACAGCATCCTTTTTGTATCTGGCAAGCAATTTTTCAATTTCATCCATGTACTCCGGCAGCCTTTCAACACTTATTGCTGTATCTTCCATAAGAGTAACGGGTTTGGGATCTCCTTTCATATTGGCAAGAACTCCGAGTCCGGCTTTCCTGAGATCCCATACCTTTGAAATATCTTTTCCTTTAACAACAGGATAGGAGTATCCGTAACCGGCCGATTTCAGAGCCTGAATCATCGCTGCAGCTGAATCGTCAATTTCCTGGGGGTTTTCCCTGACAAATTCCACGATCAAAATTGAAGCAGGTTTTCCATCCAGGAAAAAACGGTTGTTTCTCTGGCTGGCATTGTTTTCTGTCAGTTTAAGGATACGGTCATCCATCATTTCCACAGCTGAAGGCTTAAATTTTAAAGCAATGAGATTCGCCTTGAAAGCATCGTTCCTTTTGTTCAGATGAACGCATACAAGTGCTTTATTAGCAGGCGGTAATGGAACCACATTGAGCTTTATTTCAGTTGTGACAGCCAGTGTTCCTTCTGACCCTGTCAGCAACTTGCTGAAGTTAAATTTCTTGTTTGATTTTTCATCAAAAATTTCTGAATCCAGAAGCTGATCGATGGCATATCCTGTATTTCTTCTGTGAACAGCGGGTTCGGGAAATCCTTCTGTTATTTTCTCCTGGTTAGTTTTGTCACCTAGAATTTTTTCAATATTCCTGTAAATATTCCCTTCAAGGTTATTCAGTTTGCATTTATTTAGGAATTCATCATGAGTCAATGGGCCAAAAATTGCTTCACTTCCATCACTCAGAAGAGTCTTAATCTCTATAGTATGATCTCTGGTAGACCCGTAAACGACAGAATGGGAGCCACATGCGTTGTTACCAACCATGCCGCCAATATTACAGCGATTTGATGTCGAGGTTTCAGGTCCGAAAAACAGACCTGATTCTTTAAGTTTAAGATTCAGTTCATCGAGAACGACTCCGGGTTCTGCTCTGACCCACATTTCATCTTTGTTAATCTCAAGGATTTTATTCATGTATCTCGAGATATCTACAATAATTCCTGAGCTGACAACCTGTCCTGCAAGCGAAGTGCCTCCTGCCCTGAGTGTTATACTTGTTTTCTCTTTGGCAGCGAATTCAACTATTTTCCTGATATCCGATACAGTTTTTGGCCAGGCTACGGCTGATGGCTCTTCTTTATATACCGATGCATCGGTGGAATAAATTGTTGTTGTGATTTTATCGTGTTTCAGGTCGCCTTCAAGGCTCTTGCCGAGAGTATCCAGATGTAACAAATAAGTATCCATTTAAATCATACAATTTTGATCCGCTAAATTAGGAAAATGATTCAATGATAGTATTTATGTTCTCTTTTTAGTCATCAGATTTTTTGAAAATGACATAATAATGATATTAATCATGTCATTCAAAATTGTTTAATAGAACTTTTTTTTCGTACATTTATAAAAAAATTTCGAACTTATTAATATATTGATACACAATGGAATTATTAGATCGCATCAAAGAAAATGCCAGAAAACACAATATGCGGATTGTGCTTCCTGAAGGGTATGAAGAAAGAACAATTAAAGCAGCTGATATTGCTATCCAGGAAGGATTGGCCAGGATTATACTCATCGGTGATCCTTCAGAGATTAATTCACATGCAGAAAAGCTCGGTTTGAAGAACCTGTCCAAAGCAACAATAGTCAATCCGAAAGCTCATGAAAAGAAAGATCTGTATATTAATATGATGGTTGAGTTAAGGAAGAGCAAAGGGATGACTAGAGCTGAAGCATCCAAACTCATAGAAGATCCTCTTTACCTTGGTGTACTGATGATTAAAAACGGTGATGCAGATGGCGAAGTTTCCGGAGCCGATCATGCTACGGGCGATGTTCTGCGTCCTGCTTTCCATTATGTTAAGACAGCTCCGGGTATTTCCGTTGTTTCCGGAGCATTCATTATGATTCTTCCGGATAAGAACTTCGGTGAGAATGGCGTAATAATTTTCGCCGATGGTGCGGTTCATCCAAATCCAAATGAGAAAGAACTGGCAGAAATTGCAATTGCATCTGCACATACAGCCCGGGCAATTGCCGGTTTTGAACCAAGAATTGCTATGCTCAGCTTCTCAACCAAAGGGAGCGCAAAACATGAAATGGTAGATAAAGTCGTTAATGCAACCAGAATAGCTAAAGAAATGGCTCCCGATCTTCAGATTGATGGAGAACTTCAGGCCGATGCAGCGCTGATCGAGGCAATTGGCAAAAGCAAGGCTCCTGGCAGTCCTATTGCCGGAAAAGCTAATGTTCTTATATTTCCCGATCTGAATTCAGGAAACATTGCTTATAAACTTGTTCAGCGGCTTGCCCATGCAGAAGCAATAGGACCGATTTTACAGGGAATGGCAGCACCGATAAATGATCTTTCGCGGGGCTGCTCGGTAAATGATATCGTAAGCATGATTGCAATAGCATCTAATCAGGCTGCAGGTCTGAAAAAGTAAGATCCATATTTAGAATAACATATAATAACACAGGTATGGCAGAAAATATTGAACGGTTGGAAGATTACGGACTATCGAAGGACAATAAACCGAAAACATTGTTTTCAAGGGTCGGAATAGTTGGCGCTGGTTCTGTTGGACAGAATATAGCCAGAATGGTTAGCTCCAGGGGATTGGATGTAATATTTCTCGATCTGAATCAGGAGAAGATAAACCAGGCTTTTGTAGACCTGGCAAAAGAACTTGACCGAATGATTGAGAGATGGGGTATGACCAATTCAGAAAAACTTGGAATATTATCGAGAATTAAAGGTACTACCGACTACGCAGATTTCAAAGGATGTGATATTGTCATTGAAGCAATCAAATCATCGACCCGCGAACACAGCCATGACATCCGCTCCGAAATATTGAAAAAAATTGAATCGCACGTTGACAAGGATACAATAATTGCAACTAACTCATCAACACAGGTCATTACTGAACTTACTGCCGACCTTATTCATAAAGATCGTTGTGTAAGTTTCCATTTTCTGACTCCCGAGGCTGATGCACGGGTTGTGGAAATTGTAAAAGGTCTTTACACCTCACAGGTAGCTTATGATAATACAATAAAATTTGCCAATTTAATTGGCAAGAAGGTCGTTCCTGTAAAAGAGTCTCCCGGTATTATCAGCACCAGGCTGATTGTACCCTTTATTAATGAAGCTTGTGAAATATTGATGGAAGGTGTGGGAACGATGGAGGACATTGATCTGACTATGAAAGTAGGATTTGGCCTTCCCCTTGGTCCATTTGAAATGGCCGATAAAATAGGTCTTGATAAAATACTCAGATGGTGTGAAAACCTGTACGATGAATTCGGCGATCTGAAATACAAATCTTCACCTCTTCTTAAAAAGCTTGTCAGAGCCAATCAGTGGGGAAGGCGCACAGGCAGAGGATTTTATGAATATAATAAAGATGGTGTTAAGATTACCAAAAATATTTCTGTTGGAGATTAAGTACAAAATCGCTGATCAATTACATATAAAAAACTTTTCTATAATGAAAATATTAGTTCTTAACTGCGGTAGTTCATCAATTAAATATCAGCTTTTTGATATGGCCTCGGGCGTGGTTCTGGCAAAAGGGATTGTTGAGAAAATTGGATTAAAAGGATCGTTTCTGAAAAACGAAAGATTCGATGGTGATAAGGTAAAGCTTGAGGGAGAGATACTTGATCATCAGACCGGTATCGAATACCTGCTGGGTATATTAATTAGTGAAAAAAGGGGAGTGATAAAGAATCTGAAGGAAATAGATGCTATTGGTCATCGTCTGGTCCACGGAGGCGAACTTTTTCAGGGAAGCTGTTATCTCGATGATGTTACAATAAAAGGCGTTGAAGATTGCTCAGATCTTGCTCCATTGCACAACCCGGCAAACCTGAAAGGAATCTATGCAATGAAAACGGTGCTTCCAAATGTGCCACAGGTTGGAGTATTTGATACATCTTTTCATCAAACAATGCCCGATTATACCTTCATGTATGCCCTGCCTTATTCTCTTTATAAAAAATATGGAATCAGGCGCTATGGTTTCCATGGCACAAGTCACAGTTATGTTTCTAAAAGGGGCTGCGAAATACTGAACCTTGATTATAACAAAACCAGAATGATTACATGCCATCTTGGAAATGGTGCCTCAATCACAGCTATTAAAGATGGCAAATCGCTCGATACTTCAATGGGGCTGACACCTGTCGAAGGACTTATCATGGGCACCAGATCGGGAGATGTCGATGCTGGTGCGCTTACTTTAATTATGGAGAAGGAAGAAATTGACTATTCTTCCCTGAATACTCTTCTGAATAAACATAGCGGCGTTCTGGGAATCTCCGGAATCTCTTCTGATATGAGAGAAGTCGAATCAGCAGCTGAAGAGGGAGACGAGCGTGCCGTGCTTGCTCTTAAAATGTATGATTATCGGATCAAAAAGTATATCGGAGCTTATGCAGCTGCAATGGGCGGAGTCGATCTGCTAATATTTACGGGTGGAATAGGAGAAAACTCTGCAGAAACCAGGGAAAATATCTGCAGGGACATGGAATTTATAGGTCTTGAGTTTGATAAACAGATAAATACCGGAGTTCGTGGAAAGGAGCTTGTTATCAGCAAAAAAGGATCAAAAGTAACTGTTATGATTGTTCCGACAAATGAAGAATTTGTCATAGCATCTGAGACCCGTGAGATAGTTGAACATCACATAGTTTAATAAAAATCTAAAACCCGATCAAATGGTGTTACAAAAGATGAATGACCTGAGACGTCTCATTGAGGGCGGACCAAGGAAAAAACTCGTTCTGGCAGCTGCACAGGATCAACATTCACTTGGCGCAATTATTAAAGCCTGGAAAGATAATATTATTGAACCAATTCTTGTGGGCGATAAAGAGGAAATTGAAAATATTTGTAAATCAAATAATTATGATATAACCGGCGTCAGGATAATTCATGAGCCGGATATTGAGAAGTCAGTCGAGACTGCTGTAAGGATCGTTAATAGCAAACAAGCTGATATTCTGATGAAAGGAAAAATTGGTTCTGCGACTCTGCTCAGATGCGTTCTGAATAAGGAGTGGGGCCTCAGAACAGGGAACCTTTTATCGCATTTTGCTCTATTTGAAGTTGATACATACAAAAAAGTAATTGCGGTTACTGATGTTGCTATGAATATTGCGCCTACTCTTCACGACAAAATAGCTATTGTAAATAATTCTGTTGAGTGTCTTAACAAACTCGGATATGAAATGCCAAAGGTAGCAGTTCTTGGTGCAGTCGAAATGGTTAATGAGAATATGCAGGCTACTCTTGATGCTGCACTCCTTTCAAAAATGAATCAACGTGAACAGATCAAAAATTGTATAATTGATGGCCCTCTCGCATTCGATAATGCAGTTAGTCTTGAAAGTGCCCAGCTTAAGGGAATTAAAAGTGAAGTTGCCGGCGATACAGATCTTCTGCTGATGCCTGATATTGAAGTGGGTAATGTATTATATAAATCACTGGTTTTCTTTGCTAAAGCTAAAGTAGCCTCAATAATTCTGGGGGCTATGGTTCCGATTGTGCTTACTTCAAGATCAGATTCAGAACAGGCAAAATTCGACAGTATACTTTTAGCCGCGGCAGCCAGCAGATAACAAGATCATGATCAGAACACTTGCACAGATGGAGGAAAAGGTGCTTGCTCTCGGTAAAAAGCACCGTATTGCTGTTGCGTGGGCGCAGGATGCAAATACCATCGGCGCAATAAACAAAGCAGTAAAGAAAGGTTTTATTGAAGCTATTCTTATCGGAAAAATCACCGAAATAATTAAAACCTGTAAGGCGGAAGGAATAGACGAAAAAAACTTCGCATTAGTCGATTCAGACACCGAAAATAAGGCATCATCTGAAGCTGTAAGATTAGCAAAAACCGGAGATGCGGATATCGTGATGAAAGGATTGGTGGGTACAGATAAGTTTCTCAGAGCTGTAATGGACAAAGAAAAGGGATTAATGCTCCCTGATGCAGTGCTCAGCTATGTGTGCGCATTGCAGATACCGGCCTATCATAAGCTTCTGTTCATTACCGATCCTGCGGTGATCCCCTTTCCTGACCTCGATAAAAAGGTAGCTATGGCCAGGTATTCTATTGAGATGGCACAGAAATTTGGTATCAAAAAACCTAAAATTGCACTTATTGGCGCAACTGAAAAGATGAGCCGTCATTTTGAAAGTTCTGTCGACTATTCAATAATGTGTAAAATGGCCGATCGTAACCAGATTAAAGATTGTATTATGGATGGCCCTCTGGATATCTTCCTTGCCTGCGATAAAAAAAGTATTGAAATAAAGGGAGTTGAAACTCCAGTTAATGGTGATGCAGATATCCTCCTGTTTCCTTCACTGGAATCGAGTAATCCATTTTATAAGGGGCTCATGCTCTTTGCGGCCGGGGAATTGGCAGGACTTATCAGAGGAACGGAAAAGCCTGTTATTGTGATGTCCAGGAGCGAAAGCGAATTATCCAAGTATTACTGTATTGCTCTTTCATGCCTGATGGCATAATTCAGAAATACTCAACCTGAAACAAATCTGATTTATGATAAACCGACTAATTCTGGCAATTAACCCGGGATCAACATCAACTAAGTTTTCCCTATTTGAGGAAGAAGAACTGGTTTTTGAGAAATCCCTCAGGCATTCTGCTGAAGAATTGAAAAGATTTGAAAGAATTACGGACCAGTTTCATTTCAGAAAAGATCTGATAATGAATGAACTTGCTGATCGAAAAATAGATCTGACAAGGATTGCTGCAGTTGTGGGGCGTGGAGGACTGGTTAAACCGATTGAATCAGGCATATATAAAGTCAATCAGAGAATGAAGGATGATCTGACTTTCGGTTATTCAGGTCAGCATGCCAGTAATTTAGGCGGACTTATTGCAGATGATATTGCAAACTCTTTATGTTGCGCAACAGCGTATATCGTGGATCCTGTTGTAGTAGATGAGCTTCAGTCTGTTGCCAGAGTATCGGGGCATCCCGAAATTGAAAGAAAATCCATATTTCATGCCCTTAACCAGAAAGCTGTCGCCCGTATTTTTGCAGCCTCAACAGGAAGAAAATATGAAGATTTAAATCTGATTATAGCGCACATGGGGGGAGGTGTGAGTGTGGGAGCACATAACCATGGAAAGGTAATTGATGTGAACAATGCACTGAACGGAGATGGACCTTTTTCACCGGAACGATCCGGTGGTTTACCTTCAGGGCAATTGGTTGACATTTGTTTCAGTGGAAGATTCTCACATGATGAACTTATGACAATGCTCACTGGAAAAGGAGGAATGGTGGCCTATCTTGGCACTAACAGCTTTATTGAGGTTTGTAAAATGGCAGAAAATGGTGATGAAAAAGCTCTTCTCACCCGGAATGCATGTTCATACCAGATTGGAAAAGAGATAGGCGCCTTGGCAGCTGTATTAAACGGAAAGGTTGATGCTATTATCCTTACAGGCGGAATGGCATACCAGGAAAGTAATATTGATGAAATCAGGAATATGGTAAGTTTTATTGCAGAGGTCGTTGTTTATCCGGGGGAAGATGAGCTTAAAGCCCTTGCATTCAATGGATTGTTGGCACTTGATGGGAAGATTGAGATCAAGGATTACCAATAGCCACCGGCAATATTTTCCCGTTGAAAAACCTGTTTCCCGTGAGAGCAAAACCTGAGATAAATTCTGCCATTTGTTTTGCATTAACCGGAGCTTCATATCCCGGAAAAGCTTCATTCAGCATTTCAGTCTGGACTGAACCAAGAGCCAGACAGTTTAGACTGATACCATGTTCTGAAAACTCATTTGCAAGACATTCTGTAAGACAGGCTAATGCAGCCTTTGAAGCGCTATAATAGGAGAGTCCCTTATATTTTGCGCTTCCCTGAAAACCACCCATGCTTGAAATGTTTACAATGTGAGATCCCGGCGGCATCAGTGGTTGAATTATTCTGATAAGTGAAGCAGGTCCGAAGAAATTTGTTTCCATTATCATCCTGGCTTCATCATTTGCCATATCAAGAAAATCTTTTGCTATCAGATAGCCTGCAATGTTGACAATAATGTCAACTTTCCTGAAATGCCCAGCGACAGTTTTCCTGAACTCTTCACCTTGTCTGTCAAAAAGCGACATGTCGAGGGAGATAGATTTAACATTACTAAATTTTGAGGCAAGACTGTTTAATGACTTATCATTTCTGCCAGTGACAATAATCTGATTGTTAATGTCTTGTGCGAGATATATTACAACCTCTTTTCCGATA
>Ga0302164_10000818_pt1 | contig 10184 bp, 5 predicted proteins | sample I_Fen_E3_1_FD_193500 | JGI IMG/M metagenome (GOLD analysis project Ga0302164, IMG submission 193500) | Peat permafrost microbial communities from Stordalen Mire near Abisko, Sweden - I_Fen_E3_1 | ecosystem: Environmental > Terrestrial > Soil > Wetlands > Permafrost | place: Sweden: Abisko... | reverse complement strand
ATTAAAAAGCGATATTATTTTATTTTCACTTTTTTTCTTGAATTTTGCATCTCCTACTGATAAAACTTCATCTAAAATAAGTATCTCAGGTTTTATTGTAGTTGCTATAGAGAACCCTAATCTGGCTTTCATTCCTGATGAATAATTTTTTAAAGGGACATCAATAAATTTTCGTATCTCTGAAAATTCCACTATTTCCTCATATTTCTCTTCTAAAAATTCTTTAGAAAGTCCTAACATTGCACCGTTAAGGAATATATTTTCTTTACCAGTATAACTAGGATCAAATCCGGCACCTAACTCTAACAAAGGTACAATTTTACCTTTAATTTCAACACTACCTTCTGTAGGTTTCATAACTCCTGAAACAATCTTTAGAAGTGTACTTTTACCTGCTCCATTTAATCCTATTATCCCCCAACGGTCTCCCTTTTCCACTTCAAACGATATATTTTTAAGGGCCCAAAATTCACTGTATGAAAGTTGTCTTTTTAAAAATTTAATAACAAATTCTTTAAGATTGTTTACTTTCTCTTTGCTTAACTTGAACTCCATTCCAACATTATAAACTCTGATAACTGCATTCTCATTTTTAAATGGTTGAATTGGCGATTCAGCAACTAATTTTATCTTATCATTTCGATTTGATTTAAAGTATCTAATTCTTCGAATATATGCTGCTAAAGATAAAAACATTGTAATTATTGATAAAACTAAAGTTAAACTCTTTAAATGTAGTCCTAATGATGAAAATTTTAATATTACACTGACGGATATGATAAATAAAGCACTAAACGCTAAAAGTCGTGCAGGCTTTTTTAGGATATCGATATAATTTTCTTCAAGCTGTAACAAGGATATTAGAGAATATCCTAAGAATAAAATTAATAAAATAAATGATACATACTCTAAAATAGATCTGTTAAAGTCTAAATGATACGGATAGGATGTTATGATTATATAAATTGATGACAGTAAAAAAATAATCATCAAATCCTTTGATTTAAAACTTTTCATGTTTTTCTCCACAGAATATAAATTAGTAGAATTATTATTTCCTTTTTAGATATTCTTACAGTATATGATATGTTATAATTAATTCATTTTTTTATAATATCTTTAAAAAAAATTATTAAATATTTTAATGATATTTTTTTTAATTAATCAAATCTGATTTAGATTTTAATTAATACCATATTTTATTGGTTAATATTTCTTGAATATAAATATTTGTAGCCATTTTTATTAGTCAACAGAATATTTATCCTTAACTTTCTAATATTAATAATGTAAGATAGAGTTTTAATAACCACATGATCGATTTAAAGATGTAGTATGAACTTATCCTGATATTTGTAAAACACGAATATTCCTAAAATGAGAAACAGTATTGCGGATATAGAACCATACAACACATTGAAGAGATCATATGGAGTTCCAGAATAAAATGAATCTCTAAATAAGGTTATGATAGCAAATATAGGATTTAACGTGAAAAAAATTTGAAATTGTGGTGGAACAATTGTTACAGGATAAAAGAGTGCACTTCCATACATTAGCAGTGTTGTGAAAACTTTATATAAATGTTGGATATCTCTGAAAAATACATTTAAAGTAGCAAGTAGAAGACCTGCTCCAATTGTGAACAAAACCACTAGTAAAACCGGTAAAAATGCATATAATATATATAAACTGAAAGGGGCTCCAGTAGCTATCATTATTAAAACGAGAATAATAATAGAAAAACCAAATGTTACCAAATTAGATAGGACTCTACTGAGACTATACATATATTTTGGTATGTAAACTTTATTTAACATTGCAGCGTTCCCAGTAATTGAAGTCATTGCACCAGTACTTCCCTGTGAAAAGAGAGTAAATATAAGCATACCTGATAAATAGTAAACAGGAAAATTGGTAATGCTTCTAGCAAAAAGAGTTTGAAATATTATCGTCATTACTACCATCATTAAAAGTGGATTCAAAAAACTCCAGAATATTCCAAGTATAGAACTTCTATACTTTACTTTGATATCTCTTTTCACAAGTTCAATGAGTAAAAACCGATATTTGCCAAAATTTAGCAGGAATCTATGTTTAAATATTTCATTTACTACCATCATTAGCCTCTCTGGATATTATCTGATTTAATATAATAAAATTCATTTGATATAATGATATTCACTATACAACAAATAGAATATAATTAACTTTAAATTTTCTGTTTTAATCTGTTAAATATGTTTTTAAATTTATAATTAAGCCATCCTGATACCGTTTGCAGTTCAGCTACTTGTTTTTTGCGGTTATTCAGCTGCTTTTCCTGACTATCTAACTGCTTTTGAAGCTTTTTTATCATTTGGTTATTTTTCATGAAATCATTGTGTAATTTCTGATATTTATCCCACAATTTATTTTCTCTTAATTTAAAGTCAGCCATTATATCCGAATATAAAATTGCTTGATCAAAATTTTTGTTTACAATATCATCGAATAAATGCCTATAACTTATACTAAGATCTAAATCTTGTTCCTTTTCTTTTTCAAAAAGAAATGATATCTTATTTAAGAGTTCTTTTTTTTCTGAGATGTTTGTATTACTTAATATAAAACAATTCATCCAATATTGTGAGTGTTCTTTAAAAATGATTGAAAAATATTTTTCTTTATTTAGATCTTTTAACATATTATAGATATCTACGTATCCATTTATCATGGCCAGTAAGTACTTTTTGTTTTTGATACGGATTGTGGATTTATCTCCATCAGAATCACGAATACGGTAGTTATAACTAAAATAATTGTTCAAATAAATAATTCCATTTGCTTTTAAAAGATATTGTAACACAAAAAATAAATCTTCAGCTAATACATCTTCTAGGAACATTATTTTATTTTCACGAATAACACTTTTTTTAAATATTTTTGTCCATATCGATGGTGAAATGGTTAATAATCGTTTATCTTCATCAATGGTATTAATTTTTATTTCATCTACTTCTCCAAAATGATTGGGGCTGTGTTGAATTCTTCCATTTTCATATACATAATTATACCTACTAAACACAATATCAACATTTTCTTCGGTTATCTTGTTGTAAAGTACTTCACAAGCATCATCAGAATAGTAATCGTCATGGTCCATAAACATCAAATATTCGCTAGAAGCTCTTTCTATTCCAATATTCCTTGGCTTTCCAGGAAGACCGTTATTTTTAGGTAAATGGATGGCAAAGAAATTTTCATATTCCTTGGTGTAATTCTTAATTATTTCTACAGAACCATCATCAGAACAATCATCTATCATGATTATTTCAAGATTTTCATGGCCAATTGTCTGATTAAGGAGAGAGTCCAGTGTTTGGTTCAAATGTTTCTCCATATTGTATATTGGTATGATGATACTGATTTTGAAATTCATTATTACTCCTTGAAATTTAACAAATAAAAACTTTTTTAATATTTTCACAGCATTTCTTAAATGATTTGAATAAAATTATCACTTCCCTTTAATAAAAGCTATTCTTACTTGAACTGTTTTATAATACTATTATATATCTTAGATCAATTTATAACTATATATTGCATAAATTATAAAATTTTTAGGGTGTAGTATTAAAAATTTTAAAACTTTTTTTATTAGTTCTATTTTGTTCACATTTAGAATGTAAAATTTTACTTAGAAAATTCACTCTATCCGATAACTTTAAATATTTTACATATAAACAATTTTTATTAGATTTAGAGTATTGTAATTGATACATCAATCTAAAAGTCTTTAAGCTCTGAAAATTAAATTGATTCATAGTATTTTTAAGCAATTTAATTTGTATTGGTAATATTGTAATTATGAATAATTGTTAATATAAATAATAAAGAGGTCTTTTAATGATTTATGACTTTAAAATTGATGATGTAGAAGAAAATTCACCATTTTGGTATATATGTGAAAATATAGGAAGAAATCAAAGGGTATTAGATGTTGGTTGTGCAACTGGTTATTTAGGTGAGTTATTAAAAAATAATTTTGAAGTAGATATTGTTGGGATCGATTATCAGGATTATCACCTTAATAAAGCTCAAAAGCGGAATGTATATTCTGATCTTATAAATTTAGATTTAAACTCGTTTGAAAATGAATTAAATAAATATAATAATTATTTTGATAGGATTATATTAGCCGATGTTTTAGAACACCTTACAGATCCTATGGAAGTTTTAGTAAAACTTTCCAAGCTACTTAAGAGTGACGGTAAGTTTTTGATTGATATCCCTAATATTGCACATGCATCAATAAAATATAATCTGTTATCAGACAATTTTGATTATACTCCTATGGGACTATTAGATAATACTCATATTCGATTTTTCACTTTAAATTCAATAATTAAAGAATTATCCAGAAATAAATTTTTAATTGAAAAAATAGAATATATTTTCTTCGGCCCTGGACAATTTCATGATCAATCTGTTAATTATGCAAATTATCCCAAGGAGATTATTGATTATGTAGAAAATGATATTGAGTCTGCCATTTACCAAATTTTTTTAGTGTTTGAAAAATCTGATTTAGATCATGAGTCACTCCTCAATCGTAATATTAAATTTAAAGAATCAGATATAATAACTGAAAAAGAGAAACATGCACCTGAAACTATTAATAATCCTCTTAAAACTCTAGAAGATATTATACAAGAAAATAATAATGCTATTACTTATTTAGAAAGAAATCTTAATCAAAAAAATGATGATATTGTTAATTTGTTAGTGAAACTTCAAGAAAAAGATAATAATGCTATCAGTTTATTAACGAAGCTTCAAGAAAAAAGTGATAATATTGTATACTTAGAAAGGAAGCTTAATGAGAAAATTAATCATTTCAATAATTTGAACAAGAGTTATAAAGGGAAAAATGAGTCCATAATCAGATTAACTAAGAATATTAAGAAAAAAGATGGAATCATTAATAAAATGGAAGGTTCTAATAGTTGGAAAATAACAAAACCCCTTAGAAACTTAACATTCACATTAAAAAAGTTAAAAAATAGGACTTCTTCCTTTAAAAACCAAAGAAAGGTTTTAAAGAAAACTCAAGCTATTAATTTAAGCGTTGATTTAGTAGGAGACTTAACGAAGATATTATATTTAGATAACCCAAATTCTTCTTCTTATTATATAAAAAAGTCTGATAGATATTTTGAAAGAGAAGAAGAGGATATCAAAATAATAGCATTTTATTTGCCTCAATTCCATACAATTAAAGAAAATGATGAATGGTGGGGTAAAGGATTTACAGAGTGGGATAATGTTACTAGGGCAATTCCTCAAATAAAAGGCCAATATCAACCACAATTACCTGATGAGTTGGGGTTTTATGATTTAAGCCATAATGACATTTTTGATAAACAAATAGAACTTGCAAAAAAGTATGGATTATATGGATTTTGTTTCCATTATTACTGGTTTTCGGGTAAAAAACTTCTTGAAAAACCCATTTTAAATTATTTAAAAGATAAAACATTAGATTTCCCATTTATGTTATCTTGGGCTAACGAACCTTGGACAAGAGCCTGGAATGGCTCAGATCAAGATGTTTTAATGCCTCAAACTTTTGAAGAGGAGGATTTTATTAAGTTTATTGAAGACATAATGCCATTCTTCATGGATGAAAGATATATACTAATTAACAATTGTCCTATATTACAAATTTATAGGCCTCAATATTTTTCAAAAAAGATTATGAATGCTGCTATTGAAGTATGGAGAGATTATGTAAAAGAAAATGGCTTTGATGATTTATATTTAATAAATGCGGAATCTCATGATTATGACTCAGAAAATAAATATGAAAACTTCGATGCTTCTGTACAATTTTTATCACATAAAATGCAAAAAAACTGGCGCAAAGATAATAATGCTGTGATTTTAAATCCGGAGTTCACAGGGAGAGTATTTGATCTAGAAGCTTTTGTGAAGGAGAAAACATATCTTCAAGATCATGATTATACTTTATATAGAACAGTGGTACCTGGTTGGGATAATACCGCAAGGGTTATGTCTAATGCAACGATATTAAATAATTCTTCACCAGAACTTTATAAAGAATGGTTAGAGAACATTGTAAAATATACTAAAAATAAATTTTCAAAGGATAATCAATTTGTATTTGTTCATTCTTGGAATGAGTGGGCTGAGGGTGCCCATTTAGAACCGGACAAAAAATATGGTTTTGCGTATTTAGAAGCTACATTAGATGTTCTTAATAATGAAAAGAATTAATTTTAATATATATTATAAGTCAGTTTATGTTCAAAAAGGTAGATTTCATTCAAAATATGAATCATTTGCTATTAAATCATAATATAAATGTTCATATTCAGAAATCATTTCTTTTCTACTTTTAAAACTAATCTTGGAAACTTGTTCAGCTACATTAAGATAATCTTTATCAGAATTTGCTATTCTAATAATTTCATTATAAGCATTCAATGGAGATTCAAGTTCTAAAAACCACCCACCACCATTTTTCTCAATACGTTCTTCTAAAGCACCAAGTTTCGTAGCCAACACTGGAATACCACAGGACCAAGCTTCAGTTAATACACGGCAGTAAGTTTCTGGCCAAATAGAAAAAATACCAATAAAAGATGGTTTAATTTCATTAGTTATTTTAGAAAAGTTTTCATTTTTATATTTTCCATGATAAATACCTTTCTCTCTTAAATCACCATATATTATCCCCATAAAATGGAATTCGATTAGATTTTGATGGTCTTTTTCTATGAGAGCATTGATGAAGTCATGCCCTTTATTATTATTAATATTACCTGGAATCAATATTTTTATAGGATTTTTTTTAGATGGTTTTTGAAATTTGATGTTTGTTTTTTCTAAATCCAGTCCATGTTCAATAACTTTATAATTTTTATCTTTTAATTGGGGATAAACAGATAAATATAGATCCATTGTAGAATTGGAAGGAGCAATAAAAGCTGTGCAGGTATCAATTAATAATGATCCTTCTTTTCTCCAAGCATTGATAAGGTCTATAGATATAGGTAAATGGTCAAAAATAGTATGAGTAGAACATTGAAACTGATTTTCAGCACATTGAGATGAACAATAATGATTTTCATTATCTAATAAGTGAATTGATGGACAAATATAAAAGAAATCATGGAATGATAATACTATCGGGATGCCTAGATTTTTTGCTACCAACGGCAGATCATGAGTATGTCCAATAAGATGTTGGATGTGTACGATATCTATGTTAAGGTTAATTAATACTTGAAAGTATATATTTTTAAATTCTTTATTATTAAATTCTAAAAATGACCATTCAGATCTAATATTCCAAGATTTAATTAGAATGGTTTGATTATCCTCTCTTTTCCATAATGTTAGTTCTTTTCCTGATGAAACTAAAACATAACATTCAAATGTTTTATCAATTGTTTCTAGCATGTCTCTAGTAGTTTGACCAGTCCCCCCAGTAAAACCATGAATATTTTCATGTATAACATACAATACTTTTTTTTTAGGAATGCTAAAATCAAAATTTTTAGCTCTTAGTTTAAAAATTTTTTCAATTTGAGGAGATGAAATATTGATAGGGATTTTTGGTTCTTTATCATATGAGTTTAGATTTTGATGAATATACGTTGAATCATCTATTATATTTTTCCAATCATAGCTAGAAATTTTCTGGAATAAATCTTTATCTGAATCATTATTTTCTTCGTTATAAAGTCCTACATTATTTATCAATTCTCTTTTGATGTAAATACAGGATTCATCTGGATATTCAATTTTTGGTCTTAAATGTTCTGATATATTTTCTATTAAATAAGCTATATCTTCAGGTGTTAATTCTCTTATTTGGGTCTTTGGAATAATATTTGATAAGAATTTGGCAGAATTAGATAAAGGAATCACAGTACCTATTTTTTTATTGGAATAAGCAGTAACTACCAATTTTTGTAACCAACGAGATGTTACTATAAAATTACTTTTAATTATTAATATATCACATTGAGAATTTTTAATTTCCTGATTAACACTCTTTATAAATCCTAACTTTTCATTATTCTTGATTAACCTTACATTTTGTAATTTTTTTAATTTATTTAATAAAGTACTTATCCTTCTATCGGTACTATTATCATCGACTAATGTTAATTCATAATTTATTTTCGTATTTTCTAAAATAGATGTTATACATTTCTCAGTATCTTCAAAATCATTGTGAATATACATTATAATGTCTATTTTAGAGTTTAAAGCTAGAAGAATATCATTAATTTCATTATCAGAATATTTTACAAATTTATAGTCTTCAGAATAAGATTTAATAACTTTTCCTTCATTTTTACCATAAAGAACATAATGAACTAATGGATTAAAACCTAAATTATTAACATTTTTATATAGGTTTAAATAGAAATCACCATCAAAATTATTACTTGGTAACTTACCTTTCTTGTATCCACTGAATATATAATCAAACAGTGGATCCAAACCAGATTTTTTTATTTCAGTATTATTATTTAAATAATAATTTTCATCAAACAAATTCGAAATTTTTAGTATATTATAGATTTTTTCAAACTTATCACTGGGAAAAAGACTTTTATTATATCCAAATAAAATATAATCTAATATAGGATCCAAACCCGTTCTTTTAATATCTGGATATTTTTTTAAATAATATTTTTCATCAAACCATCCAAAATTTTTTGAAGCTTTATAAATATTTTTAAACTTGCTACTAGGAAACTTTCCCTCTTTATATCCAAATAAAATATAATGTAACAAAGGATCAATTCTTGATTTTTTAACATTTGGATAATTTTTATAATAAAATTTTTTATCTATCCATTCAGAATCTTTTAATAAGTCATAAATTCTTTTATTAACGCGAAATTTTTTAATATTTCCTTTAGATCTCCAAATCAAGTAAAAATAAGGAATTTTAATACCTATTTTTTTTTTATTTTGTTTCCAGTTTATCATAATTCATCTTAGCTTAACTTTGTTTTGAACTTTTTATCTTAAGTTAATGGTTATTAAATGCATTTTGATAAATAAAATATTTTATTATAGGTTTTATAGAATTTTTTCAATTATGGTAGTCTTATTTTGTTTCTGTATAATTTTTAGGTTATTATTGAAAGATTATAAAATGTATTTTAAATTTTAATGTCTCATATTGAATGTTACTGAAAACTTTTAAGGATATTACATATTTTAACAATAATTTTATGTTCTAAATCGCCAAAATAAGGCAAACACAGAACTTTATTTTTTAAATCATTAGCTACAGGTAAATTGTCAACTGAAGAACTTTCAAGATTTTTGTATGGTTCAAAATCTGAACATATAGGGTAGAAATATTTTCTTGTAAAAATATTGTATTTTTTAAGCTCTTCATAAATTTGATCTCGGGTAATGGAATAATTATCTTCTATTAATATTGGGAAATATTGGCAGGAATCAGTAGCGAATTCAGGCATTTTAAGTATTTTTAATGTTTCAATATCTTCCAAATGTTTTATGTATAAATTTTTTATTTTCATTCTTTTAATTTGTTCTTTTCTAAATAATTTAAGATTTAGAAGACCAACAGAAGCTTGAATTTCATTCATTTTACCATTTATTCCAATATCCACTACTTCTTCTTCATTTTTAATCCCAAAATTTCTCAAATTATAAATTTTTTCATTCAAATCAATATTATTGTAGGTTAAACATCCGCCTTCAAGTGTATTATAAAGTTTAGTGGCATGGAAACTAAACATTGTAATATCTCCAAAGGTACCAATGCCCTTACCCTCTATTTCTGTGGAGAAGGAGTGTGCTCCATCATAAATAACCTTAAGATCATGTTTTTTGGCTAATTTATCAATTTTTTTAACATTACAAGGGAATCCGTAAACATGTACAGGCAGAATAGCTGAGGTATTATCTGTAATTAACTTTTCTATTTTTCCTTCATCAATTGTAAGTGTATTAGGTTCAATATCGCAAAAAACAGGTTTCAATCCATTCCAACTAATACAATGTGGTGTTGCTGCAAATGTGAAAGGAGTTGTTATAATTTCACTACCCAGAGGTAAATCTAAAGATTTTAATGCAGTTAAAAGTGCTATTGTACCGTTATTAAAAATTGACAGATTAGAAAC
>Ga0302164_10000810_pt1 | contig 10213 bp, 10 predicted proteins | sample I_Fen_E3_1_FD_193500 | JGI IMG/M metagenome (GOLD analysis project Ga0302164, IMG submission 193500) | Peat permafrost microbial communities from Stordalen Mire near Abisko, Sweden - I_Fen_E3_1 | ecosystem: Environmental > Terrestrial > Soil > Wetlands > Permafrost | place: Sweden: Abisko... | reverse complement strand
CAACAAATAGGGGATTTACTGTTTCATTGAATCCCAGATTTAAGTATGCTTTTCTAATCTCCCAAATAGTATCATAAAGCATATGTGATTGTCCGGGATTAAAATGTATTCTTGGGTATTCATTATCATGATGGGGTTTTTTAAGTGTGTGGGCGGTTTCAACCCATGCTTTTTCAAAATCCTTTCTTGCAAGCTTAACTATTTCTTTTTTTTTCAGATTAATGCCCCCATGATGATTATGTGTGTAATTAATGATTGTTAATACAATAGAATTTTGTGTTGATCCTTTTTATATTTATTTTATAATTCATACCAACAGAACAAATAATAAATATCAAAGTATAATCCCATATCATGGAAAGAGAGATACAAGAATGTGATGTACTTGTCATAGGATCCGGCGGGGCAGGATGCAGGGCAGCAATAGAAGCTCGAAAATATAATCTGAACGTTATAATAGTTTCAAAGGGTTTATCATTTAAATCAGGATGTACAACCCTGGCTGAAGGAGGTTACAATGCGGCATTTGGTTATGTTGATGCTGATGACAGTGTTGAAACCCATTTTCAGGACACAATGAAAGGCGGAGCCTACTTAAACGATATAAAACTTGTGAAGATACTAGTTAACGAAGCTAAAGACCGATTGATTGAACTTGAAAGCTACGGTGCTATATTTGACAGACAAGATTCCGGTAAATTGAATCAACGACCTTTTGGTGGTCAAAGTTTCAGAAGAACATGCTTCCAAGGTGACAGAACAGGCCATGAAATGATGATGGCCCTCAAAGAAGAAGTAATTCGGCAAAAAATTGAGACTTACGATGAGATAATGGTAACTTCCCTCATAATGGATAATGGGAATAAACGAGTGATCGGTGTGTGTGGTGTATCACTAAGGAATTCAAATATCATAATTTTCAAGGCCAAATCAACCATAATTGCAACTGGTGGAGCAGGATGGCTTTATCCAGTCACATCAAATGCAATGCAGAAAACAGGAGATGGATACTGTTTAGCATACAATGCAGGAGCTGATCTAATTGACATGGAACAGATTCAATTTCACCCTACAGGAATGTTATATCCTGAGTCGCGAAAAGGAGTTCTGGTAACCGAAGCTGTACGTGGTGAAGGTGGAAAACTCTTCAATGTTAATATGGAAAGATTTATGACTAGATATGATGAAAGAGGAGAACTTGCTACTCGCGACGTTGTATCACGAGCAATATACAACGAGATCAGAGAAGGTAGGGGCACAGCCAATGGTGGCGTTTATCTAGACGTAACTCATCTTCCTCATGAGATTATTGAAGAGAAGCTAGAAACAATGTTACTTCAATTTATGGATGTGGGAGTCGATATTAGAGAGGAACCAATGGAGGTTGCACCAACAGCACACCATTTCATGGGCGGATCAAGGATCAAACCAGGATGTGAAACCACCGTTGGTAATCTATACTCTGTTGGTGAAGCTTCAGGGGGGATACACGGTGCTAATCGATTGGGTGGAAATGCACTGGCAGACACACAAGTCTTTGGAAAACGTGCAGGAGAGTCTGCAGCTAAAAATGCCCTATCAAATAAATTTGAGTTCAACGAAGCTCATATTAACTTAGAAGAGGAGAGAATTCGTAATATCTTTAAGAATGGTGATATTTATCCTCATGAAATAAAAACAGAGCTAATGGAGACTATGTGGGAAAACGTTGCAATAATAAGAAACGAAAAAGGTCTTAAAATTGCATTAAATAAAATTGAAGAACTTAAATTGAAATCTTTGGATATGAACGTCCCAGAAGGTTCTGGGTTCAATAAAAATCTTCTAGATGCACTTGAAATTGAAAACATGCTAACTATTGCATCTCTCGTTACACAATCTGCACTTTTAAGGCGTGAAAGCAGAGGAGCTCATTACAGAGAGGATTATCCTAAAACTGACAAAAGATGGAATAGAAGTATTGTGTTAAATAAAAATAAGGATTTCAGTTATTTAAGAAGAGGATTAAATTCTAGCTGCAAGTTTGCATAACCATATTCAACGTTTATAAAATAAAGAATATACGAAAATTTGGTATAAATATAAAATAAATAATGCCCTGACCGGGACTCGAACCCGGGTGATAGGATCCGCAATCCTACGTGATATCCGCTACACTACCAGGGCTTATTCTTGAATTTTTTCATTCCAAAATATTAAAAAACAAGAATTAAAGCAACATTATATCAATTAATTTTTTTTCTATTTAAATTTGACCTTTAATTAGAATTTATAAACCAATAAAGAATATTGAATTTCAAATTGCCGGTACAATATAATACAACTGTACTGCTGTTAAGATGATACCCACCATTCCGCCGGCTAGAACTTGGGAAATAGTATGTTTTTTTAGTTTGACCCGACTCCACATCACCAACGGAATTATAAGGCCAAAAATTAAGCCAGGGAAACCGAACAAATAGACTAGAGCTACTGTGGGACCAGCAACACCCATAGCATGGATGCTTATCTTCCATGACAAATTAATGAACAGTATAATCAGAGTATTTGAGAAGTAAATGAACATTAACGCAGTTGTTAATGAAGGAGCACTTAAAACAAATAATATAAAAAATCCTATTAAATAAGAGCATACTGCATAAAACAGGGGCAAAGTCCGTTTAGTCCGATCGGTAATATCAATATCGGTATGCATTTTTTCTATTAGAATCAACGAAGTTAAAATAGGAAGAAACGCCCCAAATATCCAACATATTCCAGTTATGGCTAGGGAATGCATAAACCCCAAGAGAAAATAGTTTATGATTGCAAAGGTTGGAATTGATACAAGTGGTGGATGTGTAACAGATGAAATGAAATTTGCAAACTTTTTTTCAGATTTAAGTTTCTGTAGATTATCCATAGATTACCCCCTTTTAATTAAAAAAATCCATTCAGAAATTTGAAAACACAGTGATAAGGTGAATTCAAATCGATTCTTATCCCCATACGTATAACTTAAATATATAATTTCCACAGCATTTTACAGCTAAACCAACAATTTTAGCATCTTTAAAATTTCCATTGGAGATTATTCTCTCCCTTTGAGGTAATATATCTCTACTAGGCCGTATTTCATTTTTCCAAGGGTTTTTTTCAGAAAAGGTCAACAATATTCTTTGCAGATTCTGCTCCATTCATTTTGTCTGGGTTTTCTGATAGTGATGTGGCGACTTCTTCTAAAAGAGTCTGACCATTATTTTCGGTGTTCTGGTCCATTAGTTCCGCTGTATCTTGTGCCTTTTGAAAATATTGTTTTTCTATATAAGAATCAGTATAATCAATATTTGTATTTGAAACGGTCATAAGAATTATTATAATGGGGATTAGTCCCAATGCTGAAAAAAATTCCATTATCTTCATTTATCATCAATACCACCATCATTTACTTATTTTAGATGTGTGATGGTCATTTGGGATTATCTTTCATTAATTGTTTCTACAATTTTATCCTTCTTTTTTATGGCATTATCTGCTGCTTTTTGAACTTTTTCTTTCATAGATTGGAAATCTTCGGGTTCTATATCGCCCACAACCTTTTTTATCTTAGTATAGGCTGCTTCCCTGAATAGAGGTTTTAGTTCCTCTTCTCCTGTTTCTTTGATCAGTTTTGAGACGCCTGTCTGATCAACGAATCCGATTTCATCAATTCTAACACCTGTCTTAGATATAGCATTTTTAACACGTGATGCAACGTCTTCAGGAGCTATTATCATCAATGAATCCACAGAAACACCTAAAGGATCTATATCTAGTTTTTCTAACATATCCAGTACTTTGGGATTAACCATGGCTCTTATTTTGTCTTCATAGAACGTCAGTCCAAGACCGGTTGTTTTGGTTATTTCGTGTGCATCTCCCCTTAGTCCGCCGTTGGTAACATCTGTCATAGCATGTACTTCAGGCAGGAGTCCTGCTTGGAATATGGCCTCAGATGCTTTTATAAAATTTATATCCATAGTTTCCCATACTACATCGAACATTCCATGGTATATGGCAGTAGTTGAGATGGTCCCACCACCTGAACCTTCTGTAAGGAGCACAACATCTTTAGCTTCAGCTCTTTTTCTTGCAGTTGGTGGATACTCCGATATTCCAACAGCGCCGACAGCACTTACTAACCTATCCCCTAAGACCATGTCTCCTCCTACTCTGAGTGTACTACCGGCTACAAGTGGTACATCGACAAGTTCCGATACTGCGCAAACTCCTGCTGTGAAGTCAAAAAGTTTTCCAACGTCTCCATCATCTGCTAGGTGAAGGTCACTGAGCATCGCAATTGGATCTGCACCCATAACACAAACATCTCGTAAAGTGGCCCGGGACACATGAAATCCGCCAAGAAATGGATATTCACTAAGCCGGGAGTGGATTCCATCTACGGCTGTTGTTACATACACATCTTTCTTGCCTACTTCTGCTTTAACTACTCCTCCATCGTCCTGTGCTGATGGTGATATGAAAGCACTGCTTTTGGTACTTGAAACAATTTCTGCTATTTTTCTATGTACAAAGAAATCGCCTGCACCTCTTGATCCAACACCTATTTCACCCATGGATACCTTAGATTCAGGATATTTAATGATGTACCTCATGAACTCATCAGGGTACGAATCAATTTTGAGTGTATTTTTAACTTCTTCAATAACAGCAGCTGCCATAGCATCGGCTTTTTCATAATCAACATCTTTGTATTCTAATATCTTACTTGCTATGGTTTTCTGGACGGTAATTTCGTCCTCATATTTGATTTTACGTCTTACAAAACCTTCTATATCCACTTACCACACCTTTTTGTGTATTTGTTTTATGATTGAAATATTAATACTTATAGTTGAAAAATTAATAAGAATATTTTATTTTTAGATTACCTGCCCATTGACTGGAAAACTTTGATTTCACTGTACCAATTTAACAAAGTTTTTAAGTATCTGAAGCCCTTTTTCACCGCTTTTTTCAGGGTGAAATTGGGTTGCAAAAATGTTTTCCTTACAAATAACAGCAGGAACGTCAATACAATAATTAACTGTTGCTGCAATTATATTCCTGTCTTCGGGGTTTACATAGTAAGAGTGAACGAAATACATGAAATTATTGTTTACTCCATCTAATATAGGGCATTGGGTTTTAATTTCTAATTGATTCCACCCCATTTGGGGTATTTTGAGCCCATTTTCCTTCACAGAATCTGGAAAGTGTAAAACTTCTCCCTGAAAAATATCAAGACCGGGAATGTCCGGACTTTCTTCACTGGTGGAAAAAAGAACTTGTAACCCAAGACAAACTCCTAAAAATGGTTTACCAGTAGTTATATGGTCTTCAATGGAGTTTTCATATTTATCAAGATTTTCCATGGCATTTCCAAAAGCACCCACTCCGGGTAGTACAAGTGCTTCAGCATCATCTATATCCTTTAATGAAGATGAAATAATTGCATTGGCATTGATCTTTTTGAAACCATTTTTTATACTTTTAAGGTTTCCAGATCCATAATCTATGATAGTTATCATGTTTATCCTACCAAAAACAACTATTATCTACTTTCAAATTTTCATCTAAATTGAAAATTAAATGAGTTCTATCGGGTCATGTAATAATCTTTAACCCTAATGGTGTCATTCAAGTGGGGTGTTGAAATTTCATGCAGAACTGTGTTTTCCATAGCCACTATAGAATGTCTTTCTTCGGGTTCTATTCTAATGGTGTCATTTATTCCAAAGTATTCCTTTCGATCTTTAAATTCAATGTAACCTGCACCGGTGACTATGTACATTGTTTCATCTTTATGGGCATGGTAATGGAAAGAAGTCTGGTAACCTTCCCTTAAAAATAGTTCCTTGGTCAGATATTTTTCAGTGTTAATAAGGATCTTCTCATATCCCCATGGCTTATCTTCTCTATTTTCATATTCCTTTTTAATTGCTTCAAGCTCTTTTGATGTGTCTATTGCCATCCAGAATAGTCCATCTTCTTTGTAATAACCTAGTTTGTTATCCTTAGCTAGCATCGGAAACACTGTCTTTTCTATGTCTCCTACTTCAAAACTGCCGAAATCTATTTCTCCTTTCGAAAAGTAGACTCCTCCGTTAATATAATAATCAAGCACAGGCTTTTCTTTGAATGAAACTAGCCTGTCTCCACTGATATCCACAATTCCGTAAGGTGAAACCATCTTTGTGATAAATATTGAAAGTGGGTAATCTGATTTTTGGCCCTGTTCTATCATTTTTTTAATGTTCAGATCAGCTACAACATCACCGTTTCTTATAACACACTGTTCATTATCTTTAAGATGTTTCATACCTAATTTAATAGCATTTAAAGTTCCTAGGGGTTCATCTTCTACGATATATTCAATCTCAACACCCTTATATTCTTCTCCATATCTTTCACGAATTTTTTCACTTAAAAATCCTGTTAAAAGAAGTACCTTGTCAACTCCTGCATTTTTAAAGTCAAAGAGTTGTTTGTCTAAAATGGTATAATCATCTTTAATCTCTATGAGTGGTTTAGGAACTGTTTCGGTTAAAGGTCTTAACCTCTTTCCAAAGCCTCCACAGAGTATCATTCCAATGGTTCTCGTCATCAATATCACCTTACAAATTTAAAATGATTTTATTAATATGGCTATACTATTAAATCTATTATATATAAAAATTCTTCAAATATCCATCAACCCTTTTAGGGCATCTCCAAAATCTGATGGTACAATCCGGTTTGTTCCTAGTGTTTTGGCATGGGCATCAAGTTCTGTAACTACATAGGTGTATCCCAATTTCTTTAGAGGTTCAACCAGTCTAGGGCCGTCTGTAACAGCTATTGATATTGTTTCCACTTCTTCTATAGGCAAGGCATGTGGAACTCCTGCTACAACTATCATATCAAATTTATTTTGGTTCAAAATTTTTACTGCCACCTTTCCTGTTATGGGATACTCGTCAAGACCTCCTGTAAGTTCATCAATAACTATTCCATTTTTTGAAAGCTCATTTTTGATATTCACTGCATGTTGCCTTATTCGTGGAAGTCCCACCCCTTCGTCGAGGTTTGCTATAATAGTTACCTTGTTATTTGGGTTTACTTTTTCAAATGGAATTTTCAATATATCCGAGAAAAGATAAGATGTTTCTTTCTTAGCATTAAGTACCAATGCTATTTTATCTCCCTTTTCATAAGATTCAAGAAGCATTTTGGCTACTTTTACTTTGTTGTCACCATATGATGGTTTTATGTATCCTCCCTGTGCCATTCCTCTAGTTTTTTCGATTTCAGTAGCTAGTTGGAGCATTTTATTCTGGCGTTCCATTTCAATTATTGGGATAACTCCTTCATTTGAAGCAGCATTCAAAACTGCTATAGCTCCTTCTGTGTTATCCCCCTCTCCTAGACCTCCATGTGATTCAACTGTAAGTACTTTTGCATTAATATTGGCATTTTTAACAGCTTCTTTCATATCTTCACCAATAATCATACTCACACATGTTCCAACAACTCCAACAAGCTTTGGTGAGAACATTTCATCCACCTTATGTAGTGTTTCTTCAAGTTTTCCTGATGCACCGAATATGAAATCATTTTCGGACATTGCTGTTGTCACGACCCTGACACCATCATTTTCTAGAAGGCGGCCTGTTCTAAAACAGCAGCCGTGTGGGCCGTGTAATATGATCACATCAGCATTCATATCGCGTAATGTGTATAACGAAGCTGCAATTGGGCTTGGTCTTGGATGCAAATTTATCACCCCTGATAAAGTTTATAAAAATTTTTATTATGATAATTAATTATTTTGAATTGGAATTATAGATATAATTTTAACCTTAATAAGTTCTTTACTCCATTTTATTGGCAATAAATTTATCAAAATAATTATGATAATTTCATTTTATCTTTGGCTATTTAACAAATCATTAACATACTATTAATTATAAAATCGGTAGAAGGATAGTTAATTTCATACTACTGTAAAGATGTGATGAAGTTGGATAGGAATCTTATCTTTGTAATTCTTTTAATAATTGGATTAATTGGATTTTCAGTTTATAATGGTGAAAATAGTTCAAAGGAACTTCAAATTTCAGATTTCTTCAAATTTGAACCATCATCATACACTCAGATACTGGGAAATACAGATTATGGGTACGTTATTAGGGGAGGACCATATGGAAACAAGGATTCAGATGTTAAGATAGCCTACATTGTTGGAGTACATCCATTAGAGTATAAATCACACATGGCAATTTTAGAGGCTTTATTAACTCATGAAAACTCTTTTAAATACAGTTATTATATATATGTCGTTAAAGTTACACGTAATGCTTCTGATTATAATGATGGAAGGATTAATGGTCAGTTACTTGCTTATAAATATGCTGTTCCAGATATTCTCACAAAAAAATTCAACTTAGTAGTAGATGTGCATTCAAATAGGGGTAATTATAAAGAAAAGAGATTTTTTGATGTTCCTCTGAATGACAAAATTTCTAAAAACATTGCTTTCCAGATAATAAATAAAATGTCATGGGCGGTTTTTTATATTCCTCCACTAGAAAAAGGACCAACAAGCGGACCTTACGTTATATATCCATTAATAAATTCTGGTATTCACACTATGGTTTACGAAACCTACCTGTTCGAACCCTATAAAACAACTTTTGTACATGCAAATGATTTAATTGAAGCAGTTGATCAGTTGAATTTATAAATCACCAATTATAAGTAGTTTAAATGATAATAACTAACCTGATCCATGGAAAATTTATAGAACGTCCTAATAGATTTGTTGTAGTATTTGAAACAGAACCTGGTTTAAATGAAACAGCCCATTTAAGAGATCCTGGCAGGCTTAAAGAGCTTTTAATCCAGGGAGCTAAGCTTCTTCTCAGAAAAGCCGCACCCAATCCTAAAAGGAAAACAAAATACGATGTTATTGCAGTTTTTAATAAGGATATTTGGGTATTAATAAATTCTGGATTTCACAGTGACATTGCAGCAGATCTTATTGAATCTGGACTGATAAAAGAACTTTCAAATTATTCTATACTGAGAAGGGAGTACACCTATGGTAAAAGTAGGATAGATTTCCTTCTGACCAACCAAGAAAAATTTAAGATGCTTCTTGAAGTTAAGGGATGCACACTTGTAGAAAAGGGTCTCGCTAAATTTCCTGATGCACCAACATTAAGGGGTAAAAAACATCTTGAAGAGTTAAGTCATTCAATTGGCGACGGATTTAAGGCAGCTGCACTTTTCCTGATAATAAGGAATGATGCAACGGAATTCACTCCTAACACTGCCATGGATCCAGATTTTTCATCTGCATTAGGAAGTGCAATGGAAAATGGCGTATTTATAATTGCTTATTCATTTAAAAATATATATAAAAACCATTCATTGTATGTTAAACCATTTAAAAGAATAAATTTAAGGATGGATGTCTGAATCTATAGAGTTTTTATTTTCTTTTTACATTTGATACACTGGAAATGCATGTCTCTCTCTTGTGGAAATGAAATTATTGCTAAATTTTATAGTGTTTCTAAAATAAATAATAGAATATAAAAATTGTTTTGGATAAAATTTAAAAGAAACTAGGTGATGTTCACTATGAAATGTGATGTTTTAATTATAGGGGCTGGTCCGGCAGGCCTTTTTGCAGCCAATGAATTGGCAGACAAACTTAAAGTCGTTGTGGTAGATAAAGGCAGGGCTTTAAACGAAAGAACCTGTGTAGCTCTTATGAATGGAAGTTGTAGAAAATGTCTTCCATGTAATATAACAGGGGGATTGGGTGGTGCTGGTGGACTTTCAGATGGAAAACTAAATCTAAGACCTGATATTGGTGGAAATCTTGAAGAATTTGTAAGTAATAAAGAAGCTTGGAACATCATTAATAAAATAGACCAAATATTTCTTAAACACGGAGCATCCGAAGAACTTTACGCCCCAGATAACGACAAAATATCACCTATACTTAAGAGAGCAGCAGCTACAGGAATAAAATTTATACCCATAGTACAGAGACACATGGGTTCAGATAAAACCCCTCCTATAATAAATTCTATTAAAGAAGAATTGGAAGAAAAAGGCGTTCTTTTCATGTTGGAGACGGAAGTTTCGGATATAATAGTGGATGATAGATTAAAAGGAGCTAAACTCAGAAATAATAAAGGAG
>Ga0302164_10000808_pt1 | contig 10219 bp, 9 predicted proteins | sample I_Fen_E3_1_FD_193500 | JGI IMG/M metagenome (GOLD analysis project Ga0302164, IMG submission 193500) | Peat permafrost microbial communities from Stordalen Mire near Abisko, Sweden - I_Fen_E3_1 | ecosystem: Environmental > Terrestrial > Soil > Wetlands > Permafrost | place: Sweden: Abisko... | reverse complement strand
TTTTTTATACCTACTTTGTACTTTACAGCATTAACTAAAATCAACGGCAGCATTCCGCAACACAGTAATAAAGTTTCGGGCCGCGAATAAACGGCAAAGCCCATCAATAAGCCTGCAAAAGCCAGCTCATTCAGGTGCTGCTCTTTAAAATAACGAATACAAAAAAATACAACCAGGAAAAAGAATACGGCATTACTGTAATCATACAATATCATAAAAGTGTAGGCATACATTTCGGGAACAGCCAGTAAAAAGATCAATAACAGGCAGGCAATTATCCTGTGTACAGAAGCACTTACAGCATGATATAAAAAGATCGAAAAACAAATTACAATACTGCTCAGCCATATTTGACCGAATGGAAAACCGGCAAATTTATAAATGACCTGCAGGCAGGTAATAAAAGGAGGTTTTAAACTATTCCCATTTTGTGGCAATTGAAAAACACTGTTGAGCATGGTATGCTCCCGTACGGTGTATTCAGCAATTGCTTCTGCACCCGTAGTAACATCAACCGGTGTTGGTGGAAAATAAAAACACCGCCATGCACTTACAAAAATAATAATGCCAATGAATACAAGAAAAGGCGCTTCATAAATCCGTATCCTGAAATGTGTGCCGCTGAACATTTCCTTGGTTTGCTGCAGCCCTGTCTTATATTTTATATTTAAAGCCAGGGTTACCAGCAGCAGTGAGGTGAACACCGTTATTGAGGTGATGGGTATAAACAATAATTGCAGGATGAATGGCACTACGGAAAAAACCGCTATCCCCAACATTACTGCCAGTGATAGAAAAAGAGGCGGCTTTAACTGAATACGAAACAAAATAAGCAAGCCAAAGCCTGCCAATAATTGCACAACAGTTAAAAGAAAGATGACCAAAAAGCTAATCATATTTTTTAAATGCGGTTATCGAATCTTTTAATTGGGTAACACTGATCACACTGTCAATACCGATCTTTTTTTCATGCACGGTTACATACCAGTTAGCATTGATTGCAGTACTGTCAGCTGTTCGCACAGTTTTTAAGTTAGTAAAATAATAGAACGTGATAGGTTCCGGCACAGGATAATCTAGCCCATACTTTTTAAAATATGCAGCGGATGGAATAAGAACCAGTACATCTTTTTTGATTCCCTTAGCAGCAACCAGATTAGCGATCTCTTTGGAATAAGTATATTCTGTTGTAAAACGTTTTGCTTTTCTTTCTTCCACAGCAAGATGTTTACGCTGTACCACAAAATCATTCCAGTAGCCAATTACTTTTTCTCTAACCCAGGTGGTATTTTCGGGCAGCAGAAAAAAAAGCACCACTACTGCTGTACCGCATACCAAAATAATAAGCTGCCTTTTAACAGACCCCGAAACAGCGGTACCACTTTGTTCTGGCTTATGCAATTCATCTGATTGGGCAATAACGTTTTTATTTTCCATTCACTTACGGCTTTCTGTATTACAGGCTGCAATAATAACAAGCTTTCTTTACAATGCTGCGGTAAGGCTAAAAAAATATTCCCGTAAAACAAGGTGGACAAAGAATAATTTTCGGGTTGCCTGTTTACCGTTTATAATTCAGCAATAAATAATCGCCGAACTTTCTTATTTTTATACTTCTTACACTTTTCACTTTTACAATTACTTTATGCCATTTAAAAAACTTTGTCCTTCATTGCTGTTCATCGCAGTAACCATTTTCAGTTGTAACAACAGCGATACAAATGATAAAAAAGATAAAACGGATAGTAACAAATCCGGGGAGCAGCATTATAAACCTGCCTTTGCAGGCCAAACCAGAACAGACTCTGTAAAAACAATAATGCCCTATAAAGTGGAAAGATTAGCTGAACACCTTGGCAGACCATGGGCTGTTGCTGCCATGCCCAACGGACAACTACTGCTAACTGACAGGTCTGGCTTTATGCAAATACTTAGTGCCGATGGTAAAGTGATTAAAAAGATCACCGGCTTTCCTGCTGTGGTAGACAGCAGCCAGGGAGGTATGCTGGATGTGGCCCTTGATCCTGACTTTGTAAAGAACAATACTATTTTCTGGACCTTTTCGGAAAAATACAATGGTGGTAACCTTACAGCTGTAGCCAAAGGCCAGTTAATGCCCAACGATACCGTGATAAAAAAACCGGTGATTATCTTTCGTGCCGAGCCCCAATGGAACAGTACACTACATTATGGCTCCAGATTGTTGTTTGATAAAGACGGTAACCTTTTCGTGAGCACCGGCGAAAGATACACCCAGGGATCAAGAAAGCTGGCACAGCAAACTGATGCCTGTATAGGTAAAATTTTAAAGATCACCAAAGAAGGCAAGCCTGCACCGGAAAATCCATTCATCAATCAACCCAATGCAAGGCCCGAAGTATATTCATATGGGCACCGCAACCCGCAGGGCATGGACATGGATCCTGTAACAGGAGAATTATGGGAAGTGGAATTTGGGCCAATGGGTGGTGATGAACTGAACCTGATAAAACCCGGTAAAAATTATGGCTGGCCCATTATTACTTACGGTATAGATTATGACGGAAAAAAAATGGGTGATAGTATTCAGCAAAAAGAAGGGATGGAACAACCCGTGTATTACTGGGATCCTGTTATCTCTCCCAGCGGTATATTATTTTATACCAGCGATTCTATCCCCGAATGGAAAAACAGTCTTTTCATCAGCGGGTTATCCAGCACAAGAATTGTAAGGCTAGTGATAAAAGATCATAAAGTAGTGGGCGAAGAAAATTTATTGCGGGATCAAAAAGAAAGAATACGTGATGTGGCGCAAATGAATGGAAAGATATATGCTGTTTCAGATTCGGGGATACTATTCTGCATTAGTAAAAAGTAGAGATGTAGAAATACAAATGTTCAATGCTCAACGCACAATATTCAATGTTCAATAAAAAGGCACGTGCATTTTTGCGTTGAGTATTGAAAATTGAATATTGAGTATTGAACATTTTTAGTACTGTTTCCTAAAAGGATCTTTACAGCTTCCTCCAAAAGGCGCATTCGGAGTGGGATATTTTATTTTCGTGCCGGATTGCTGAAACATAATATCCGTATCTTTACAACATACTCAAGGGGTGCCTGACGAATGAGGTTTTAAAAAGTAAAAACTTCATACGGTAAAACAGGCTGAGATTATACCCATTGAAAAGATGCGTGGCATTTTTTCATACACCTGATCCGGATAATGCCGGCGTAGGGACAAAGGATAACACAGTTTGTATTTTCCCCTGCACCACTTTGAGTAAACCTGATTAATACAACAAGCATGAGTTTACACAACTGGTGGCATTTGTTCTGGCAACAGATCAAAGAAACCGATGCATGGCAATGGTGGGCCGTTATCCTTGGCATTGCAGAAGTTTTACTGGCCAAAGCCAATAAAATATGGCTTTATCCCACAGGCATTGCAGGCACACTGATCTCCATTTATATTTTGCTGGTTGCCGGCCTGTATGCCGAAGGCCTGCTGAATGTTTATTACGTGGTAATGAGTGTGTATGGCTGGTGGTACTGGATAAAAAAGAAAAACTCCCCTCCTGTTGAAATTACTTATTGTAACAGCAAAGACTGGATAATAGTTGCTTGGATAACGGCAATAAGCTGTATCCTGCTCTACCTGTTGCTTAAATATTTTACTTCGTCTAACGTTCCCCTTTGGGATGCATGGGTAAGCGCCACCGCATGGGCTGGCATGTGGCTGCTGAGCAAACGCAAAATAGAGAACTGGATTTTGCTCAACATTTCTAACCTGTTTGCGATACCGCTTTTGGTATACAAACAATTACCGCTTTTTGCTGCCCTTACCTTGTTTTTGTTTATAGTAGCCCTATTTGGTTACTATGATTGGAAAAAAATAGCAGGTCCAAATAAAAGACACTGGTATGAAGAGTATTAAACATCCCTGCGAATGTATAGCGCCTGAACTGGTAGTCGCTATAAAAAATGCAGCTGCAGAAGCAGAGCAGCTGAAACAACTGCACCATGTACAACTGGCCATAATACAGGAACAGCAATGGTTTAAACTATTTGTACCAAAGGATTATGGCGGGCTGGCACTACCGCTGCCCGAAGCCTTGCAATTGGAAGAAGCATTGGCCTGGGTAGATGGCGCAGTTGGATGGACCGTTACCCTCTGCGCCGGTGCAGGCTGGTTCATTGGCTTTCTTGATGCTGAAACAGCCGCAATTATTTTCAACCATAAAACTGTGTGTATTGCAGGAAGCGGTAAAGCAACCGGCATTGCGAAAATCACCGGTGATACTTATGAAATAACCGGTAAATGGGATTATGCAACCGGTGCCAATCATGCAACTGCGTTTACTGCTAACTGTATGATAGAAAAAGATGACAAGCTTTTAATAAATACCGATGGCAGCCCGGTGATAATACCTTTTATATTTTTACATCATGAAGTAAAGGTTTTTGAAACCTGGAAACGCATAGGCATGATTGCAACGGGCAGTAACAGCTTTGAAGTGAATCACCTTATAGTAAATAACAACAGGGCATTTAAGATAGATCCATTGCATACGGTTTTAAAAGCGCCCATATACCAATACCCTTTTTTGCAATTTGCCGAAACAACGCTTGCCGTAAACAGTAGCGGTATGGCCTTGCGTTTTTTAGATCTTTGTAAAATATTGTTTGCTGAAAGGGCAACAGGTACCATGCAGCAATCATTAGAAAAAGCGATATACAAAATGGAAACTGCAAGAACAACATTTTATAACACCGTAAATACTTCCTGGAAAACATGTGCAGAAGACCTTGCAATTTCTGCAGCACTATTACAGGAAATCAGTATCGCTAGTAAGCAGCTTGCCGTAACATCCAGAACAATTGTGGATGAATTATATCCTTACTGCGGCATGTATGCAGCTGATCCTGATACAGAAATTAACAGGGTGTGGCGCAACCTGCATACAGCCAGCCAGCATAGTTTATTCAACCGCTAAAATTGATTTGCCCGAAAAATTATTTTGCTGTTTTCTTTCTTTGTTTAATACAGGCACTATAATTTAATTTCAAACAAACAGGCGGGTGTATTTTGATAATGTGCCGGTAACCCTGCCGTATTTTTTAAATCAAACATACCTAAAAATGCAAAGCCTGCATTGGTATAATGTGCTATCAGTTTGGTATTGTTGCCCAAGGTATCCAACCGCACAAAATCTTTACCACATTCTCTTGCATAACCTTTGGCCCAATCCACAATCAGTTGAACAAAATTATTGCCCCTGAAACCTGGGTTGGTTGCAATACGATGTATGTAGATGGCTGCATCAGCATTTTTTTCTTCCCAAATTTCTTCATCGGTAAAAGTAGTTGCCCAAACACAGGCAATGGTACCATTGATGAGTAATTTCCATTGACGGTTTTCTGCAATTTCAGTTTCCACCAGTTGCTTTTCAAAGTCGGGCCACACTACCACGGTTTGCTTGGTTTTTTGATACGCCGAAGCAAAACCATACAACCGGAATATTTCTGCTATATCTGCTGCTACACAATTTTCTATTGTCATTTGAATAATTGGATTAACTAAAATGCAAATATCGCAATCATTTTATTTTCATAAAACCCGAAACTTGCTCTTTTTATTGCAATTATTATACTTGAATTAATTTTTGAAAATAAAAGCAACTATCATTTTAATTCTTCTGTAATAAGCTCCTGTATTTTTTCCACATGCTTTTCGGCAAGCGTGTAGGCGTTAATAGCTTCCTGCGCAGTACTTACCCTTAGCAAAGCATTTCTAATACGGTTGTTTTTTAGAATTGCAGCCCAGTTATTTTTGCCATCAGTTCCAACAATCACATTATCGTCGAGAAATTCACCTAGCTTGCTGGTTTTATAACTGTTGAAATTATTATTGAGCATATTGATATAAACAACATCCTGCTCATAAAAATTGATCATATTATCCAGCAGAATTTTATTCTCAATAATATTCAATTTACCCGAAGCTTTAAGGGCCTGGTACCTGCTGCCATTAACCTGGAAAAATGTGGTGTTGTAAAATAATTTCATATACCTTTCAAGACTGTCCCTGTTTAGCGAATCGCCATTGGATACTTTTAAAAAATAGGCGGCGCCTTCCTGAACGTTCTGGTAAGACCTTTGATCGGATTTTAATTGTGCCAGGTCGTTACCCAAATCAGTATTTAATCCTTTTAAAAAAACAGCCGCCTCTTTACGCTCATGCCGCTTCTCACTCCAGCTATGCAACCATATAGAAAGCGATACAGCAAATACAATAATGAGTATCTCCAGCCCCACTTCTTTTACTTTATGCTTCCAGCTGGTAAGTGGATTATTCAAAGCACGGTAAGCGGCTTTGGTGTGCTTAATCATTTCCTGTTCTGCCATGTTCTGATAAAGTTTTAAGAACAATATTAAAGATTTTTCGCCAGTAAAAACGCTCTAAAAATCTGCTTTAAATCCGCTTTTTGCAACTGCGTTGCCGTTTGTACACCTTATTTACCTTCCACCAAACCTTAACATACCATTCATCAGGCATACTTTACCATTTGGCAAACCGCAAGTCCCGCTGGTACGGGATTCTCTATAGCAGTTTATACCGCCACTATATCTTTACGTCTTCAAATCAAAACAGGAGTATTACTCCAACTATTATGACACATACATTTCTGGCCAAAAGATTTACCCTTGTAAGATTAAGGGAAAATCCACCCGGGAATATCTCCAGCCTGTAAACTTCCGCAAACAGTAAAGATTTGATCGTAACGATTTTACCGCTGCTTACAAGCAGGGCTTAAGTCTTTTCCAATTTAACAGCATTTAAAAACAGCATTCAAAAAAATGAAGCTATTTAAACTGGTGATTACCGGTACCACTATACTTATGTGCATACTATTCGTGATCATCAAAAAAACAAGGGTGTTTGCACAATCGCTGCAGCATGCAGTAACGGTTGCGCCGCAGCACAATGCTGAAACGGATAGTATAACAGACTACCCCTTCAACATAGTAGTAAGCCTGCGCTTCTAGCAGTTTTTCATTAAGCAATGCAAGGCTAAAAAAATATGGCGAAAGCCATACAGGCCATGCTATGCCCAAACAAAAATAAAAACCATTGTAATTAACCATTTAAAAAAACAACTATGGCAAGTTTTGGTAAAAAGATTCTTTCTGCATTTGTGGAAGTAACAGAAGATAAAAAAACTGTTGCTGTGCCGGAACTATCTCAACAACAATCCACAAGGGCTGCCCAGGTACAAGCAGTACCTGCAAACAACAGCGAAAAATTTAAACAGTATTTCGACAAGCTGTTCAACGATGCTAACCTGCCCGGCCCCGACTATTTTGAATTTGCAAAAATGACTCAGGCCATGGCAGCCATTGCAGATGAAAAAGCCAGGTATGCTGCAGCTTATGCAGGGTTGAATGTGCAGGGCTTGGATAAAACCAAACTGCTAAGCACAGCCGCAGATTATCTAAAGATAATTGAAACAGATGCTGCCAATTTCAGCTCAAGCGTAGATGCGGCACTGGCAGAAAAAGTGCAGGCTAAGCAACAGGAGATCGTAAACAAGCAGCAACGCCTGGAACAATTGCAAAGAGAGATCAGCGACCTGCAAAACCAAATTCAGTTGTTGCATGAAGAGGTAAAAGAAAATGAGGAGAAAATTGAAATCAATACCGGCGGTTACAAAATGGCTTCTGAAAATATGAAGCAACAAATACTGCTGGATATTGAAAAAATAAAACAACACATAGCCTGACAAAATTTTAAACAAGTATTCATCACCATTAAAAACAAAAACAATGATCAACACACTTCAACAAACCAAAAAACCAGGATGGTTCAGTGAGCCGAAAAATGTAGCCACTACCATCATCGGCCTCTCGATTTTTGCAGGATTAACTTATGCGTTCCTCACTTTCGTGTTACCGTGGTTGGTAACCGTTACCTGGAACCTGGTAAACCTTGTCATTGGCGGTACCATATTAGGTGTACTGCTGATGATAGTAACCAATAAAAAATTCTGGCGGGCTATCCGGTATTTTTCCGAGTTCATTGCCAACTACACTGTTGGTTTGGCTATCGAGCTAAACCCCTTTAACATCCTGCAATTAAAAATTGAACAGGGTTATAAAGACAGGAACACTTTGTTTCAACAATCAGCAAAATTGAAAGGCAAACAAAGCGAACTGATGGATAAACTGAAGGATAAAGAAAAAGAACTGATGCTGAATGTACAGAAAGTAAAAATTCTGCAGCAGCAAAGCAATCAGTCGAGACAGGTGGACCTGTACGCCAACAATGTATTGCGTTGCCGTGAATACATCGACAATGTAACCCCAATAGTTGGAGACCTTAACAAGCTCATCAAATTCTCGGATACAGCTTATGAAGAGAGCGGTATCATGCTGGAAGATGCCAAGCTTGACCTGGAAGCGAAGAAGGACCTGTACTATTCTGTAACGACCGGTCTATCGGCTGTAACCAGCGCTATGAAAGCGTTTAAAGGAGATGATGAACTGAACCAGGATGCAGAAAAAGCGCTGGCGATATTGAAACAACAGATCGGTGAAAAGATCGGGCACATCAAATCGGCCATAGATGTAACCTCAAGGTTTATGGATGACAAGGTGCTGGAAGACAAAGCAAAATCTGCACAGGCCATTGAACTCATTAATCACTTTGATCTGAACACAGATTTTAATTACACAAGTAAAGCTTTAGAAAACAACAGCAATACAGGAAAGTTGAAAGATGTGAACATCACTGATAAATACAGAGGCTTACTGGATTAAAAGATTGCCAACCCTGCAAACCAACTGTTGATCACGAGTGCAACAGTAAATAAAAAATCATTCATTCAAACAAAAAAACAATTTTAAAAACAAAATAAAACATACAACTATGTCAGTTAAATTAAAACCCGCCGGAAAATTATTTATTATTGCTGCAGTAGTAGCAGGCGCTATATTCAGTGTAAGATGGTATCAAAACCGTCCAAAAGAAGTAAGCCAGTCAGTTGATCTTGGCAAAGTAACCCTGCCCGATGCACCGGATGCATCATTAAGCAGCAATGCCGTGTTACTGCCTTTGCCATCTAATGATAAAGCTGTAAATGGAGGTACGCCCATCACCTGGCAACGTATGGCATGGAACAGCCAGTTTAGTGGCATGTACGCTAACGGTGGCGTGCAAACTACAAAGAGTTCCTTATTTGATAAAGCTCACCTGGATGTAACTTATGTGCGCCAGGATGATTGCAACAGGCAAATGGCCGACCTGGTGAAATTTGCCAATGATTACAAACGTAACCCTAACACACCGGGCGTATTGATCACTTTTATGGGTGACGGTATGCCGGCCTTTATGACTTCCCTGGCAAAAGAGCTGGAACCATTAGGCCCCGAGTATCAACCCATCATCATCCCTGTAACACACGGTAAATCGTATGGCGAAGACCAGGTGATGGCCCCTGCTTCGTGGAAACAGGACCCAAAGAATGCTTTAGGTAAATGTGTGGCTGGTGTATTACGTGATGGTGACATCAACATCTTATTGAAATGGGCTGGCGACAATGGATTGAAAGTAAACCCTGATGAAACCACTTATGACGGCAATGCAATAAACATTATTGCTGCCAACGATTTCCTTGATGCACCCAATAAGTACATCACAGGATACAGTGAAAAAAGAAAAATTGTATTGAATGGTAAAACCACCGGTAAGGATACCACAATTGGTGTGGATGGTGTGGCCACCTGGACACCTGGCGACGTAAACGTAGCCACAAAAAAAGGCGGACTGGTTACTATTGCCAACACCAAACAATACGCATCGCAAATGCCTAACCAAACCATTGCTATTAAAAAATGGGCTTACGACCACAGAACCGATGTGGAAAATATGATCATTGCTTTGGCACAGGCCGGAGACCAGGTGCGTTCGTTTAGTGAAGCAAAAGCATTTGCTGCCAAAGTAAGTGCTGCTGTGTACCAGGAAAAAGATGCTGACTACTGGTTGAAGTATTATAATGGTATTGTGGAAAAAGACATACAGGGGCAGCAGGTAAACCTTGGCGGTAGTATGGTGTTCAATCTTAATGATATGGCAAATACTTATGGTTTGGGCGAAGACAAAGTAGATCGTTACAAAGCGGTGTACAATACTTTCGGTAACCTGATGGTGAAAATGTACCCTTCGCTGATGCCCACTTTT
>Ga0302164_10000806_pt1 | contig 10245 bp, 8 predicted proteins | sample I_Fen_E3_1_FD_193500 | JGI IMG/M metagenome (GOLD analysis project Ga0302164, IMG submission 193500) | Peat permafrost microbial communities from Stordalen Mire near Abisko, Sweden - I_Fen_E3_1 | ecosystem: Environmental > Terrestrial > Soil > Wetlands > Permafrost | place: Sweden: Abisko... | reverse complement strand
TAAACTATTATAATCTTACTTTTTTCAGTCGTGTCGCTGAACAGAGCAGGGAGCTCATTAACATCATCCTTATATACTACTGAACATCCGTTTTCAGTTAATGATTGTGTAATACTGCTTTCTGATCTGTCATATCCTGCGATCGTAAAACCTCCTTTAGCAAAATAAAGAGCAAGAGCACTCATCCCGATACCTCCGATACCGACAAAATAGATCCCCTCTGTATTTTTAAAATCAATCATTTCCCAATAAGTTTAAATACCTCTTCAGCAATCCGTATATCTGCATCCCTTTCGGCCATTTTCAGTATATTTTCAGAATAAGTATTTCTTCTCGCCTTTTCTGAGATAAGTTTTATTGCTTCATCTACCAGAGTTTTAACAGCCTGACTATCTGTTATCAGCATTGCAGCCTGATGTTTTGACAAAGCTTCAGCATTCCTGGTCTGGTGATCTTCCGCTACGTTTGGGGAAGGAATCAGGATAACCGGTTTCCCAACCAGGCATAATTCTGAAATAGTTCCGGCGCCGGCTCTGGAAACAATAACATCAGCTGCAGCATAGGCATAGTCCATACGGTTAATAAATCCATGTACTGAGATATTTCCGCTGAATGATAAGGAGACGAGTGCCTTAACGTTTTCAAAGTAATATTTCCCTGTCTGCCAGATCCACTGGCATTCGGAGTCTCTGAGTTTATTTATGCTTGCTGAAAGATTGTTATTGATTGCTCCGGCACCAAGAGATCCTCCGAGGACAAGTACTACAGGAAATTCCTTCTTCAGATTGAAAAAAGAAAGCGCTTCATCCTTTATCTTTCCCAGGTTGTCGAAATTCTGACGGACAGGATTACCGGTTTTTACTATTTTTTCTTCGGGAAAATATTTTCCCATGCCGTCATAGGCTACACAAATTTTTGCGGCTCTTTTTGCAAGAAGTCTGTTAGTCACACCTGCATAACTGTTTTGTTCCTGTATGAGGGTTGGAATTCCCATCCTGCCTGCCTGTCTGAGAACCGGACCGCTTGCATATCCACCTACACCAACAACTACATCGGGCTCAAATTCTTTTATTACCTTCCTGGCTTTGTTCAGACTTTTTAAAAGCTTTACCAGTACTGAAAAATTCTTTAGCGTAAAACTCCTGTATAAACCTGCTACAGGTAATCCTATTATCCTGTAACCTGCGGCAGGAATCTTTTCCATTTCCATTCTCCCTTCGGCACCAACAAAAAGGATCTCCGTCTCAGGATCAATTTTTCTGAGAGCGTTGGCGATTGATATAGCAGGGAAGATATGTCCTCCGGTACCACCGCCACTGATTATCACCCTTTTATGTCTTTGCAGGCTCATATATTTTTTCTCCTTCATCGGAAATTTCTTCTTCAGGCAATTCCTCTTTTTTTATTCTAGCATTTACTACCCGGCTGACACTCAGAATTGCTCCAATCGAAAAACTCATTACAAGAACGGAGGTTCTTCCCCAGCTAACCATGGGGAGTGTCTGGCCTGTCACAGGGAAGAGGCCTACTGCAACCATCATATTGATCATAGCCTGAATGACAATCATGACAATCAGGCCCAGAACCAGGAAGGCAGGAAAAGCCGTTTCGCATTTTTTAGCTATAGTAATTCCCCTGAAAAGCAATATCATATATGCCAGAATAAGAGGTAAAGCGCCAAATAAAAGTCCGTATTCTTCTATGATAATTGCAAAAATGAAGTCTGAGTTTGATTGTGGCAGCATATTCCTCTGTGTGCTCTTTCCGGGAGCTTTTCCGAATAACCCTCCTGTTGAAATCGCAATCTTCGCCTGGTTTGACTGGTAATCTCCATCTTCATCCCCTTTGGATGAGAAAAAATGCTCGATTCTGTTTTTCCAGACCTGAACCCTGTTATTATCCTTTTTAATCACTGTGAGAAGCATGGCAAAAATTATAACCCCTGCCATTCCTATTCCTATATAAGAGAGAATGAATTTCAGTGGCACTCTGCCTATGAACATAATAATCATGCTCATTCCAAATACCATAACTGCTGTAGAGAGGTTCTCCGGCATTATAAGTCCGCAGATTACACCAACCGGCAAAATAAAATACTTTGATACAAGCATGAAATTGTTCAGTTCTTTCTGGTATTTAGCGAGTGATCGTGCCAGGTATAAAACAAGAGCCACTTTTGCCACATCCGAAGTCTGAAGCCTGAATCCCGTTCCCGGAATGACAATAGACCGCATTGCCTCATTTACCCGTGAACCAAGAGCAAAGGTGAGCACCAGCAATCCTGCCGAAAAAATAAGTATTAGTCCGGCCATAGAAAAGTATATTCTGTATGGCAGGTAATGAACTACAACTATAATTGCAAGACTTAAAGCCAACATAAGAAACTGACTCTTAAGAAAGTATGTTGTATTGCCACCGTACTTCATAAAAGCTACGCCTACCGAAGAGCTGTAAACAGCCAAAAGGGAATAGACCATAAAAAGAGCCACAAGGCCCCATATTGCCTTGTCTCCTTTAAATGTCTTTGTAAGCCAGCCCTGTTGCATTAACTCAATTGTTTATTATAGATTTCTGACAGCCTGTTTAAACTGACGCCCCCTGTCTTCATAATTCTTAAACAGATCAAAGCTTGCACAGGCGGGTGAGAGCAATACTGTTTCACCCTTCTTTGCAAGGTAATACGATGATCTTACAGCCTCTTCCATGGATGTAGTTTCAACTATTGTCGGAATTTTATCTTTAAAAGCTTCAATTATTTTTTTGTTATCCTTACCGAGACAGACAATAGCTTTTACCTTCTTTATAACTACAGGAAAAAGCTCTGAATAATCATTCCCCTTATCAACACCTCCCACGATCCAGATGATTTCATTTTCCATACACTCAAGTGCATACCATGTTGAATTGACATTTGTCGCTTTTGAATCGTTTATGAAATTAATGCCACAGACAGTGATAACCGGTTCCAGACGGTGCTCAACTCCCTGGAAATCAGCCAGACTCTCCCTGATTACCTCCTTACGGATATTTAGAATTTTACCTGCAATGGCAGCTGCCATTGAGTTGTAGGTGTTGTGACGACCTTTAAGAGCAAAATCATGAATGGTCATAAGGTTGGTTTTATTTTGGTAATCAATTATCAAATCGTTGTTTTCGATATAAGCAGCCATGCCTTCCTTTATTTCATCGGAAAAAGGCATAAGAGTCATTTCATATATTTTTTTGGACAATTCAGATTTTATAACCGGATCTCCTTCCCAGTAAATCAGAAAATCATCTTTCTTCATGTTTTGGGTAACTCTGAATTTTGAATCAATATAATTTTGAAAATTATGATCGTACCTGTCAAGATGATCGGGAGTTATGTTCATTAATACAGCTATATCAGCTTTGAAATCATACATCCCGTCAAGCTGAAAGCTGCTCAGTTCAATTACATAATAATCATATGTGCCTTCTGCAACTGCCATGGCGAAACTATTTCCTACATTTCCGGTCATTGCTGCTTTCTTTCCGGCTTTATTAAGAATATGGTAGATAAGATTTGTAACAGTTGTCTTACCATTGCTGCCTGTAATACAAATCTTTACACCTTCACAATATCTGCCCGCGAATTCAATTTCGGAGATTACAGGAATGCCTTTCTCATGGATCATTTTTATTATCGGTGCATTTTCCGGTATTCCCGGACTCTTTATAATCTCATCAGCGGAAAGGATAATTGCTTCGCTGTGATTACCTTCTTCCCATTTAATATTATGTTTTTCAAGGATTTCCCGGAAATTCTCTTTTATCTGACCTTTATCAGAAACAAAGACCTCGAATCCATGTTTTTGTGCAAGTACCGCTGAACCTGCACCACTTTCCCCTGCTCCCAGTATTACAATCTTCTTATTCATTTTGCTATCTTAACTTAAGCGTCACAATACTTAATACAGCCAATAATATCGCTACAATCCAGAACCGGATAACAATCTTCGATTCTGGAAAGCCTTTTTTCTGATAATGGTGATGAAGAGGCGCCATTAGGAATATCCTTCTTCCTTCTCCATATTTTTTTCTTGTTCTTTTAAACCAACTGACCTGCAACACCACAGAAAGGTTCTCAATCAGAAAGATCCCGCAAAGCAAAGGGATCAAAAGTTCTTTTCTGATAATAATTGCGAAAACAGCTATAATGCCGCCTAGAGAAAGGCTGCCTGTATCCCCCATAAAGACCTGTGCAGGATATGAGTTGTACCAAAGGAACCCGATAGTAGCCCCGATAAACGCACTTGCAAAAACTACAAGCTCTTCTGATCCGGGGATATACATTATCTGGAGATATTTAGCATAGATGATATTACTTGAAACGTAGGCGAGTATCGCCAGGGCAGTACCAATTATTGCAGATACTCCAGTTGCCAGTCCGTCAAGACCATCCGTCAGGTTTGAACCATTTGAAACGGAGGTGACAATGAATATTACTATTATTACGAATACAATCCAGGTAAAAGGCCGCCTTATATCTTCCTTAATAAATGAAACAAGCCATGCATAATCGAACTCATTGTTTTTTACAAAAGGTATTGTCGTTTTGGTAGATTTTCTATCCATCGTAATCTCCCCTTTTTCTGGAATCTTTACAGAAGGATCAATAAACTCATGCCTCTCTTTTAAAGTAAGATTAGCTACATTAACTTTTTCAACTATTCTGACCTCACTACTAAAAAACAGGGTCAGCCCTACGAGTATTCCCAAAACTATCTGACCTGCAATCTTGAATCGTCCGGCTAGTCCTTCTTTGTTCTTTCTAAATATTTTTATATAGTCGTCGAGGAAACCGATAAGTCCCAGCCAGATAGTTGTTATCAGCATCAGGATTATATACACATTTCCAAGTTTGCCAAACAGAAGAGTGGGAATGATTATTGAAGCAAGTATGATAATTCCGCCCATCGATGGGGTACCTTGTTTCTTGTATTGACCTTCAAGGCCCAGATTTCTTACGACCTCACCAACCTGTTTTTTCTGCAGATACTGAATGATCCTTTTACCTATCAGAAGTGAAATAATCAGTGAAGTAATAACTGCTGCCGCTGACCTGAAGGAAATGAAAGTAAATAACCTGGCTCCGGGGAAATTAAGTGAATCAAGATATTGAAATAAGTAATAAAGCATCTTCCTCTGTTTTATTTAAGTAACAATGCATTTTTTAATTCTTCCCTGTCGTCAAAGTGATGTTTAACACCCATAATTTCCTGATATGTCTCATGGCCTTTACCTGCTATGAGTATAACGTCTCCGGGGTTTGCGAGCATCACTGCTGTCTTTATTGCTTCATGCCTGTCGGCTATTCTGAGAGTTTTTCTTCTCAAATCGGGAGTTATTCCCGTTTCCATTTCGTCAAGAATCATTTCCGGATTCTCACTCCTTGGATTATCCGATGTCAGAATAACTTTATCGCTTCCTTCAGCGGATATTGCTGCCATTTTCGGACGTTTGGTGCGGTCGCGGTCTCCTCCTGCACCAACAATGGTAATCAGCTTAACACGCCCCTCTCTGATTTTATTAATAGTATCGATCACATTTAAAAGAGCATCAGGAGTATGTGCATAATCAACAATACCGGAAATACCTGCAGGAGATTTGATAACTTCAAGTCTTCCTGAGACAGAATGCAAATCGCTCAGAATCGTAAGTATCTCTTTTTTAGCTGCTCCCAGAAGTTCGGATGCTGCATAGACAGCCAGCAGATTCGATGCATTAAATTCACCAATAAATCTGGTCCATACCTCCTCACCCTGAATTTTTAATGCCATCCCTTCAAAGCCCTGTTCAATAATGTTGCAGCGGTAATCGGCCATTCCCCTGATTGAAAAGGTATAAGGTCTTGCCTTGCAATTCTGAAGCATGACCCGTCCATTGCGGTCATCAACATTTACCAGGGCAAAAGCTTCAGCTGGAAGAGTGTCAAAGAAGCTTTTTTTTGCAACCAGGTAATTTTCAAATGTTTTATGATAATCGAGATGATCGTGTGTAAGATTTGTGAAGATTCCTCCGGCAAACCTGAGTCCTGCTATTCGTTTCTGATCGGCAGCATGAGAGCTTACTTCCATGAATGCGAAGTCGCAGCCTTCCCCGACCATGCGTGCTAAAATACTGTTAAGCTGTACAGGATCGGGAGTTGTATGGGTTGCTTCCAGTTCCTTTTCGTTAATATAGTTACAAACCGTTGAGAATAATCCGCACTTATAACCTAACCCGATAAACATCCTGTAAAGCAGCGATGCGATTGTTGTTTTTCCGTTTGTGCCTGTAACACCAACCAGTCTTAGAGAATAAGAAGGGTTTCCATAGAAGTTTGATGCAGCCAATCCGAGAGCTTTCGCAGAGTCTGTTGTTTTTATCCAGCAAATATTTCTGGCCGGTTTTTCAGGAAGTATTTCACAAATAATTGCTGTTGCACCCAACTTAATAGCAGAACTGATGAAATCGTGTCCGTCTGACTTATATCCTTTTACTGCAACAAAAAGAGAATCCTGTACGACCTTCCTGGAATCAAATTCAATCGCGCATATGACTTTATCTTTAGTCCCTGATACAGAAACAATTTCTATTCCTTTTAATATTTCATCAATTCTAATCATATCACATATTCATCTCAAGAGAAACGACGGTTCCGTCACTATACCTTGCACCATGTTCGGGAGATTGCCTCTGGACTCTGCCCTTTCCGCTGTACTTCACCCTTATTCCTGAGTTCTCGAGCAGAAATACTGCATCACGGAGACTCATCCCTCTTACATCAGGCACCAGACCCTGCTGAAGTTTTATTCCGGCAAGCCGTACTGTATCACCACTCTCACGAGTGGCCACCCAGTCATCATCGGCAGTTCTTTTATATCTCACATCAATGTTTTTAAGAACTTCATTAATATCTCCCCTGTAACCATTACCAATATCAGGAGCTGATGGTTTTATATCATCTTTATTTTCAGGTTTATAATCTCTGAAGAACCTGGTTGCGTAAACCTTGTCAGAAATCTCCTTGAAGACAGTACCGGCAACTACATTCCCGAAATAGACTCCATTTGAGGGTGAATTAACCACAACTATACAGGAGTAAAGGGGATTTTCAGCCGGAAAATAACCTACAAAAGAGGCTGAATATGACATGCGTCCACCGGTTTTGTAGCCATATTTATCCCGTGCTATCTGAGCAGTTCCTGTTTTACCTGCAATTTTATAATTTGGATTTCTGAGGTTCATTGCGGTGCCTCTTTCGACAACACCTTCCATCATTTTTTTTGCTTTTCTTATGGTTGAGCGTGATGCTATTGAGTTGATTATGACCTCCGGTTCATATCTGGTTAAGACGCTGCCGTTTCTCATTATTGCTGATACAAAAAGAGGACGCATCATTTTTCCCTCATTTGCTACCGCATTATAAAAAGTCAGTATCTGTAATGGAGTAAGCTGCACTTCATAACCATGCGACATCATGGGAAGCGATAGTCCCGACCATAGCTTATCTCCGGGATATCTGATCAGGGGTTCTCCTTCACCCTTTAATTGCAGCTCAAGGGGTTTATTCAGTCTCATTGCGTACAGACGATTCACAAAATCTTTTGGATGATCTTTGTAATGTTCGTAGATCAGTTTTGAAGTTCCGACGTTTGATGATTCTTCAAACACCTGATTCACAGTAATTATTCCATGTTCTTTTGTATCCCTTATAATCTTGTCGTAGTATTTAACTGTTCCTGTGCCGGTATTGACAAGATCACCTGTATCTATAACACCATCTTCAATTGCCGCCATGAGAGAGGGAAGTTTAAAAGTTGAACCCGGTTCGGTACTCTCGCCGATAGCATAATTATATGTTTCGTGATAATCACCATCATCCTGGAGACCCAGGTTTACTATGGCTTTAACATTTCCGGTGGATACTTCCATCAGGACTGCACATCCATGGTCGGCATCATTTTTCCTTAGCTGATTCAAAAGGGCAGTGGTTGCAACATCCTGAAGGTCGAGGTCAAGGGTGGTCATTACATCATTTCCGTCTCTCGATTCCACGCTGTTCGGACCATCAACAATGATCCAGTCGCCTCCTGTCAGTCTTTGTTTCATGGCAACCCCGTTTTTTCCGGCCAGATCCTTATCAAATGCACCCTCTACTCCTACTTCATTTCCCTCGCTTCCAAGGTTGAGATAACCTATTGTTCTTGCAGCCAGGTCGCTGTTAGGAAGTATTCTGCGATTCTCAGCCTGGGCAACCATACCACCTTTATACTGACCCTCTTTGAATATTGGCAGTTCTTTGAGTTTCTTCAGCGTTTCATAATTGACTTTGCGTTGTATCAGGAAATACCTGTCCCCCTTTTTCCGGGCATCGGTAATAAGTGATCGCCAACCGGCTGCCGACCTTACTCCTAAATACTGAGCCAAACCGGAAGACAGACCGCTAATGCCATTGGACCAGGTGGATGATGACATTCCGCTGCTGCGTGTATCCATATATATGGTATAATATGGAACAGAGCTTGCAAGAAGACGTCCGTCGCTTGTAAGTATATCACCCCTGTTTGCAGGCATTTCCGCAGTTTTATAGACAAATTTCTCACTCATATCAGCCCATTTGCCACGCTGAACATATTGAAGAATAAGGATCCGCACCAGCAACACGACTGCTAATAAGCCAATCGCAAAATATACAAGAGCCCCGCGCCATACAATTTCATCCCTTGTAGCCATCTTTACTTCTTATCAACCAATAATTTAAAAGGAGGTGTCTTCAACTCCTCAAGGTTGAGCCCTTTTTCCCTGATCATTGTAAATACTTCAGATTGCTTGCTTAAATACATCAGGTCAGCAGATGTTGAAAGTGACTCAGCTCTGAGATCCTTAACCTCCCGCTGAAGCTTTGTTGATTCCCTGGTTAATTTTTCAGCATGAAATCTGTTACCAATGTAAACTGCAGTGAGGAAGGTAATTAACGAAATGTAACCGAGATTTTTAAGTATGATCTTTTCTGAAACCATACTTCCGCTCAGCAACTCCTTAATGAAACTTCCCGTATTTAACTGCTTCTTAGGACTCTCCTTCGGTTTCTCTTTATTATTTTCTTTAATATTCTCTTTACTGTCTTCCATAAATCAAATCTTTTCAGCTATCCTCATCCTCGCACTTCTTGCCCTGTTATTAATTGAGATCTCCTGATCATCGGGGGTTGTTCCCTTTTTGTTTATTATCCTGAAGGGAGTTTCAATATTGCCGTAAAAGTCTTTTTTCTCTTCTCCTTCAAAATTGCCGGTTTTCATAAAATTTTTCACTACCCGGTCTTCGAGTGAATGATAACTTATTACTACCAGTCGTCCTCCTGTTTTAAGTAGTGCCAGAGATTGTTCAAGCATCTCCTGCAAGTATTCAATCTCGTGATTGACAGCTATCCGTAAAGCCTGAAACAGTTTTGCATAGAATTTATGTTCCTGCCGGAAGGGAGCCTGGTTACCTATGGTATCAATAAGGTCATTAACTGTTGCCAGTGGTTTTGTATTTCTGGCTGTTGCAATTTGCCTGGCAATTTTTCTTGAATTTGACAGTTCGCCATACCTGTAAAAAATAGTCGCAAGAGCTTCTTCATCCATAGTATTAAGCAGCTGTGCTGCCGTAACGGAACCGGTTTTATTCATCCTCATATCGAGAGGGGCATCTTGTCTGAAGGTAAAGCCCCTTTCCGGCTCATCAAACTGGTGAAAGGAGACACCAAGATCAGCAATCAGCCCGTCAATCGAACTGATATAATTAAAGCGGAGATTGTTTGTGAGAAATCTGAAATTCTGATTAAGAAACAGAAACCTCTCATCAGCAGGAACGTTTAAGACGGCATCTTCGTCCTGATCAAAGGCTATAAGTTTACCTGTTGTAAGACGTTTAAGAATTTCCATTGAATGCCCTCCTCCTCCGAAAGTTACGTCTACATAAATCCCCTCGGGCTGGATATTCAGCCCGTCAATACTCTCTTTGAGCAGTGCGGGAATATGGTAAACCATTATACTTCAGACTCATTATTATTACCACCCAAATATTTTTCCGCCATTCTGGCAAAATCTTCAGCAGGCATATCAACTTTTTCATAATTCCCAGCTGCCCATATCTCAATCTTGCCATCCTGTCCGGCTAAAACGACATCCCTTTCTGCACCAATCAATTCCATAAGTCTTTTCGGGACAAGAATGCGGTTATTGTTATCAAGAGAGA
>Ga0302164_10000801_pt1 | contig 10302 bp, 6 predicted proteins | sample I_Fen_E3_1_FD_193500 | JGI IMG/M metagenome (GOLD analysis project Ga0302164, IMG submission 193500) | Peat permafrost microbial communities from Stordalen Mire near Abisko, Sweden - I_Fen_E3_1 | ecosystem: Environmental > Terrestrial > Soil > Wetlands > Permafrost | place: Sweden: Abisko... | reverse complement strand
GAAACAGGTTGGTATCACGGATGGATATAGCTGAAAAGGTATGGGACCTTGATTTTGATACCCGTACTAATGTAATAGATGTGTACGTAAATTTTCTCCGGAAAAAAATTGATAAGGATTTTGATCCCAAACTCATCCACACACAAGTAGGAATGGGTTACATCATGAAAGAGAAATAGCCGGCATGAGTATAAGATATAAAATAGCTTTTTTGTTTTCATTGCTGGTGATGATCATACTGGCACTGGTTAGCTTTGCCGTGTATTATTTTAGTGTAGAGAACCGTAATGATGGCTTTAATTCCAGGATCAAAAAAAGAGCATTGTATACTGCAAAGATCTATGCTGATTTCAGTGACTCCGGATTTGCAATGCTTAGAAAACTTGATGCAACAGCAGTAAGCTCCTTTTATGATAAAAGCATTACTATTACAGGGTATAAACAAAAGTATGCCTACATGTATTCCGACAGTACCGGCGATTCGTTATTTCTTGACCAGGACCTGATTGAAAAAACCAAGATTGACGGGGAGATTTTTTTTTCCTATAAAGATAAAAATGCGGTGGCGGTGCATCATGTGGATAATAATTCCAGCTTTATAGTGGCCGTTGCAGCATCCGATAAAGACGGGCAGGAGTACCTGTTTGAATTAAAAAAGATATTAGGGATCGCCCTCTTACTGGCTGTGGTATTATCATTTTCTGCCGGCCTTATTTTTGCAAAACGAATTATTGCCCCCATAAAAAGAATTACGGGAGAAGTAAATCTTATCACTTCTAAAAACCTTTCTCAACGTATTAAGATCGATGATAGCAAAGACGAGCTGACCAAACTTGCCGAAACCTTTAATAACCTGCTGAACCGCTTGCAGGATTCTTTTGCTACGCAGCGAAGATTTATTTCTAATGCATCGCACGAATTGTCAACACCATTAACGTCTGTTTCCAGCCAACTGGAAGTGGCCATGCAAAAAACAAGAACGCAGGAAGAATACCAGGAAGTGATAGCAAGTGTATATGATGATATCAGGGAACTGCAGCAACTTACACAAAGTTTACTCGATATTGCAAAAGCCGGTTCTCATGGCACCATCGACCTTGCCGAAGTAAGACTGGACGAAATACTTTTTAAAGTGGTATCGGATATTCAAAAGCAGAATAAAGAATACAGGGCCATGCTTAATTTTGAATTGTTTCCCGAAGATGAAAAACGACTTACCGTTTTTGGTAATGCCAATCTTTTATACAGCGCCTTTAAAAATATTATTGAAAACGGGTGCAAATATTCCGGCAACCACAAGTCGGAAGTTTGCGCATCATTTAACAGCAACAACATCAGTGTAAAAGTTACCAATCATGGAGAAGTGATTTCCGAAACTGATCTCCAGAATATTTTTCAACCTTTTTTCCGTACCGATTCGGCACAGGGCAAACCCGGATTTGGCCTTGGGCTTACTTTGGCAAAAGGGATATTGTCGTTGCATAAAGGAACCATTCAGGCACAGTCGGCAAAGGCAACAGGCACCGTATTTACCGTATTGTTACCCAATATAATAGCTGCAGGTTAATACATTTTAACGCCGTTTTAATCGTGTTTTAATACCACCATTTTATCTTTATCGAAATTAAATAATTGACCAGGGTGGTGACCTTAGTAATATTACTGATTGCGGTTGTAGTTCTTTCCGTATCACTTTTATTTTCACTTCGGAATAATGAAAGCCTTGTACAGGAAAAAAATACTTTAATACTGCAGAAGGATTCTTTACAGGTGCAGCAGATTCAATACCGCAAAGATTTTGCAGTGATGAAGGTTTACGTGGATAGTCTGAAATTAAAAAGAGAATAAAAAATACAAACCCTAAATAAACTAAAACGGATTTCTTAAAGGGCGGTTTTCATTGTTGGTTTTAAACAGCGGTTTGGGGGTGTAGCAGCACCCCCTTTTTTATGTCCGGAATACTGTGCAGTATCTCAGCTGATTGAAATTTTAGCCATACCTTAGTTGCATGATTATGGCAACCACACTGATTTTGATTGTTTTTATAGCCGGGTATTTTTTAATAGCTTTTGAACATCCTCTTAAAATAAATAAAGCTGCTACCGCTTTAATAACCGGCGTGCTTTGCTGGACGATCTATATCCTGCAAAGCAATGATGTGCAGGCCGTGAGTAATGAACTGGTGCATAGCTTTGGTGAGATAGCTTCTATTTTATTTTTTCTTTTAGGAGCAATGACCATTGTTGAACTGATCGACTCTCATAACGGATTTGAGCTTATTACACAATGGATAACAACAAAAAGCAAAAGCAGGCTTTTATTTATCATTGTTGCCATTACATTTTTTCTTTCTGCACTGTTAGATAATTTAACCACTGCTATTGTAATGGTATCGCTTTGCGCAAAATTATTACACGATAAAGAAGACCGCCTTTGGTTTGCCGGCATTATTATAATAGCTGCAAACCTGGGCGGAGCCTGGTCTCCTCTGGGAGATGTAACCACCACTATGTTGTGGATAGGAGGACAAATTACTGCACTTAAAATTATTACTGCATTGATATTGCCCTGCTTACTGGCATGCATTATGCCTGTTGTATTGGTAGCAAAAAAATTCAAAGAAAAAAAAATTACCTCCATTTCGCTACCTGAAAATTCTGCTATTGAAAAGAGAGAGGGGAAAATTATACTGGTTGCAGGAATTGGATTTTTACTTTTTGTACCATTATTCAAATCAATAACCCACCTGCCACCCTTTATGGGAATGTTGCTGGCTTTAGGTTTTATGTGGGTGTTAACTACTATCATCCATAAAAATAATGCCGCATTTTACAAGGGGAAATTTACCGTTACAAGAGCTTTGCAAAAAATTGATACCCCCAGCATTTTATTTTTCCTCGGCATATTGCTGGCCGTTTCTGCATTGCAATCGTCGGGAATTCTGAAGGCAATGGCACAGGGATTAAGCAATACTTTTAAGAATGATTACCTCATTGCCACTTTCTTAGGTTTGTTATCTGCTGTTGTTGACAATGTTCCTTTAGTGGCAGCATCACAAGGAATGTACGATCTGTCTGTTTATCCAACCGACCATCAGTTCTGGCAATTCCTGGCCTTTACAACAGGCAGTGGCGGCAGTGCCATCATTATTGGTTCTGCAGCCGGTGTAGCAGTAATGGGTATTGAGCAAATTAATTTTATGTGGTACCTTAAAAAAATAGGCTGGCTGGCATTGATTGCTTTTGCAGTGGGAATTGGAGTGTTTCTGGCACAACAATATTTATTTGAGTAACGTAATAATTATAGCTTCTTTTTTAATACGATCTTTTCTTCCAGCAAGTTGAATATTTTTTTGTACCGGTCTTTCAATAGACTATACTCGGAAGCCTTATACAAGTTTTTATTAAAATCAATTTTTAAAGTGTAATTAATTGTATTGGTACTTTTATTAAAATTAAACTGACGCGACAGGTTTATATCTTTCTCCGGAAATGCTAACGTTAAATTTGCCGGTAACCCATCTACAATAAAACCTTCCGGTATTTTTATCACGGCAGTAAAATTAATATTCCTGTTATATCCAAAATTAATATCAGAAAAACGTTTATCACTTATAAATGGATTTTTTTCTAATTCGGTAAAAAGGTTGGTGGGTATAAACTTATAGTCACCGGTGCCATTTAAGTTGCTGCTAAAATCAAACTTTTCAACCAGTGGCAAAGAATCGATTGTGGTATGCTGTAAACTAAATGAACTGATCTCAAGAGTATTATCTTTTTGCTGTACATATCTGTCCCGGAATTTTGCGGTATCCTTTTCGTATTCCCTGTATTTCATGATCGCAGCATATCCCTGGTTGTTAATAACAGCATTTCCCTTAATCAGGCCGTCATTTGTTACCTGTGCATCCAGATCAATGTGTAACTGAAAAGACATTTCATCTGCAGTAACATTAATCAGTTCGCCCGAAAGCCTGTCAATTAAAAATGTTGTAGTATTTAAGATGCTCTCCGGAAAATAATTTACCGGGGTATATTTATCTGTTCCGTCTATAATATACCTCCGGCCTTTTATTTCTACGCAGGCAAATACAGAATTAAACTGATCCGCATAGGCGTAAGTGGTATCAACCTTTCCATTAAAGCGCTGGCTAACGAGCAAAGGATATACTTTTAATTTTGCTTTGTTTAAAAGGTTGATCAGGATCATGTTGATATCGCCGCTGCTACCGGTATGCTTTTGCCAGGCATCATTTACGCCATCTGCAGAAAATTTTCTGTAAATATTATTCCAGTTCATATTGCTTCTCACATAATCATATATAGTGGTCATTTTTTCCATTTCAGATGGCAACGATTTAACTTTTTCAAGAAGGCTGTCTACACCTGATATGGTTGCCATTATTTGAAGGCCCAATCCCTTTTGAAAGAGTAACCGGGAATTAAGCATCGGCCACGTAGAATGTAAAGTGCCTATCTGGCCAGAACTCCACCTGGAATTATAATCGCCTATCTGTATGTTTACTCTTTGTATATTATCGCTTTTAGCGTCCATATAAGGTTCCGAGGAACTACTTAGCCCGGGTATATCCCTCATTTCAAAAAATATCTTATTAGTTTCTGGCAATACTGTGACCTGCATGCCTTCATTTTTAATAACCTGGTAGTTAAAAAGTTTATCCGAAATCATTTTCAGATGATACCGACTGGCGATCACCGGTATCTCCTCTTGAAAATACCAATCCGATAAACCCCAGTAACTCTTCATGATACTTTGATACTGGTATTCAACAATGCTGCCGGGTTTTACTTCGGGAAAGGTGAAATTTATTTGTCCTAAAATATCGTTTATCTTGGTAGTATAAAATGATTTTTTGGAAACCTGTTGTGCAGATATTTTTCCGTCATCCCCCACGTTAATTGTTACTGCTTCTAAGTGAATGATCCGTTCAAAATAATCGATCCTGTAAAATGGGATAGTGATGTTGGCTGCTTTGATGCCGGATTGCTTTAAAATTTTTATACGAACATGGTGTGTGGTAATAAGCTGAAGGTTATCTTCCGAATAAGAGAACGCCTCATTCATCAGCACCACGGCGCCTGCATCTTTATCAAAAGAACATTCCTTTAAGGCAAGCTCTTCCTTTGAAGGTAATCCAAAATCAGGATAGTCTTGCGCATGTACAGCTGAATTGTTAAAGAGAAAAAAAAATACCGCCAAAAGAGATTTTTTCATCCGGGTATATTTAAATCAGTTATTGCTGTTCAAATATAATTATTTAACTGTTGATGTCTTCATAATATGGTATCTCATCATGAGATACAGCTTCTTGCTGATGCCAGTAGGCCAAAGTAACGACATGGCCATCTTTGGTTTTTAATGATCTTCCAAATATAGCATTGATGGGATTAAAGGTATAATCACTAACACCAACAGTAAATGTTTCTGGCGCGGCAGGTGCAGGTGTTGCAGGAATTGGAATTGATGTACCATCTTCTGCTTTTGGAGCAGGCGCTGCAGCAGCAGCTTTAGGCGGGGGAGAGGCCACCACCACAACAGTAAATCCGTTGTACTGCAGTAAGTCTTTGAGAAATTCAACTCTTTGTGGCGCCACATTCTTTTCAACGATGCCACATTTAACACCGTCTAATTCTTCAAACTCATGATTTTTATTGATGGCCATTTTTGAAAATTGAAAGTGAGTAATTAAACCGATTGCAATAACGAAACAATATAATCATATATCCAGCTCACTAAGCCCGTACATACGATACCAATGCCGCAAATAAGCAATCCTAATTTGGTAAAAGGATCGATCGTTGCTTTAGAAATGGGATTATCATTTTTATCCATAAACACCGAACGTATCACCCGTAAATAATAGTACAACGAAACGATCATGTTTAAAGCTGCAATAGTAATGAATGCATAGTTGGCTTGTGAAGCACCTGCGGTGAGCAAAAATAATTTGCCAAAAAAACCTGCAGTAGGTGGTATGCCGGCCAAAGAAAATAATGCGATTGCCAGTATCCAGCTTAAGAAAGGATTGGTTTGATACAAGCCTTTGTAATCATCAATACGTTCTTTACCGGAATGTGATGCAATAGTGGCCGCCACACCAAAGGCCGCCAGGTTAGAGAATACATAGATCAGAATAAAATACACTACCGACGGAACACCCTGCGTGGGTGAGTTACTGCTGATACCCACTAAAATAAAACCTACCTGTGCTATTGATGAAAAGGCAAGGAAACGTTTGATGTTTTGCTGGCGAAGTGCAAACAGGTTGCCAATGATCATCGTTAGTATTGACAACACCATAACCATATTGTACCAAACAATATGCATTGGTGCAAATACTTTGTATAAAGTAGAAATAAATACAAATGCAATAGCGCCCTTAGAAATGACAGAGAGAAAAGAAGTTACCGCAAATGGTGAGCCCTCATACACATCGGCCGTCCATAAATGAAATGGCACGATGGATAATTTAAATGCAAAGGCGCTGAATAAAAATATCAATGCCAGTATTTGTATAGTGCTGCCATTTAGTAAAGCTGGTAATTCTGCAAAACTTATGGTGCCGGTAACACCATACAAAATTGAAATGCCAAACAATAAAATGCCGGAAGAAAATGCAGACGATAGTATCATTTTCATGGCGGCTTCGGAAGATATTTTTTTCTGCAGGTCGAAATTGGCTAATGCAGCAACGGGGATGGTAGCTAATTCCAACGATAAATAGAACATTAAAAAATTACCGCTGGATAGTAACAGGAACATACCCAGCAATGCAGATAACATCAGGATAAAAAACTCTGTAAGGTGCTCGGTTTTTTTAAACCAATCTGCAAACAATAAAGAGATCAGGTATACACCCAGGTTTAAAATGCTTTTTTGAAAAGCGATCATGGGACTGGTCTGGTACATCGTGTCGAAGGCGCTGGCTTCAAAATTCATAAAAAAGCCTGCTATGAAATTCACCAATAACAAAAGTTGGATGATACCCAGTAAGGTTTCATTTTTTAATCCATTGCCCAGTTTAATAAAAAGTAAAATAAAGATGATACCGGTTAGCATCAGCTCACTTTTTAATATCGTAATTATTTCGCTCATCTATGTCTTTTTTTAGTACACCGAAATTTTATTTCGGTCTTTTAGTATGCCGAAACGGAGTTTCAGCGTACAGCCTGTATCTTTTGTATAATAATTTCCGCTCCCGGTTTAATTAAATCGTTCAACCAAAATGGCGCAATACCAATCGCCAGAATACCCACGATCAAAATAATAGCGGCTAATTTTTCATTCCACCTGGCATCAGTAAGATTAGCATAACCCGCCTTTAATGGCCCCATGGCGGTTTGCCCCACTGCACGTAAAATATATACCGCTGTTACTACAATACTCATACAGGCTGCAATGGTAGCAATGCGATGGAAGGCATCGGCATTTTCCCACGATCCAACAAATACTGTCATCTCTGCAACAAAACCACTTAAGCCGGGCAAGCCTAATGAACACAATCCAACAATAAATAACACCGTTGAAATAAACGGCATCACTTTTAATAAACCGCCCATTTCATTTACCTGCCTGGTATGTGTACGTTCGTAAATCATGCCAATTACCGCAAAGAAAAGGGCCGTCATTAAACCATGACTTACCATTTGCATTACCGAACCGGTGATGGCCGTTTTAGTAAGCATACCAATACCCAACAACACAAACCCGCAATGGCTTACAGATGAATAAGCATTGATGTATTTCAAATCCTTCTGCATCATAGTAGCAAAGGCGCCGTATAAAATAGCAATGGAAGACAATACGATAATGATGTTGGCATATTCTTTTGCTCCGTCGGGCATAATGTACGTAGCCACACGCAAACAGCCATAGCCACCCAGCTTCATGGATATACCTGCTAAGAACATTGACCCTGCGGTAGGCGCAGAAGAGTGACCATCGGGTACCCATGTATGAAAGGGAAACAATGCCGTGAAAACACCAAAGCCAACAAACAATAGTGGAAAACAGATCATCTGTGTGGCAACAGGAATATGAATGGCTGATAATTGCAACAGGTCGAAAGTTTTTCCGGTGCCACCAAAATAAGTGCCCAGTAAACCTACTAGCACCAATGCAGAGCCGCCCATTAACATCAAAGCCAGTTTATTGGCTGCATATTCTTTTTTGCCGCTTCCCCAAATACCGATGAGTAAATATTTTGGTATCACCGCTATTTCTAAAAAGAAGAAGAGGATAAATAAGTCTAACGAAATAAAAAATCCATAGGCACCAAAACTTAACAGGATCAGTAAGAAATAAAATTCCTTTGTCATCTTTTCTACATTCCAGGAAACCAGTACACCGGCAATTACCACAAAAGAAGTCAGTAAGATCATGGCAATGGCAATGCCATCCACACCAAAGTGTAAACTGATATTCCAGTCGGGGAACCAGTTGTATTTTTTCTCAAAGAGAAATGCAGCAGTGTCACCGGCCAGCCTTGCTGATCTGTACGCAGCATACAATCCAAATGCTAAGGCCAGTTGAATACTTGCGCCAATAAATGCAGCCCACCTGATTTGCTGTTTATTTTGCATTAATAATACAGCCAGTGCAGTAACTAATGGAACCAATAAGAGTAATAATAAGTTCATCGTTTTGTTTAATTAGAGAAGTGAAGTTTTTAAAACTTGACTTCTCTTCGTTATTTCCATAAGTAAATAAACAATATAGCCAAACCAATTATGCTTGCTAAAAAGTAAATGGCATATTGCTGTACTTTACCCGATTGTAATCCTTTTATTTTTTCAGAGATCAAGGTTGTTGTATTGCCGGTGGCATTCACTAATCCGTCCACTACATTTTTATCAAACCATGCCGCAGGCCTTCCAATTAAATTGAATAATATTTTTTTAGTAATGAATACATAAATTTCATCAATATAAAATTTATGGTAGGCTGCTTTGTAAAAGCCATTTAATGAAGCCGCAATTTTATCCGGCTTATCATTTTGTTTCAGGTACAACCACATGGCCGTAAAAATTCCGATCAATCCCAATGCCACAGGAGCTATGGAAAACGATAAATGAAATTCAGATTGCAATGCTTTGCCATCGGTACTTACATAATGCCCAAAAGGGATAAAGCCTGCACCAGCGGCACCAACAGCTAATAGTAGTAACGGCAGCATCATAGCAAACCCACCTTCGCCTTTGTGTTCGCCATGCAAATGCGCTTCTTTATTCCAGAAGATAGTAAAGTATAAACGGAACATATAAAATGCGGTAAGACCGGATGTAACTAAAGCCACATAATAAATAGTGTTGCTTTGTTGTGATGCAGCCAGTAAAATTTCTTCTTTACTAAAGAAACCTGCAAATGGGGGTACACCGGCAATGGCCAAGCAGGCAATTAAGAAAGTGATATGCGTAATGGGTAAATATTTTCTTAAGCCGCCCATGTCTTTCATTTCGTTGCTGTGCACATAATGTATCACGGCTCCTGCACCAAGGAATAACAATGCCTTAAACATAGCATGTGTAAACAAATGGAACATGGATGCAGTGAAACCCAATCCATCTTCGCCACCATATTTTGATACCCCTAACGCAAACATCATATAACCGATCTGGCTCATAGTGGAATAAGCAAGTACTCTTTTAATATCGGTTTGCGTGCAGGCAATTACTGCTGCAAACAATGCAGAAGTAGCACCTACTATAGCAACAATATTCAACGCGGCGGGATCGGAAATAGCAAACACCGGGAATAATCTAGCCACTAAGAACACACCTGCAACCACCATAGTAGCAGCATGTATCAATGCCGAAACAGGAGTGGGGCCTTCCATAGCATCGGGCAACCAGATGTGTAATGGGAACATGGCACTTTTTCCTGCACCACCAATGAACACCAGTATCAACCCCCAGGTTAAAGCCGATGCACCAAGGAAAGAAGCACTTAATGCACTCTTTAATTCATTCGACTCAGGAGAAGTTAACGTGGCAATTAATGTTTTAAAATCTAATGTGCCGGAGTAATAAGATAATATTAAAATGCCAATTAAAAAACCAAGATCTGCAAAGCGTGTTACGATAAATGCTTTTTTACAAGCCGCAACAGCAGACGGTTTTTCGTAATAATAACCAATTAGCAAGAAGGAAGATAAACCAACCAACTCCCAGAAAATATACATCTGGAAAATATTGGAGGCTACTACTAACCCTAACATAGAGAAGGTGAACAATCCCAAAAATGCATAGTAAGTAGGAAAGCGTTCATCACCTTTCATGTAAG
>Ga0302164_10000799_pt1 | contig 10308 bp, 7 predicted proteins | sample I_Fen_E3_1_FD_193500 | JGI IMG/M metagenome (GOLD analysis project Ga0302164, IMG submission 193500) | Peat permafrost microbial communities from Stordalen Mire near Abisko, Sweden - I_Fen_E3_1 | ecosystem: Environmental > Terrestrial > Soil > Wetlands > Permafrost | place: Sweden: Abisko... | reverse complement strand
AACCCTGTTCCAATCATCACATTTACAGCCGTTTTTCTCTAAGGATTCAACCTCTTTGTTGGACAAATTCCGATATATATCAGTCAGGGCCATGGTTCAAGCTAAAATTGTTAACCCCTTTCTTATTTCCCACACTTGGGGAAGGATATGAATGGGGTAAATATCCTGCAAAAAAAATTACATTTTTTTTATTCGACAGTTACTGATTTTGCCAGGTTTCGCGGCTGATCTACATTACATCCTCTTAAAACCGCAATATGGTATGATAGCAATTGAAGCGGAATGACTGCAAGCAACCCTGAAAATATTGGAAGCGTTTCAGGAACTTCAAGAACATAGTCAGCCATTTTGCTGATTATTTCATCACCTTCAGTTACTATTGCGATAACATTCCCTTTTCTGGCTTTGATCTCCTGTATATTACTGACTATCTTATCATAGGTATCATCTTTTGTTGCGACTACTACTACAGGCATATTCTCATCAATAAGGGCGATGGGACCATGTTTCATTTCAGCAGCAGGATAGCCTTCTGCATGGATATAAGAGATCTCCTTAAGCTTCAGGGCTCCTTCCAATGCTACCGGAAAGAGATAGCCTCTTCCAAGATAAAGAGCGTTGTGGGTATTCTGGAAGACTCTCGCAAGTTCAAGGGCCTGATCATTTATCTTCAATGCTTTTTCAATCTTTCCGGGAATTGAAGCTAATTCTGTAACCAGGTATTTATAGGCAGAATCCGAAAGGACTCCTTTCTTGTGACCTATTTCAAAAGCCATCATAGCCAGAACCAAAACCTGTGTGGTAAATGCTTTTGTCGAGGCAACGCCAATCTCCGGACCGGCATGCGTATATACTCCTGCATCAGTTTCGCGAGGAATACTGCTTCCTACAACATTGCATATTCCTATGACTATTGCTCCCTTTTCTCTTGCAAGTTTAACTGCTGCAAGGGTATCCGCAGTTTCTCCGCTCTGGCTAATAGCAATTACAAAATCGCCTTTTTTTATTATGGGGTTCCTGTACCTGAATTCCGAAGCATATTCAACTTCTACAGGAATCCTGGTATACTCTTCAAATATATATTCTCCCACAAGTCCCGCGTGCCATGAAGTACCACAAGCAATAATTATTATCCTTTCCGCCTGCGACATTGCCTCAAAGACATTATGAAGGCCGCCAAGCATCACGCCTGAATAATCAGGCAATACCCGTCCCCTGAAAGTATCATGAATTGCCCTGGGCTGCTCAAAGATTTCCTTAAGCATGAAATGAGCAAAGCCTTCTTTATCAATTTCCCCAATCTTAAGATCAAGTTCTTTGACTTCCGGTTGTATTTTTTCTGTCTTTATTGATTTTAGAATAAGCTCATCTTTCTTTATGATAGCCAGATCATCATCATTAAGATAAATTACCCTTTGTGTATACTCAACAATTGGTGTAGCATCGGAAGCTATAAAATTTTCTCCGTCACCCACTCCTATAACAAGAGGGGAACCCTTTTTAGCTGCAAACAATCTGTCAGGCTCCCTGGTACATATTATAACAAGTCCATATGCTCCCTCCACTCTGTTAAGGGCCATAGTAATTGCCTGTTCAGCTGTAAGGTCACCTTCGAGGTAAAGATGTTCCATCAGATTTGCAAGAACCTCAGTGTCCGTCTGGCTTGAAAATATCACTCCCCTGCTTTCGAGGTGTCTTTTGATACGTGCGTAATTTTCAATAATCCCGTTATGAACAACAATGAAGTTTCCTTTAAATGAGGCTTGCGGGTGGGCATTAAGTTCATTGGGCTCGCCATGTGTTGCCCACCTGGTATGACCCATTCCTGTAGTACCGTTAAAGTCGGATTTGTTTACAAGATCCTCAAGATCTTTTACTCTGCCGGCACACTTAAAAATTTTTGTTTCTCCGTTGACGAGGGCAATACCGGCAGAATCATATCCGCGATACTCGAGTCTTTTCAGACCATTTATAATTATCTCACGGGCGTTCTTTGTCCCAATATAACCTATAATACCACACATGTTTAGATTGTTTTAGAATGTAAACACGAAAGTAATTATTTTGGTTCACAAAATCTAGAACTTAGTATAAGTTAATTCAAACTTAACCGGAGTTTTGTTCTTATTTGCCCCAAAGACAACATTTAAAATTCCTGAATTCTGAAATATTTCGACTTCAGGATTTACATTGCCAGTGGCATCGTTCAGATAGGACTGAACAAAAGAAGGTATATTAAAATTATAAACATTTGCCACGGAATCCAGTTTTCCGTCAAAGAAATTGTGTGTAGGATCAAGGTTAGATGCTGCCATAGAATAATCAGGAACATCATATCTGGTTCCACCTTTCACCTTATATCTTAATCTGAGGCTTAGCGGTACCGAACCTTTATAATAATTAGAACTGGTTTTAGTGAATTTTAAAGGAACCGACAGTCGGGCCCTGTTAATAGCTATTTTACCCAGGGAAGCATCATTTTTCAATTTTTCAAGACCCGGAAGTGAAATCTTTGTATATACTCCGTTAAGCGACTGCAGATAAGATAGGGTATCTCTGTATGTGGTATTTTTGTGAGCCATTTTATCACCAAGAGTGGCGGTGCTGTAATCGTGCGAATATCTGTTATAAGAAGCGTTGTTACTTATTGCGTCGAGATTGAATGCATATTGTTTAGACACACCATCAGCATCATGCCCGTACATTATAAAGAAATTATAAATGGTAGACAGGTTATAGACAAGGCTTAAGGAAACTAATAAGGGAGAAGAACTGGGATTCATCTCAAAATAGAGCCCTTTGAAATAAGATCTGAAATCTGGAATTGAATTACTGTAAAATAGCTTTAATGTATCGGTTAACAGATAGTTTCCAAACTCCAGACCATTTCCAGGCAGAGTAAGAACAATATCATTTATTGTATCGGATCTCAGAACAGGCAGTTTGACATCGGCAATCTTAAAATTTGTTCTATGTAAAGGTGTGTTTGAATAGTATGCTGAATCGTTGTATATCTGATCTGAGATCTCATACATGCTTATAGTATGAGTCGTTCCTGCTCCGGTTGCTGAGGCGGTTAAAAAGTGCAGATACAATTTTACGGAGTCGACAGTATAAGGAAGGCCATCCCATCTCTTATTAAGTCTTATTTGCGTGACAAATCCTGCAGTTGTTGTTCCAAAATAGGGATCAGATATCTGACCAAGATAAGAAGTTGACTGGTTGTCAGTTCTTATTGAATCATCAAACATTAAATAGGAGAATACACTTAAAGTATCTATAGATTTTATTGAAACAAAATCACCTTCAGGAAGAATATCCTGACCCATTTTCAAGACCTGCTTCTCGCAAGATACTGAAGCAACAACTATCAGAGCAAAGACTGAAAGCCGGATTATTCTAAAGAAATGTTGAGAAACAGAAACTATTCTGTGAGCTGAGCGGGAAGTATTATAATATCTTATCATAAAAATCATTATAGGCATCAATATATTCGGACTCATCCTTAAATTCGAGAACCGGCTTGTTAATAGTCAACAGGTGTTTTTTTAATTCCTCATTTATATCCTCGCTTCCGATAATGATTCCGTCAGAATATTTGATAGCAAGCTTTGACACATTAACAAAATCGGGATTTTTAACCATTTTAAGGTTTTCCCCATCTATTCCATCAAACCGCAGTTTATCTGCGAATGTTGATCTAAACGGAGTTTTAAAATCATTATTGTAAATGGAATAGATTATTTTGTAGTTATGAAAGAGCGGATCATCATTGTAAATACTTCTAAGATAAACAGGCACCAGAGCGGACATCCATCCATGACAATGAACGATATCCGGAGCCCATCTCAGCTTTTTAACCGTTTCGATAACACCCCTTGCGAAAAACAGCGCCCGTTCATCATTGTCGTCAAATTCCCTGCCTGCCGAATCACTGATAATATGTTTTCTCTGAAAATAATCGTCATTATCAATAAAATAGACCTGCATCCTTGCAGATTGTATCGAGGCAACTTTAATAATAAGCGGGTGGTCAGTATCATCAATGATAAGATTCATACCCGAAAGCCTTATTACCTCATGAAGCTGATTCCTACGTTCATTTATACAACCATACCTCGGCATGAAAGTACGGATCTCTTTTCCTCTTTCCTGAATGCCCTGTGGGAGAAACCTTCCGATCTTCGACAACTTTGTCTCACCTAAGTACGGAGTGATCTCTTGTGAAATGAATAATACCTTCCTGCTTTCCATTTACCTGCCTGGATATACCATTTCGATTTAAGGTGCAAAGATAATACAAATTAATAACATAATAAAAATGCGGGTAATCAGAGATTTGCCTTCAGATCATATTGCCCTTCACTTGAAAATCAATTTATTTACCCTATCCCCAACCTTGCTTCGCCGAAGCGGCTACGAGAAGGCGAGGGGTGAGTTAATTGATTACTATCAATTCCTTAAGTAAGAGATTAAATAATTTAATTTATGTTTGTAAAATATTTTTATCTGAATGAAGGTTATCAGTACTGTTTTTGAACTGCAATCCTGGTTGAAAAGGATGCGTCTTTCTCCGATAGGATTTGTCCCAACAATGGGTGCTCTTCATGAAGGGCATTTATCCTTGGTATCAAACGCTGTTCAACATTGTCCGGTTGTTGTTGTTAGTATTTTTGTAAATCCTACTCAGTTTAATGATAAAAATGATCTGAAGAATTATCCCAGAACACCTGAGAGCGATCTGTTGCTCCTAAGCAAGGTGATGAGGGAATCTGATCTTGTTTTTCTTCCAGGAGTAAAAGAAATTTATCCGGAGCCCGATACAAGAGAATTTCATTTTGGAAATCTCGAAAAAGTAATGGAGGCACTTCACCGTCCCGGCCATTTTAACGGAGTAGCACAGGTTGTAAGCAGATTATTCGAAATTGTAAATCCTGATATAGCTTTCTTCGGATTGAAAGATTTTCAGCAACTTGCTGTAATAAAGTCACTTGTTAAACAAACAGGAAATAAAGTCATGATAATCGGCAATCCGATAGTCAGGGAAGAAGACGGATTGGCAATGAGTAGCCGGAACAGGCTTCTTGATCATGAAATCAGACTCAATGCATCTATTATTTTTAAAACTATCTCTGCTGCCTCAGCGATGTTGAAAGAACATGATATCCCTGAAATAAAATCTTTCATTGTTCAAAGCATTGATAAGGTACAGGGGTACAGTGTCGAATATTTTGAGATTGTGGATGACATAAACCTTTTACCTGTAAGCTCAAAGGCTGAAATGATGAAAGACAAACGATATTTTGGCTGTATTGCAGTACAAGCAGGAAAAATCAGACTTATAGATAATATAGAAATTGGATTGGTCTGAACCAAAAGGTTAATTACCTTTGCACCATAATCAGGATCATCTAGAAATCAGACAATGTTAATAGAAGTAATAAAATCAAAAATCCATAAGGTCACAATTACGGGGGCAAATCTGAATTATATCGGTAGTATTACGATTGATGAAGCCCTTATGGATGCAGCAAACCTGATAGAAAACGAAAAAGTCCATGTACTTGATCTGAATAACGGGGAACGTCTTGAGACATATGTTATAAAGGGTGTCCGCGGATCAGGGGATATTTGTCTTAATGGCGCTGCAGCCAGAAAAGTTTTAATTGGTGATATAATTATAATTATGTCCTTTGCTTTTCTCGATTTCGAGGAAGCAAAATCATTTAAACCAGTAATCATCTTCCCCGATACAATCACCAATAAACTGATTTGAAGTTGAGAAAAGGTATTCTGCAAACCCTGAAATTTCTTGCTTTTTTTGCCGTCGGAATTGTTCTGTTGTGGTTTGCTTTCCGCAATATTGACTTTACAAAGCTCTGGATAGAACTGAAAGCTGCTAACTATTCATGGCTCCTGCTGTCAGTCCTCTTCGGATTTTTTGCTTTTATGAGCCGGGCAAGAAGATGGGTTTTACTGGTAAATCCTTTAGGATTCAAACCTTCAACAAGGAATGCTTTTTATGCTTTGATGACAGGTTATCTTGCAAACCTTGCCCTTCCAAGAATCGGAGAAATAACCCGTTGTGTAGCCCTGGGTAAAAAAGAAAAAATCCCTGTAGATCAGCTTATCGGTACAGTTGTAATTGAACGTACCATTGACTTTTTCTCCCTGCTGATTATTATGATAATCCTGGTATTTACCAGTGGAGATCAGATAGGCCTCTTTCTGAAAGAGAGTATCCTCTTACCTATTCAGCAGAAAGTGTTTTCAATCTTTGGAAACACATGGATTCTTTGGGTGATTCTTTTTTCGGTTGGTATAATCACACTTTTTCTGATGATAAGGTACAAGAATAATCTTCGCAAGATTCGCTTCTTTTCAAAAATGTTCGCCCTTGCACACGGAATTATTCACGGACTTAAAACAATAACCAATCTGGAAAGAAAATGGGAATTCATTTTCCACACCATATTCATCTGGTTAAATTATGCCCTGATGACATGGGTTGTGGTATTTTCCCTCCCGAGTACCTCTCATCTGACTTTCGGAAACAGTATTTTTATTCTTGTTATTGGGGGACTTGCAATGTCAGCTCCGGTGCAGAGCGGACTCGGGGCATTTCACTATATTGTTTCACGCGGCCTGCTTATTGTTAATGGAATACCTGTGGAAGACGGACTGGCGTACGCCCTGCTTACACATGAATCGCAACTTATATTTGTTGCTATTATCGGTGCAATATCTTTCTTTATCATTTTCAGGAAAGAGAAAAAATCTGTTCCTCCTGTGGTTCAACCCCCCAATTAACGGAAGAAAAGAAAATGCCAAAAACCAAAACAATTTTCGTTTGTCAGAACTGCGGTGTCGAATCACCTAAATGGATTGGACGATGCCCTTCATGTAAAGAGTGGAATACTTACCATGAAGAGATAGTGGCTCCCGCTTCTTCACATGAGGTTTCTTTTGCAGGGAAGCAGGAAAAGAGGAAACCGGAACTTCTTGATAATATTAAGGCTGATGAACATGATCGCCAGAAAACAGGAATTGCAGAACTTGACAGGATACTTGGCGGCGGTATTGTTGGAGGATCTCTGATCCTCCTTGGAGGAGAACCAGGGGTGGGTAAATCAACCCTGGCACTTCAGCTCGCCCTGGCTCTCAGAGGGAAAAATATCCTTTATGTTTCAGGTGAAGAAAGCGAAGAACAGATTAGTCTGAGGGCAAAGAGGATGAAGAATAGTAATCCTCAATGCTATATATTGAGTGAGACGGACCTCGAAAGTATTCTTAATCATGCTGAAAACATCAAACCTGGGTTAATAATTATTGACTCCATCCAGACAATAAACAATTCCATGCTTGAGTCATCAGCAGGATCAGTAACTCAGGTAAGGGAATGTGCCGCACAACTTCTAAAATATTCAAAAATAACAGGTACGCCGGTTTTTCTTATCGGTCATATTACAAAAGACGGTACTCTCGCCGGTCCGAAAGTTCTTGAACATATTGTCGATGTGGTTCTGTATTTTGAAGGTGACAATAATTATGTATATCGGATCCTACGATCCGTTAAAAACAGATTCGGATCTACAGCAGAACTGGGTATTTTTGAAATGGTTGAAACAGGACTGCGGGAAGTGGACAATCCCTCTGAAATGTTTATAAATCAGCATGATGAAGCTTTAAGCGGGATTTCAATAGCAGCCACTGTAGACGGATTAAGACCATTCCTTATTGAAACACAGGCGCTTGTCAGCAGTGCAGTATATGGAACACCACAGCGCAGCTCAACCGGATTCGATATCAGAAGACTAAATATGCTTCTTGCCGTTCTTGAAAAAAGAGCCGGCTTTAAACTGGGTGTCAAAGATGTTTTTCTGAATATAGCAGGAGGAATTAAAGTTAATGACCCTGCAATAGATCTGGCGATTTTAAGTTCTGTTCTATCTTCAAATCTTGATATCCCTATAGCCAGAGAGGTATGCTTTTCAGGCGAAGCAGGCCTGTCAGGTGAAATCCGGCCGGTTTCAAGAATCGAACAGCGCATACGGGAAGCATCAAAGATGGGGTTTAATAAAATTTATATCTCCAAATATCACAGAAACATATCAGTTAAAGGACTGGATATTGAAGTGATACATGTTGGTAAAATAGAGAATCTGGTGAGATCACTGTTTAGCTAATCGGTGGATGCGAATTAGAGATTGCTTGGTTGCGATAATAATTTCTTTATAACAGTCATGTTCTGCCCGTTGAGATTCCTCATTTCGCTTCGCTCCATTCGGAATGACAATACATCTTTTTTACAAGGGAAAGAGGAGGAGGTTCGCCGCTGGCGAACCTCCTCCTCTTTCCCTTGTAACCCATTGAATATCTGTCATTCCGAGCGATAGCGAGGAATCTCCCGATCGCCAAACAGCGCTTCTAACGATGCGTCATTGTTAGTATTCCAATAAAATCGCGAGACGAATTAATCCCCTCGTCTCAAAACAAATTTAAATTGTTTAGTTGTCACTGCGAGGATATAGCGACAAAGAAAACATTAATAATCGTGCAGAAATTTTCTTATAACCGTTGTACCGTTAAGCCATTTCGCCAACTAGTATCTCACCCTTCTCGTATTATCCCCCCTCGCATTGCTTCTCTTAATCTTATCGCAATCAAGTTCCATATTGAAATTAGCCGGGCGTTCAAATTCATCAGCCTCCATGATTCCTAACTGGGGATCGGAATATACCTTTCTCAGAAAGAGCCCCATTATAGGCAGTGCCATATGTGCTCCGGACCCTTCTCCAAGCGTTTCAAAATGGATCCCCTGATCCTCCCAGCCGCTCCATACACCACCGACCAGATTGGGTGTCACACCCATAAACCAGCCATTTGAATGGTTCTGGGTCGTTCCTGTTTTTCCACCAATCTGATTCATCAGGTTATAGGGTTCCCTTCTTAAATTATTCCCGGTACCTCGTAAAATAACACCCTGCAGAAGATAAAGCATAAGGTAAGCCTGGTCTTCAGTTAAAACCTCCTCGATCTTTGGTGTGAACCTCGAGATTGTATTTCCATTCTTGTCCTCAATACGAGTAACATACATTGGCCTGGTGTATACACCTTTATTTGCAAAAGTCCCATACGCACCCACCATCTCCTCAAGTTTAATATCCGAAGTACCTAAAAATATTGAAGGTACAGGATCAATAAAACTTCTTACACCCATCCTATGCATCAGATCAGTAACTGTTGTTGGTTTGAACTGTTTCATCAACCAGGCGGAAATATAATTTTCGGATTCAGCAAGCCCCCAGGCTAATGTCACCATCTTACCATGATATTGCGGCGGTCCGGTACTTCTTGGCTTCCATTGAACAGAATCTCCCGGTATATCAAAAGACCGGGGAATGTTCTCCACTTCCTGACAAGGGGAATAACCGTTTTGCATAGCAACTGTATAAAGGAATGGTTTTATCGTACTTCCTACCTGTTTCTTTTGTGTTGTTACAGCATCGTATTTAAAATATCTGAAATCAATACCTCCGACATAAGCCTTTACATTACCATTATGAGGATCCTCAACCATAAATGCCGAACGGACAAAGTATTTATAATATCTTATGGAGTCGAGAGGTGTCATTATAGTGTCTCTGTCTCCCTTCCATGAAAAGACTCTCATCTTAACGCGGGTATTGAAAGCCAGCATAATAGAATCCTCCGAAACTCCCCTGGCCCTCATAACATAATATCTGTCGCTTTGTTTAAGCGAATTCATAATCAGATCATCAACCTCTTTTTTGGTAAGATCATCAGAATAAGGAGGGTTTCTGAGGTGCCTGGCACGTCTGTAGAAATCGGGTTGCACCTCTTCTGATAAATGCTCTGCCAAAGCCTCTTCGGCATATTTCTGCATTTTGGAATTAATGGTTGTATAAATCTTCAGCCCGTCTCTGTAAACATCATAGCTGCTCCCATCAGGTTTTTTATTTTTATTGCACCAGCCATAAAGAGGGTTGTTATTCCATTCCCATAATGCATCATCAAAGGACTCCTGCCTGACATACTTATTTCTGTCAGGTTCAGGTTTTCTCATAAGGTCTGTAAGATGCTGCCTGAGATAAGTAGCCAAACCCGAATTATGATCTTCCACTCTGAAAACAACATCTATAGGTAATTTCTTTAGCGAATCAGAAACTGCATGACTAAGATAACCATAGTTCTCCATCTGCGAGATTACTACATTTCGTCTTTGCAGCATAAGATCATAATTTCTGACGGGATTATATCTTGTAGATGCTTTTAGCATACCTACCA
>Ga0302164_10000792_pt1 | contig 10373 bp, 7 predicted proteins | sample I_Fen_E3_1_FD_193500 | JGI IMG/M metagenome (GOLD analysis project Ga0302164, IMG submission 193500) | Peat permafrost microbial communities from Stordalen Mire near Abisko, Sweden - I_Fen_E3_1 | ecosystem: Environmental > Terrestrial > Soil > Wetlands > Permafrost | place: Sweden: Abisko... | reverse complement strand
ACGCTTGGACTCTCTTTCATTGTCGCTTTCATGGAATCTTTGTATGTAAAGACCGGGAGCGAGGAATGGAAGAGGATTACCAGGTTCTGGATGACCCTTTTCGGGATAAATTTTGCTATTGGGGTAGCAACCGGTATCATTCTTGAATTCGAGTTCGGAACCAACTGGTCAAATTATTCATGGTTTGTTGGTGATATCTTTGGCGCCCCGCTGGCTGTTGAAGGTCTCATGGCGTTTTTTATCGAGAGTACTTTTGTCGCTGTAATGTTCTTTGGCTGGAATAAGGTGAGCAAGAGGTTTCATTTGCTCTCTACATGGCTTACTGCAATAGGAGCTAATCTTTCTGCTTTGTGGATACTGGTGGCTAATTCATGGATGCAATATCCTGTTGGAATGCATTTTAATCCCGACACGGCACGTAACGAAATGACAAATTTCTGGGATGTGCTTTTCTCCCCTGTAGCAATAAATAAATTTTTGCATACTGTTTTATCAGGATATGTTGTAGCCTCTGTATTTGTTTTAGGAATTTCGGCCTGGTTCCTTTTAAAAAACCGCGACATCCGTTTTGCCAAACTAAGTATCATTGTTGCTGCGGTCTTTGGAATGGTCGTATCATTGTTTATAATAATCACCGGTGATCAGTCAGCAAGGTTAATGGCAAAACATCAGCCCATGAAATTTGCTGCAATGGAGAACCTTTACGACGGACAAAGAAAAGCTCCGCTGGTAGTCTTCGGGGTACTTAAAAACAATAACGTGTCGGATTATGATAAAAATGAATTCGCATTAAAATTCCAGATACCCAACTTTCTTTCTTCCATGGCATTTCTGGATGCGAATGCATATGTGCCAGGCATCAAGGATATTTCGCAGGGCAACAGTGAGTATGGCATTATGTCTGCCAGTGAAAAAATCCAAAAGGGAAAAGTGGCAATTCAGGCTTTAAAAGATTACAATATAGCTAAAAAGGCAAAAGATAGCCTGGGAACAAAAAATGCACTTTCTGTATTGCAGACAAATTATAATTATTTTGGCTATGGTTTTCTTTCAGAAGCCAAACAAACTATACCTCCTGTCAAACTAACATTTTATTCATTCCGGTTTATGGTTGTGTTAGGATTCTGGTTTGTTATTCTTTTTATTCTTGCCCTGATTTTCCTCATGCGAAACAGGATTGAAAACAAACGCTGGTTTTTCCGCCTGGCCATAATCAGTATCCCTTTGGCATACCTTGCATCCCAGTTTGGATGGATGGTTACAGAAGTTGGAAGACAGCCATGGGTAATCCAGGATCTGATGCCTGCTATAACTGCTGTCTCAAATATAAACGTGGGTTCAGTTAAAATTACTTTTGCACTGTTCGCAATCATATTTACTCTTTTGCTTATTGCTGAAATAAAGATTATGCTGAAACAAATTAACAATGGTCCTAAAGATGGAGGAAATTTATAATGTTTGACACTTTATCCTATACCGCATTACAGCAATACTGGTGGATACTGGTATCACTGCTGGGTTCTATCCTTGTATTTTTACTATTTGTACAGGGAGGACAGTCCCTTATTTATCAATTGGGCAAATCTGATACTAACAGAACAATTATAATAAATACTATAGGCAGCAAATGGGAATTCACGTTTACTACTCTGGTCACTTTCGGAGGTGCCTTTTTTGCATCCTTTCCTTTATTTTACAGCACCAGTTTTGGAGGAGCCTATTGGGTCTGGATAATTATTTTGTTCGCTTTTATTATTCAGGCAGTTGCTTATGAATTTCGTTCAAAACCCGAAAATTTTCTAGGGAAGCAGGTTTTCGATGCCTTCCTGTTTTTGAACGGCCTTTTAAGTACTGTTCTTCTGGGTGCTGCTGTCAGTACATTTTTCACCGGGTCCAGTTTTATTATAGACAGTGATCGTCATTCTCAATGGACTCTTGCCACCCGAGGTCTTGAGGCTGCACTAAATATTCAAAACCTTTCACTGGGTCTGGCTGTATTCTTCCTTTCCCGTGTACTGGCTTGTCTTTATTTCCTGAAAACAATTAATAGTACTGAAATAATTGAAAAGACTAAAAAGCAACTGATATATAATGCAATTCCATTTCTTGTCTTCTTTCTCTTATTTACATTTATGTTGATGCTTAAGGATGGATTCGCGGTTAATCCTGCAACCGGAGAGGTATTCATGCAACCTTACAAGTATTTTCATAACTTAATTGAGATGCCGTTAGTCGCTGTCTTATTTCTGGGCGGGGTTGTACTGGTCTTATCCGGAATAATTTTACCTGTATTCTCTTTTGAAAAGAATGGTGAAAAGGGTATATGGTTTTCGGGGTTTGGAACTGTTTTAGCAGTTTTTTCATTATTCCTTTTAGCAGGATTCAACAATACTTCCTTCTATCCGTCAGTTGCTGATCTTCAGAGTTCTTTAACTATAGCAAACAGTTCTTCAAGCCGTTATACACTTACAGCGATGAGTTATGTCTCATTGATTATTCCTTTTGTATTGATCTACATTGTGTATGTATGGAGGATAATCAACAGGAAAAAAGTCGATATCAGTGAATTGGAAAACGAGCATATATACTAACTTATAAAACTAAAAATATGATTACTCAAATAATCTGGCTGGCTTGTCTGCCTGTTCTTATATTCGTCTCATACAAACTTATTGCCTGGACTCTGACTCATCTGGATAAGAAGTATTCCGGCTAAAACATACAACTTAGGGAACTTTGTACTAAGTTGATCCCGGATCTAAAATGAATTGAGCGATATTGCAGGTGCAAATCGCTCAATTTTGTTTTACAAGTCAAGAATAAATTGATATTATACAGAATACGGGCTACGGGGTTCTCTGATGAATAGTTTATTCGCTTCGGGGTCGCTGGCAACTTCTCCTTTTACAGGATCCCAGGTTATTTTTCTGTTTGTGCGTATTGCTATGTCTCCCATATGACTGATAGAATCGGAGATAATTGCTTCATCAAGAGGACAAAGTTCCTTGGATCTGTCTTTAATTATATCGATAAAAACTTTTCCCATTTTGTTGTTTTCGCTGTTAATCCAGCCATCTTTGTTCTTCGGGAAATTATTCAATTTCTTGTTTATCTCTGGAATATCAGATTGGGCAGAAGCGCGGCTGAGCGATATCCAGCCTTTGGTTCCAAAGAAAGCAGTTCCGTTACCTTCTTTCATTTTCAGGTCCTTGAGCATCTCTTTTTCTGCAACATCAGTGCTTACAAAGTGGAGCTCAAGCCCATTCTGATACTTGCAGGTTACATCCCATGAGAGTATGTTATTATATAAACCACCCGCAGGCCAGAATTGTCCGGTACCTTCACATGAATATAGTCCTGATACTTTGTCTTTTAATATCCATACCAGGATATCAAGAGGATGGGCACCCCATCCGGCAAGGAAACCTATACTATAGTCATAATTGAACCATGAACCGTTGTTTGTAACCCGGTCAGGACAATAAGGCCGCATCGGGGCAGGACCCGTCCATCTGTCGAAATCGAAATCAGGAGGGACAGGTACTTCCATACAGACCGGACTTTCAACGGGATTCTTGCCGGGAGCCCATATATCAACCCTTCTGACATCTCCTATGAGTCCCTCTCTTATCAGATTATAACCAAGCTGCATGTGTTCTGAAGTCCGCTGCTGGGTGCCATAATGAAAACGAACATTGTTGTCTTTAAGTTCTTTGGCGAGTATCCGGTATTCCGGATAACTTAGGCCCAGAGGTTTTGCCAGCATTATGTGCTTGCCCGCTCTTGCAGCCTTAATAGCTGCATGCACGTGCCAATGATCAGGCGTAGTTATATGCACTGCATCAATATCTTTTCTCTGTAGTATTTCTTCAAAATCCAGATAAGCGACACATGCGGGTACCGGATCATTATTGTCTTTATAGAACTTATTGATGACTATTGCAGCATTTTCACGCCGTTCTTTTAATACGTCGCAAACTGCGACATTCAAAGCTTCCCTTATCGGCAAAAGGTAATATCTTAACTCATCCATTCCTCTTGAGCCTACGCCTATATGAGCTATCCTGATCCTTTCTCCAGGCGCTTTCTTGCCTGTGCACGAAGGCAAAATTGTTGGCAGTAAAGTGGCTCCAATGGCAATTTTTAAAGAATTACCAACAAACTCCCTGCGGGAGATATTCCGTTTGTTTTTGTCTGTTTTGATCATGGCATAAATATATGGGTCGTTAATATCTGGTTTAATGGTTTCTTAAATATTCATTATACTTAGCCTGCAATTCTTCCTTCCCGGTTTTTCCCGGTATTACCCAAATCCTGTATCCAAGTTTAAGTTTCTGTCCCTTTCTAAGAACTATCTTATGGTCAAACAGAACAGCAGGACTAAAATAATAAAAAGGTATCCCAGGATCATTTATGACATACCAGCTCATTGTTGGAGTCGTGTAATTCGGATTCTGTAAAATACATATACCGGCGGTATCTCCTTTTAAAGTATTGAAGCCCATGTACAACCAACAGTCTTTTTTATATTTTTTGCTTTCTGTCGGAACAATGATCTCTGGAGATGTGAAATCCTGATTAAACCTTATACTTAAACCTGAATATCCGCCCCAGGACTGACCCCCGGGTTCACCTTCAACAGGTGTTCGATCGAGGGTCACTTCATCTATCAAAGGAGTGAATATATTTTCATAATCAATAAAGTAGCTGCCATTTCTGAATGGTGCTGAAATGTGGATATTTCTGTTTTCCTTCATTACAGTATCACCATTTTGAGGGTGATACTGTAAAACCATTCGGATATCGGCAGAAAAATCCTGGTTCATAAGGGTCACTTTTTCTCGAATTTCAGTTATCCCGGCCGATTTGTAACCGGTTTCTTCCGATTTGAATTCATTTAAATATTCCCAATAATTTATTTCGTTGATAAATTTCCATGAAAACCATAATCCAAGGTGCCATGGATGATCAGCAGGACTTTCGCATGTGAGTGTTGAGTTATTAGATCTAATTGGATGAAAATAAGGTTTCCCAAACCTGTTATTGAAATTGTACTGCCAGATGACTTCCGAATGATTGCTCAAGTTAATTGAAGTATCCGTTTGATTCCAATGAAACTGATCTTTTACGGAGTTCTTCTTTTTAAGTTCTGCTGGCAATTCGATCGTTACTTCCCTGCCAGCACACCATTGAGCAGACCTAAGCAACAGCGTTTGCAAACCAGTATTTAAGAGTGCCCTTTCATCGTGCCCAAGTGTTGTAAAAAAGCTTCTTCCCTTACCTGTCTGACTGACAAAAACCGACTGAACATCAATCGGGTGACCATCTTTCTCATCTGTTGCTGATAAAGAAGCAATTGCTCTCGATCCAGGATAAATATCTGCCTTTTCCCAGATCTCATCCATGATATAAAAAGTGCCCATTCCCTTTGTAATCGGATGATTCTGATCGAATCCATAAACTTTTCCCCGCGTAGGAACGCCATGATGGGTTTCCTTTCCCCACCTTCCAATTCCGATACGATGGTAAGCTTCCCAGTCATAAAAGGAGGAAGCCCCAGCATGAAGCGAGAGTACTCCTCCACCTTCATTCACATACCTCTCAAAATCACACTCCCATTGAGAGCTCAACCGCTGTTTGTTATCCGGCCATGTATTCCAGTTACTGATGATCAGGTTGTACTTTTTCAAATCAGCATACGACAATGTGTCAGGTTTTTCGGTAACAATTACAGTAAAAAGCTTTGCATCCTTTAATATCCTGACAAGAACAGGAGTTGTCTTTTGCCATTCGTGATTATTCTTTCCACTAAGAATTAAGACCTTGACTAAATCCTCTTTCCCCGGAGCAGATGAGTGGTTTCGTGAAGCTGAAGCAGATAAACAAATGAAGCTGATCAAAAAGCATATAAAGGTTTTACACATATTTGGATTTTTATAAAAGTGGTGAAAGATGCTTTTTTGCTTTCAATTAAGTTATTATCGAGCGGTCTGTTACGGATATAGCTTTCCGGAGTGGTTTTTCTTCACCCCAATACTTTAACTTTGCATTCAAACAACATTATAAACTTTCCCCGGGAAAGTATCGGAATAAACTGCAAATGCAAACTGGTATTGAAGTTGTATGATTTTTTCCCTTAATCGCCTTATAATGCAATGATTACTATGACTTTCAGTCTAATACAATTTAAATCTTTTCCATACTCTGTTTTACTCTAAATTGTGATCCACTTGTTTCCACTTGAATTTGAATCAACAACAGCATGAATGAACTTCATTCCGCGCACTCCGTCATGAACAGTCGGGAATTCTCCCGGCGTGAACTTTTCACCTCTTATTGATTTGGCTGCACCTTTGTAAATATTTGCCAGCGCTTCATATATGCCTTCCGGATGTCCAGCCGGCATCGTATGGCTGCTTTCAGCCAGCGGGTCATTGAACCCATGCGCAGGTTTAAATATTTTAGTCGGTTCAGAATCACTGAGCATGTAAAGGTAATTCGGATCCTCCTGGGCCCACTTAAGACTGGCTTTTGATCCGTAGACTGCAATGGTGAGGCCATTTTCTTCTCCGCCGCAAACCTGGCTGGCCCTTATGACTCCTTTCAGATATTTGCTGAAACGCAGTAAAACAGTTCCGTCAAGATCCAGCTGGACATCATCTTTTACGGGATTCAGATCGGAGAGGACCTCTTTAACCTCAAGTCCTGTAGTATACTCAATAAGGTTAAAGGCATGAACTCCGATATCACCCATACAACTGCTGGCTCCTGCATGTTTGGGATCAAGCCTCCACACCCCGGTTATCCTGCTTTCTGTTCCATGAATAATAGAATTGATCCATCCCTGGTAGTACTGTGCGTCAATTCGTTGAATTGTACCGAGAAGACCTTTTGAAATAATATCCCTCATTTGTCTGATCATCGGATAACCGGTATATGTATGAGTCAATGCGAAAGTCAGTTTCTTGTCAGCAACCAGTTTTTCCAGCTCCTCAGCCTCGTTAACTGTTATTGTCATAGGCTTTTCGCATACAACATGAAATCCGGCGTTAAGAAGACTTTTTGCAAAGGCAAAGTGCAAAGCGTTCGGAGTCACAATTGATACTACCTCCATTCGGCTGCCTGAGGGTAAGGCAGATTCAGCTTTGATAAGTTCCTCAACACTTTTATAGCATCTGTCCAGGCTTATTTCCTCGTTTTGTGCAAATTGTCTGCTCTTTTCGTAGTCGGCATCAAACACTCCGCCAACAACTTCGAAGTCATTGCATATTCTAGAGGCACGTCTGTGTGCGTCACCGATGAAGGCACCAATACCGCCTCCTATCATACCCATTTTAATTTTTTTCATCATCAATACTTTTATCTTTTAACTTTTGTCTTTTATCTTACAATAATATGTTTCCTTTTCAGAGACTTTTACCCCCAAACCCTCTAAGAGGGGCTTTTAAGACTAGTTGATTTTAGCCCCCCCTTGGGGGGATGGGGGGTAAAATCATCTCATCAAAGGTTAAATATGTTTTCTTTTCCACAAATGCAGAAATACAAATGCAACGATAAGAACAGCTGGTACAAATGCAACGAATCTCAGTGTATGTTCGCCGCCTGTAAGCTGAGTTGCTGCCCATGTGGCTGCTTCCTTAGTTCCTGCAAGTGCTGTTTTCAAAGCTTCGACTGTCTGGCCTGCAGGTACAGCTGCCATAGTCTGTGAATCGAATATGGCTCCAAGAACAGGCTGTGCTATTGCTCCGCCCAGGAAGCCGATGCCACCCATTATAGCTAATCCCAATGCACCGCTTTGCGGAACATTTTCGGAGACAAATCCCAACATCGACGGCCAGAAAAATGCCACACCAAGAGCGAAGATACCGGCAGAAGCAAAAACCATTGCTCCGCTTGTATATCCCATCAGGATACAACCGATAAAAGCCAGGACTGAAGAAGTAAGCAGTACAACAGTTGATTTGAAATTATGAATCAGGATCCCTCCGAACTGACGGGTGAGTGCCATTATTCCTGATATCCAGACGAGAAGCAGGATAGGATTATGAGAAACATTAGAGAGCAATGCTGCAATCCACTGGTTTGTTCCAAGTTCAGTGCCTCCTGTTAAGATCATGCAGCAAGCCATAAAAATAAATAATGGACTTACACATGCTTTCAACATATCTTTATAGCTGAATCCGGAGACTACCCGTTCAGTTTTGGGAAATTCCTTATTAAGAAACATATATCCGTAAACAAAAGTGGGGAGAAGCATGATACCCATAGCGTAACGCCAGTTCAGAAGACCAATCTTGTTAAAAAGAAAAACGATCAACCCGCCAATAACTATTCCGGTAGGAAACCAGGCATGAAAACGATTTAGTCGCCGAGTTTTCTGATCAGTGTACATGCTGGTTATCAAAGGATTGCAGGCAGCTTCCACACTACCATTCGCAATGCCAATCAAAAGCGTTGAGATAAAAAGTGACCAGAAGCCTGTTGCAATAATTGTAAGAACTATCCCTGCAACATGACAAAAGAAAGCTATTGAGATGATTCTTCCAATACCAATGACATCCACAAGTGGTCCCCCAAAGACCATTGCCAGAGTAAAGCCCCAGAATGCGGTTCCGACAATCCATCCGACTTCGGTATGAGTAAGGTTGAATTCGGCAGCCCATGCCTGAACGAATGAACCCCTGGTAGCAAACGCTAATGCCGTGACAACCAGTGCAACACAACTTGCATTGAATAACTGAGTTTTTTTAATTGTCTCCATGGTGAGGTTGAGGTTAAGATTGAAGTTTAGATTATGGTTGAGGTTTAGTTGATTGCCGGTCTATTTCTTTTCAAATGCTGCATCAAAAGCAATATTTGAAGGAGGGAAGTCAACTTTGCGCACAAATTCACAAGCTTCTTTGGCACCGAATTCCCTGTCCATTCCACTGTCTTCCCATTCAACTGATAATGGGCCTTTATAATTTATTTTATTAAGAGCCCTTATAATATCCTCAAAGACAATATTGCCATGTCCAAGGCTTCTGAAATCCCAGTAACGGCCTGATGTTCCGAACTCTGTATGACCACCGAAAACCCCGGCATCGGCAGGTACTTTTGACCATCCGACATCTTTCATGTGTACATGGAAAATCTTATCGGCGAACATGTTAATAAATTTCACATAATCAACACCCTGATAACCAAAGTGAGATGGGTCGAAATTAAAACCGAATGCAGGATGATTATTAATGGCTTTAAGTGCTCTTTGTCCTGATGCGATATCAAAGGCAATTTCCGTAGGATGTGCCTCAAGTGCAAACCGGATACCCAGTTTCTGAAATTTGTCAAGAATTGGTAACCAGCGTCTTGCAAAATCCGCATATCCCTTGTCAATCATAGATGCCGGAACAGAGGGGAAGGAGTACAGAAGATGCCAGATTGAACTTCCTGTAAACCCTGTAACAGTATCAACTCCAAGTCTTTTGGCTGCTTCGGCGGTACGAATCATTTCTTCCGCAGCTCTCCTGCGTACACCTTCAGGATCCCCGTCACCCCATATGTAAGCAGGTAAGATACTTTTATGTCTCTCATCGATCTGGTCACAAACAGCTTGCCCAACGAGATGGCTGGCAATTGCAAATACCTTAAGTCCGTACTTCTCAAGTGTCTCTTTCTTCTTCCGGCAATATGCTTCATCAGCTTTATCAATCTCAAAATGGTCACCCCAGCATGCGATTTCCAAACCGTCATAACCAAAAGATCTCGCTTTCTGACATAACGTTTCAAAGGGCATGTCTGCCCATTGCCCTGTAAAGATTGTAACCGGTCTGCTCATAGTATAGAAATGTTATTTGTTGTTAGTAATGTTTTGTTTAGTTAGGACGGAAGCCCGCAGTCCCAATTCTTTTTGCCCCCCCACCCCCAAAATTGTGGGCTTCAGATCTTCTAAAGTCCCCCCTTTAGAGGGATTTAGGGGGTTTAAATAACAAGTATAAAAAAAATTCTCTTAAAATGCAATTATAATCAATTGCCAGCCTATATCTTATAAAACAGGTACCCTACCCGGCGTCCATGGCGCTTTTGCTGCATCAAGCTGCTTGTTAAGATTCTGAAGATCTTCACCTGCTTTTCTGACTCTTGCCAGGACAGGAGGAAATTCAGTTTTAAGTATATCAAGCTGTTCTTTGGCGATAGTAGTTATATCACCACTTGTTTCATAGGTGGCAGATGCCATTTCGCCAAGTCTGCGGGAAAGTGGCATATCCATCGGAGGAATCTCTTCCTCGCTGGCTTTTGCTTCAGGTCCGTTAAATATGAACATTAAATTATCCAGTTCGGCATTAATCCTTTCAGCTTCTTTCATTAAGTCAGATGAAGCAGACGGAGTCTGG
>Ga0302164_10000791_pt1 | contig 10376 bp, 9 predicted proteins | sample I_Fen_E3_1_FD_193500 | JGI IMG/M metagenome (GOLD analysis project Ga0302164, IMG submission 193500) | Peat permafrost microbial communities from Stordalen Mire near Abisko, Sweden - I_Fen_E3_1 | ecosystem: Environmental > Terrestrial > Soil > Wetlands > Permafrost | place: Sweden: Abisko... | reverse complement strand
TTAAGATATGATCCTGGGATAACTACTGAGCGTGGTGGAACAAAACCTTTGTATTCAATTTTAGTTTCAGAAGTAACATCTATTATTTTCGTGCTGTTCGTAATGACAACATTTGCTCCCAATACAGCTTCTCGTCCAACATGGGCACCTTCAACTACAATACATCTTGAACCGATAAAACAATTATCCTCAATTATTACCGGAGCTGCCTGTATTGGTTCAAGTACCCCTCCGATACCTACTCCTCCACTCAGATGAACAAACTTACCAATCTGGGCACAAGAGCCGACGGTTGCCCATGTATCGACCATAGTCCCTTCTTCAACGTGTGCTCCAATGTTTACATATGAAGGCATCATTATAACACCCGGAGCCAGATAGGATCCATACCTGGCTATAGCGTGAGGAACTACCCTTATCCCCAATGCCTTATAGTTTCTTTTAAGTGGTATCTTATCATGAAATTCGAAAGGACCGATTTCGATAGTCTCCATCTTTCTGATAGGAAAATAGAGAATAACAGCTTTTTTTATCCACTGGTTAACTATCCATCCGTTTTCTCCGGGTTCCGCAACTCTGATCAGCCCCTTGTCCAGAAGATCTATTGTTTTAATTATTTCAGTTTGTATCTCAGGGTCATTAAGTAATGACCTGTCATCCCAGGCATTGTCTATCAGGTTCTTTTTTATAGAATCCATAAATCAAATTTTTAGCAAAATTAGTAAATGTATTGAGCAGAAATACCAAAAAACAGATAGTTATTATAAAATATGTTACTTTTTTTCACATTTGGATGTATAAAAAACAATAAAACGTCAGATAAACTTTAAATTTATAACAAATTTAGGTCTTTAATGTGTCACTTAATATTAACTAAATACACTGGCAAATCAAGGTTTTTATCTTGAATGTATAACAGTTACGGGAAGATTTAAATGCAAGGCAATATGTTATTAACAATGCAAACGTTACTGGTTATTTGAATAAATTCAACTATATTTAATAAATGATTCTTCCCAAAAGCTGATGATATGAATGGTATTCTCGAATTCTTAAAACAGCTGGTAAACCCGGAAAGTATTATTCATTATGGAGGAATCTATCTGCTTCTTTTTGTTGTGTTTGCTGAAACTGGCCTGTTCATCGGTTTCTTTCTGCCGGGTGATTCCCTTTTGTTTACAGCAGGATTATTATGTTCGACAGGCTTCCTTGAAGTACATCCGTTTTTTCTTGTTGTAGCAATAATTATTGCTGCTGTTGCAGGCAATATGGTTGGATATTTCTTTGGGAAAAAAGTAGGCCCAATGTTATTCTCGCGGAAGTCTGGTTTTTTTTTCCGTCAGGAACATCTTGTCACTGCAAATGAGTTTTATAAAAAACACGGGAAAAAGACCATAATATTAAGCAGATTCCTCCCTATTGTAAGAACTTTTGCTCCAATTATCGCAGGTATTGTTAAGCTGGATTTCTATAAATTTGTCATATATAGTTTTATTGGGGCTTTTTTATGGGTTAATACCCTGGTTCTTACCGGTTACTACATGGGAAAATATGTTCCGGGAACAAAAAAATATCTCGGATACATAGTGATTTTTCTCATTGTAATCACATCTATTCCTTTTCTAGTTAGTTCAATAAAGAAAAAATTAAAATCGAGAATTGTCTGACGCACGGGGACCTTAAATTTCAAATTAACATTTTTTATATATTAATGTTAACTAGTTTTTAGTTTTCTTTTTGGTGGTACATAAATCTATTCTATATTTGTACCTTCCGTACTTTTGTTTTTTTCGTCACATTTGAAACCTGAGTTGAATTGATTTGATGTGTATTAATAATAAACCTATGAGTAAATTTATTTATTTAACAGCAACCCCTGAAGCATTAATTGCTTCAATGCTGCCACCGGCAGAATTTGGTGCATACCTCTCAACCGGCACAAAAAAAAGGAATAAAGGTCAGGCAATATTCTTTGAAGTTGATCTGGGAAAGATTGATAATCTGATAGATATGGAAAATCTCAACAAGCGATGTGTTGCCAAAGCCGACGGCAGACCAAAAAGCTCTGTTTATCTTTCGGTTTACAAAACCCTGGAGATGATTCCATTAGCAGCGCTTAAAAATCTCTATCTTACAACTGATAACGGACATACTCTTGAGCTGAAAAAAACAACTTACGATTCTTCAAAAGAAGCTGTGGGTAAACTGCATCTATTTCAGGAATTATGCCCGGTTACACCGCTGGTTGCCAGCGAACTGACACCTTCTGCATTCCTGAAAAAACTTACTGACGGGTCAACTCCGATTGTTCTCCCAAAATTATTTTTTGTTGATCTGAAACTTGGAGAATTAGCTACCAATCCACTTACAGGCTCAGTAGAACATTTACCCTATTCGAATGTGGGACATCTTAGAGATTGTCTTGAAATATTAAAAGGGGAATATGAAAAACATATGAAAACAGTCGCCAGAGTTTATTCAGGGTCTCTTCTTTACCGGACAATTGAAAGTGGCTTCTATGTTGGTGCGAAAGATGAGATCCTATTTTATCCTTATCCAAGCTTATCGGAGTTGGAAAACATTAATTATGAATTTTTTAGATCTATATAGTATTAATCTTTTTAAAATTGAATATTTATTATGGTGAGTTTACCGGGGGCATCCCCATTTGAAGTAGCTGCAATCTGGACCGTTCTGGTTATTGCATTTTTCGGACTTGCTTATGCGCTATTTCTTCGTCGGCAAGTAATGGCCTGCGATAAAGGAACGGAAAAAATGCAGGATGTTTGGGATGGGATACGTTTGGGAGCAAATGCTTATCTGAAAAGGCAGTTAAAAACTATTGTTCCTCTTATTTTCGTCTTTACAGTTATTCTTTTCCTCTCAGTTTATGTAGTTCCTCCGACGGAGGAGTCGAAACTACGTTTTGTCGGTTATTCCGATGAGTCTCTTAAGCTGGTCATTGGTATTGGCCGTGCTGTAGCATTCATTATGGGTGCTGTATTTTCTCTTCTGGTTGGCCAGTTTGGTATGAGAATGGCTGTTCAGGCGAACGTCAGGGTTGCTTCTGCTTCAAGAAGGAGCTTTGCCGAAGCATTAAAAATTGCTTATCGCGCAGGTACCGTAACAGGTATGCTTACTGACGGTTTGGGTTTACTTGGTGGTACACTGATTTTTATCATTTTCGGTGTTGCATCACCAGATACGCTTCTCGGATTTGGTTTTGGAGGTACTTTGCTTGCACTTTTCATGAGAGTTGGTGGGGGTATCTACACAAAAGCAGCCGATGTTGGAGCTGACCTCGTTGGAAAAGTTGAAGCCGGTCTTCCTGAAGATGATGAACGTAATGCAGCTGTTATTGCCGACCTTGTTGGTGATAATGTTGGTGACTGTGCAGGAATGGCAGCGGATATTTTCGAATCATATGAAGTAACTATAGTTTCTACTTTGATCCTTGGTGTTGTTCTCTTTACCCAGACACATCAGCTTTCATGGATAATTTTCCCTCTGCTTGTCAGAGGAATCGGAGTTCTCTCCTCAATTATCGGGACCTATCTTGTAAAAGGAAGTAAGGATGACAAATCCAATAATGCTTTAAAAGCTATTAATAAAGGTTTCTATTCATCAGCAGCTATAAGTATTGCAGCGTTTGGTATACTCTCATTTTTCTATCTTCATGACTGGCGTTCATTCCTGTCAGTTGTTGTAGGGATTCTTCTGGCAATAGTACTTGATGAGATCACCAAGCATTTTACCGATGGTCACTATCATCCTGTTCAGGATATTGCTAAAAACTCGAAAACTGGCTCAGCTACCCTTATTTTAAAAGGTATGAGTTATGGTTTTGAAGTTGCAGTATGGCAGACTATTGTAATTGCTGTTACAATCTTTTGTTCAATTATGATCTATCATGGTCAGCCAATCGTTTATGTACTTTATGGTGTTGCCATGACTGGTATCGGAATGCTTACTCTTACAGGTAACAACGTTGCGATGGATGCTTTCGGACCAATTGCTGACAATGCAAATGGTATTGGCGAGCTTTCTCATCTCGATAAAGATGCACGTAAAATCATGGATTCACTCGATGCAACCGGAAACACAACCAAAGCAATTACAAAAGGTGTTGCAATTGGATCAGCTGTTATTGCTGCCGTAGCATTGTTCGGATCATTTATTACTGACGTAAGTAAAGTTCAGATACAGATGGGCTTTGAAAAATCAGCACAGCTTATTGAAACTGGTATCCGTATTTCGGTTCCAATGGTTTTCATAGGCTTGCTTATAGGCGGAACTATTCCATTCCTTTTCTCATCTCTGACAATTAATGCTGTTACACGTGCAGCTGCTCAGATTGTTGAAGAAGTTCGTCGTCAGTTCAGAATACCAGGTATCATTGAACGTACAGTGAAACCTGATTATCAGAGAGCTGTTGATATCTGTACTGTATCAGCACAGAGAGAACTTATTCCTCTCGCTCTTATCTCAGTAATCTCTCCTGTACTCATAGGATCTCTCCTTGGTGTTGAAGCTTTAGGTGGATTCCTTGCAGGAGTAATTCTCTCAGGCCAGCTTCTTGCAGTATTTATGGCAGGTGCTGGTGGTGCATGGGATAATGCAAAAAAGACTATTGAAGATGGTCTTTACGGTGGTAAAGGTTCTGATGCTCACCATGCTGCTGTAGTTGGTGATACAGTTGGTGATCCTCTAAAAGATACCGCTGGCCCTGCTCTTAACCCTATGATTAAGGTAATTAACCTTGTATCTCTTCTTGCTGCTCCTGTTATCATTGCTTACCAGAAACCCGGTCAGGCATCAGTTGGTATGTTCATAACAGGTATAGTTTGCCTTGTTATTATAGTAGGTGCAATTACATTCTCCAAGAGAGGCGGATTTAAGAAAGAGGTTTTCGAACAATAAGATTTTTGTTCAGAAATTTATAAATTATTAATGTAGAGACAGGTCTTAGACCTGTCTCTACTTTATTATGGGCTAATCAATACAGAGAATTTCCCCCCTTGTGGAGAATTAAAAGGGGGGTATTCATATACAGGATTTAGACCTGTCTCCACTTATTTAATTTACTTGCCTCTCTTTATTATATCCTGTAAGAACAATTATTGAAACAGAAGATTAATGCTTTTGTGGTCCTTAGAGATTTCCTTCGTGATACTTTATGGTAAAATAGAAAACACAGTTTAACCACAAAGGAGCTCCAAGGCTTACACAAAGTAACACAAAGAGAAATCTATAAAAAGCTGGTCTAATTTTATACAGACTGTTTTTACAGAATATAAATTATCCGGGAGTTTTATTCGTTGCTATCACCATCTTTACCTTGAGCCGGTTTCCGATTTCAAGTACATCAATCATATCCTGAACGGTAAGGGAATATTCGAGCCTCAGAATTATAGTAGGCTCCTGCAGTGTGATAATCCTTGATTTCAGAAGTGGCTCTAACTCATTAAAGTTAATCTCGTGGCTGTCGATATAGTATTTTTTATCCTTGGTAACAGAGATTGTAATTTGTTGTTTATTAAGATTCTGAGATGATTTTGAATTTGGCAGTAATAGTTTTATAACATTTGGATTTGCAAGTGATGACACTATAAGAAAAAATAAAAGCAGGAAAAACATGATATCATTCAGGGATGAAGTGCTCACCTCCGGCTTAAAATGTTTTTTTCTCTTTATAATCATTTTATAATGCTTTTACAACCTCGTTAACCTGTCTTTGCATATCAATGGAATAACGATCTATCATCATCTGTAAATAATGATAACAGCTATATGCTATTACTCCCACAATTAATCCTGTACCACTGCAGATCATTTTCTGATAAAGACCTCCCGCTATGATACCTATACTTATATTATCGGCCAGTGATATGTTATAGAAGATTTTAATTACTCCTGAAATTGTTCCTATAAAACCAAGCATAGGTGCTATACCTGCAATAATACCCAGATAACCCGTATTTTTTTCCATCTCGGAAATCTCAAGATTTGCTGTAGCTTCCATATAGTTTTCACAATCCTTCGGGGTTTTTCCGGGCTGGTTCAGTCCATTCTCAAGAATTCTGCCAATAGAAGTGATGTCATTCCTGGTATGGGCCAGTGCTTCTTCAAGTCTATTGTTCCGGAGTTCGGAGATAACATTATAAATAAGGTCAGGATTTATAGCGGCGTTTTTTCTGGTATAAAGGAATCTTTCTATAAAAAGATAAATACTAAATATCGATAAGAGAAGAATCGGGATCATGATGAATCCACCCTTCATGAGAAGTTCAGCCACGTTATTGACAGCATTGGTGTCTTTAAGATGTGGTTGATCAATTGCAATTAAAATGTAATTGTAAAGCATCTTTATCCTTTTATTTAACCATCAAAGGTATTAAATGTATGAAGCCGGTGAAGAACTATAATTTGTTTTTTTTATTAATGGCCGATTTTTTATTAACAATACGGCCTAAAATGACCAATTCAATTTTTATCCGGGACTTTAATAAACTATAAATCATTTAGTTTTAATTAATACTAACAAATTGCTGCAACTCTTTAGGAAAAACCTGCTATAACTATTAAATTTGAATTTTTACAGGATAATGGTAATTTATATACTTGGTTCAAATGGTATATTTGTCAGAAGTGGATACTTTTTTTATTAAGAATTCGTTTTGAATAATAAATAATAATCAATATGACAGCAGTCCTCTCTTTATTTACCACAGCTTTTGATTCACTTAATAGCACTATTGCGGCTGCTCCCGCCCTGCCCGTTGAAACGGCTCCTGATGTTACAAAACTGATCGATATAATTATGAAAGGTGGTATTATAATGATACCAATAGGATTACTTTCTATTATTGCGGTTTATGTTTTTATAGAGCGTTATTTAACTATCAGAAGGCATATAAGTTCAGATGTGGACTTTATGAACAGTATTCATGAGTATATACTGAATGGAAGAACCGATTCTGCACTTACACTATGCAGAAATACATCAAAACCGATAGCCAGGATGATAGAGAAGGGGATTTCCCGTTTAGGAAAACCTATTAAAGAAATTGAAGAGTCAATCGAGATTGCCGGTAAGTTTGAAGTTTATGATCTTGAAAAGAACATTCAGATTCTGGCTGTAATTGCAGGTATTGCACCTATGTTCGGATTCCTTGGAACCATAATTGGTGTAATAAAAATATTTTTTAATATCTCAATGACTAGCGATGTAAGCATAGGAAGTGTTTCTGCCGGACTTTATGTTAAAATGGTTTCCAGTGCATCGGGTCTCATTGTAGGTATAGTTGCATATATTGGATATCACTGGCTCAATATAATGGTAAGTAAAGCTATACACCAGCTGGAATGGAATGCAATGAATTTCATTGACCTGTTAAAAAGCCCCTCAAAATGATAGAACTTCGCAAGAAAAAAGACTTTACTGCTGAGGTGTTCACTTCGTCAATGAACGACATTATGTTCTTTCTTATGCTGTTCTTCATCATCATATCCACACTGCTCAATCCGAGTATGATTAGAGTTGCATTACCCAATTCACGTAATAGTCAGACACTTCAGAAGAAGGAGATAAACTTGACGATGACAAAAGAGAAGATTTATTATGTGAATAATGCCCAGGTTTCTTTTGATGCTCTCGAATCGGAGCTGAAAAAAGAACTTACAAAATCTCCTGATGCATTTATAATGTTACGTTTTGATAATACTCTTCCTATACAGGATTTAGTTAATGTGCTTTCTTTAGGGAACAGGCTAAATTCAAAAATGATCATTGCTACGGCAAAATCTAAGTAACCTAAATCCATTATCGCAAACAGGTTGACAGGTGGTGTTTTGAGCGATCTTGAATATAATTTTTATTTTGTGAACTAAAAATATCAATTATATGAAAAACAGCCTCTTACAATCGACTGGTAAATATTCCAAAGGACTTTTTCTATTAATTAGTTTAATTTTTTTGCCAATTGTTGCTTCGGCATCTACAGGCAAAGTTCCATCCATTGGTCCTGTAAGAGTTGAGTTTATAATTTTTGCATTAATACTTTTAGGAGTTGCCCTTATTCATAAACAGACTTTCTGGGTTGCTGTAATCGGATTGACTGTGTTACTCATCTTTAAATTTGTATTCGATCCGGGTTTTCATTTTATGGAGCATGTGTTCGGACAAAACACAATGCAGGAACAAATCATGAATAAAAGTCTGCGGCAGGGGGAGTGGGGTATAATACTGAACCTTCTTGGATTATTATTGGGATTTGCAATTCTGGCAAAGATATTTGAGGATTCGGGAGTGCCGGAGGTTTTACCAAGATTTCTTCCGGATGACTGGAGAGGCCCTTTTATTCTTCTTGTATTTGTTTGTGTCATTTCTTCATTCCTCGATAATATTGCAGCCGCTCTCATTGGAGGTGCAATAGCAATTGTAGTCTTTAAGAACAGGGTACATATCGGTTATATAGCTGCAATCGTGGCTGCCAGTAATGCAGGAGGAAGCGGGAGCGTTGTAGGTGACACGACAACCACTATGATGTGGATTGATGGCGTTAGTCCTTTTAATGTTCTTCATGCATTCATTGCAGCATTGTCTGCACTTCTGTTTTTTGCCTGGTTTGCATCGCATCAGCAGGATAAATATCAGAGAATCCAAAAAGATGCCTCCCCAAACATCAAAATAGACTGGATAAAATTACTTATTGTATTACTGATGCTTATCGGGGCAATTATTTCAAATTTCCTTTATGATATGCCAGCCCTGGGAGTATGGATTGCAATTCTGATCGGAGCTTGTCTGAGACCTGTTCCTTGGAAAGAAGTACCAGGTGCTATCAGAGGAACTATTTTCCTCCTTTGTCTGGTATTTTGTGCGTCGCTTATGCCAGTTGAGGATCTTCCAAATGCTTCATGGGTAACAGCTTTGGTTCTTGGTTTTGTTTCAGCTGTCTTTGACAATATACCATTGACTAAACTTTGTCTCGATCAAGGTCATTTTGACTGGGGTATGCTTGCTTATAGTGTTGGTTTTGGCGGATCGATGATCTGGTTTGGATCATCTGCCGGCGTAGCAATAACAAATAAATTTCCTGAAGCGCGTCACGTCGGGAAATGGATAAAGAATGGATGGCATGTGATAGTAGCTTACCTGATCGGATTCGCAATATTATATCTGACTATGGGCTGGGAACCCGCTGATAACCGCGAACATAAAATTGTTAACTGCCCTGTCCCGGGATGCCCTATGGCAAATAAATCTGGAGTTGTAGAGTGATTATCCCTTATTGTGGTATAAGGGTTTCTTTTTTCTCCTGGTAGAGTCTCATTCCTTCAAGAACTATTTCATAGGCTTTTTCCCTGTTCATGAATTGCTCTACTATTACGTCCTTATGTTCAAGCATCTTATAATCTTCAAAAAATCTTTTCAGTTCCACAAGAGTATGAGGGGGAAGTTCTGACAGATCATTGATATAATTAACCGACATATCATTACTTGCAACAGCAATAATCTTGTCATCACGCTCTTCCCCGTCAATCATTTCCATCGCTCCGATAACCTTGGCATCAACAATACACATTGGATAGACATCAATGGAACAGATTACCAGAATATCAAGAGGATCATGATCGTCACAGTATGTCTGAGGTATGAACCCATAGTTTGCAGGATAATGAACTGACGAAAACAATACCCTGTCGAGTCGCAGTAAACCTGTTGCTTTATCGAGTTCATATTTGCCTTTTGATCCTTTTGGGATTTCAATGATGCTTTTGACAAAAGCCGGTGCATCTTTTCCAGTTTCGATGCAGTGCCAGGGATGAGTACATGGTTTCATATCGTGAAAATTTATTTATCATTCAAAGTTAAGAATAAACTGTTTGTAAGAAGGGTTGAGGTTTTAAATTAGATTAAAAACCTTGAAAATCAAATTATTTTTATTAATATCAACCTCTCAACTAGCAGTTTATTCGGGTTCTTTTAAAACTTGGGTCTTTCAGAATTACAGAAATTATTAAAGAAATATTATTTGTATCGATAGTTGTTGAACATTTAAAACTTTAATTATGATTAGTAATTTATTCTGGATTGTGCCCATTTCAGCTCTCATGGCACTATTGTTCGCCTGGATCTTTTACAAAGGTATGAAGGTACAGGATGAGGGAACAGATAAGATGAAGGAGATAGCTGAATATGTAAGAGAAGGTGCAATGGCGTACCTTAAAAGCCAGTACACAGTTGTCGGCAAGATATTTATTATTCTTGTTGTACTGTTAACGATTCTGGCATATATTGGTGTTCAGAACCCATTTGTTCCGGTAGCTTTTCTGACTGGAGGGATTTTTTCAGGTCTCTGCGGTTATCTTGG
>Ga0302164_10000788_pt1 | contig 10385 bp, 6 predicted proteins | sample I_Fen_E3_1_FD_193500 | JGI IMG/M metagenome (GOLD analysis project Ga0302164, IMG submission 193500) | Peat permafrost microbial communities from Stordalen Mire near Abisko, Sweden - I_Fen_E3_1 | ecosystem: Environmental > Terrestrial > Soil > Wetlands > Permafrost | place: Sweden: Abisko... | reverse complement strand
CCGCGAATTCAGAACGCTTGACGGTGGCAAATATGGCGAAGATATATATAGTTTTGTCCCTGAAGAGGGATGGCGCCTGAAGGTAGATATTCACTGGGCTCACAGACCCGATAGCCTTAATCCGCTGCTTATTGTTTTACGAAGTCAGAATGAAGCACGCTGGGAATCTGAAGGTTTCGCCAATAAAATTTCGGAAAATCAGAATATTGCCTTTCTGGAAGTGAGAGGGGTCGGTGAAACCGGATGGACGCCGGAACTACAATGGCACGTTAGGCGGGCATCAGCATGGACCGGAAGAACAATTGCTTCAATGCAGGTATATGACCTCATGAGATGTCTTGAATTCTGCCGTACCTTACACGGTGTTGATCCCGGGAAGATCAGTATTGCAGCAAGAGACGATATGTCGGTAGTTGCTTTGTATGCTGCACTGATGGATGGGAATTGCCAATCGCTGATCCTGAAAAACCCTCCTGAAACACAGGACACGGCAAGTAGTCCGGATGGAAAAGGGGCAGCAACAGAAATGCTGAATTGCCTTAGAATCACCGACGTATATCAAATTCCTGCACTTCTTATACCGGCAATAGTAACATTTGAAGGAGTGGTTCCAGCCGCTTACCTTTGGTCGGATAATATTCTTGAGAAATTAGGAAAGCCAAAATTTAAAACTATACAATAATTTCCCTTCCACATATGATATAAACTATATTAGACATATTTAAAATAGTAATTAAATATAGAATTATGAAAAAAAATAAATCAACATTTACCCGTCGGGAATTTCTGCAGAATTCAGCCAAAATGGCTGTTGTTGTTTCAGCTGCCGGACTGGTATCTTCTTTGCCTGCATTTGCCGGAGAAAAAACAGAACGGGGAATAATGCGCAGAAGATTGGGTAAAACCGGTCTGGATGTTTCAATTCTTGGTTTTGGAGGAGGGTCTCAGTTCTTAATGAATCCGAACGGTGAATGGGAAAAGGTAATGGAAGCTGCAATTGAGGCCGGGATTAACATCTTTGATACAGCTCCAAGTTATTCAGCTTCTTCATTTAATCAGGGGGGAGCCAAATCTCTCGACAGTGAAGACCGGTTCGGAGTAATTTTACCCAGATACAGGGACAGAATTATTTTGTCAACAAAACTGGAGTCAAGAAATCCCGAGGAAGCTAAATCGGCGCTTGAAGCCAGTCTGAAAAGAATGAAAACCGACCATGTTGATATCCTTTTTATTCATGGCATTTTACCAACTGATAGTACTGCCGATATTGAAAAAGGGATCTACAAAACTATGGTCTCTTTCAAGTCATCAGGCATGGTACGAAACATCGGATTTTCATCGATGGATAGTGCAGAAAGATCAAAAGAACTCATTGAAAAACTTGATTTTGATGTGGTACTCCTGGCAATGAATGCCACCAAATATGGAGATTTTGAAAAAATTGCTTTGCCGGCAGCATTGAAGAAAAATATAGGCGTAATTGGTATGAAAGCCATGCGGGATATTGTCGGCAAAAATGCTACAGGTAAGGAGTTACTTGAACATATGTGGTCACACGATGGCGTGTCATCAGTTTTTGTGGGACATAACGGGATACAGACAATTCATGAGAATATAAGTCTTGCAAATGAATTCAGTAAAACGGGAGTTTCCCGCATAGACCGGAAGGAACTTGAATTAAGGATGGCCGGAATGGCAGGTCCGCATGTATTGTCATGGGCCAGGCCCGGCTACAGAGATAATGGGTTAGCTTAAATATATCAGTAGTCTGAATGACAAAAATAATTTAACAATGAAAAGTGGATCAAACATATTGACTCTGATAGTTGCTTTTGTGCTGTTCATTTTGAGCTGTAGTACAAAAAAGCCATATCATGAAGTGAAAGTAAATAATCCGGAATTTAATCCAAATACAGCTTTTGTCGGGTATGAGGATCTGACCTCTCCAAAGTTTAAAGCATTGAAGGATAAGTATCAGCTTGATACAATTTTCCATGGAGAGACAGATGAACTGAAAAGGATATTATTGATAAGAAACTGGATAAAGAAGATTATAAAAATTGATAACGTTGGCCCTTACCCCGGGGATGGTTCAGTTGAAAGTATTTTGGATGAAGCGTTAAAAGGGCATGGCTTTCATTGCGGACATTATATGGTGGTTCAAAATGCAATTATGAATGGTTATGGCTATATCACCCGATGTCTTGGAGCAGGAGAAGGAGCTCCAAATGAACTGGAAGTTCATCACGGAGTGAATGAGGTATGGCTGAATTCGCATCACAAATGGTTTTTATCAGATGCAAAGTATGATTGCCACTTCGAAAAGGATGGTGTTCCCCTGTCGGCACTGGAAGTTCATGATGAATATTTAAAAAACAAAGCTGTTGATATTTCCCTGATGAAAGGACCTGACAGGATAGCGACCACTGTCTACCCGGAAATAAATAACAGACCAAAAGAACTTTTTGCCAGAATTTATACCTGGGTAAGTTGGGTCAAATATTGTAACAAGTATATTGGCTGGCCAAACGACAGCAGCGATCTGGTAATGTACAAGGATGATTACTTCAGTAACCATATATGGATCAGAGACGGAAAACCACACTGGGCATATAATACGAGGTATTTGCATGTGGTATCAGATCGTAAAGCCATAGAATGGACGCCCAACACTATCACCTCAAAAGTTACAATTAAAGGTAACAAGGCAGAAATTGAACTCAAATCAGTAACTCCAAACCTTAAAGCTTATCAGATGAGGGAAAAACCTGACGAAGACTGGAAAGATGTATCAAATATTGTGGAAATAGATTTGAGAAAGGAAAGGTACGAAATAGCATTTCGCACAATTAACCTTGCTGATGTCGCGGGAACTGAACATCAGATAATCATTGAGAGATAATTCTTTTCCAACTTATACAATTTAGGTTTTCTTTTACGAAAAAATTAATTATTCAAATCCTCAGTACAATTAAAATATGTGAATTATGAAATCTTCTAAAAACTGTGAAATTAAATCATTCCCGTATAACTTATTCTTTTTTAGTTTATTAATATGTGTAATTAATCTCCAGAGTTGTACGGCGCAAACAAATGTAGGTCTTGATAACTGGTTCAATAATGAAATTGATAATACAGGTCATCCTTTTCATTATTTATGGACAGACACCACTTCAAATGGTTATTCACGATGGGGCAAAATTTTCCAAAACAGAGGTGCTAATATCTCAACAGTTAAGCGTCCAACTACTTCGGTGCTTTCCAAGCTTGATATCTACATCATTGTTGATCCTGACACAACTTCAGAAAACCCTTCTCCGAATTACATAATGCCGGAGGATGCAAATACAATCGGACAATGGGTAAATGACGGAGGTGTTCTCATTATCCTTGCTAATGATGCTCCGAATTGTGAGTTTATGCATCTTAACAAGTTCTCAAAAATGTTTGGCATTGTTTTCAACCATGTTACTCTGCATCATGTAATTGACAATAACTGGAATATGGGTGCCATTGCATCATTTCCCGATCATCCTTTGTTTAAAGGTGTTAAGAAGATATATATGAAAGATATTTCTTCACTTAGCCTTTCGGATCATGCAAAACCAATCCTTAACGAGAATGGAAATATCTATATGGCAGAAAACAAGTATGGAAAAGGACTGGTAATAGCAATCGGTGATCCCTGGATATATAACGAATATATTGATCATGACAAATTACCAGGCGACTTCGACAACCGTAAAGCTGCCGAAAATCTGACTGATTATCTACTATTACATGCAAGAAAGAATAAGCAGTCAAAATGAACCGGAATTTCAAAAACTAAATTACTTTTCCCCGTGTGAATGATTAAAATGCAGATCTGCAAAGCGGATGTATTGTTCCCAGTCGTATGCAAATACACCATGTACACCAGGACGGATATGATAACCGATAGTATTCATTACAGGATGACTAACCTCAGGCATTTCAATGGAGTCCAATCCCTTTTTGCCGAATAATTTATAAACCGGTGTGGCATAATATCCTGACAGGTACTCCCCTTTAGGGTCGGCCCATTTATCGTCCACAGCGCTTGCTATATAAACCGGACGGGGCGCTATCAATGCAATAAGCATGTGCTGATCAACAGGAAGATTATATTCTTTCCCATCATATTGATTGCAATTCTTGCACAACCAATATGGGAAATACTGGTCCATTCCTCCAAGTCGTTCTCCATACAAACGTCGTGACAGGGCGGCGCCGCCACATCCCGAATTATTTGAAATGACAATGGCAAAACGCTGGTCGAGAGCCCCGGCCCACAAAGCAGTTTTACCTAACCTCGAATGACCCATAACAACAACTTTTGAGGCATCTATATCCGGGTCCTGTTCAATGTAATCCATTACCCGGCTCAGGCCCCAGGCCCATGCTGAGATTGAACCCCATTCATCAGGCAGTGGTTTAGTTTGTCCATCGCTATACAGTAATGGATGTACTCCATCTGAAAAATCATCTTTATCAGGGTCAACATCGCCATAATAAACTGTCACAAGTCCATAACCAGCGGCAATGATTTTCTCAACCTGCCACCTGCCTTTTTCAGTTCCCCTCGATTGTTCGCCGGCATGGTGGTTAAAAACCTGGTGAACAGAATCATCTCTTACCCATGAATCGGTAATAATAATATCGGGATCATCTTCAACTGACTGGTTTCCATAAAAATTATAACCGGCAAAAACCGGCGCTTTAGGTAGATTTTTTGGCAGGTAAATCAGTAAGTTAACATTCAACTCTTTACCTTTGTTACGGAACGTCAGAATTACTTGCTTTCTTATTGCCTTACCTCCCAATGCGCTATTATTTTTCTCAACAGTTTTAGAAGAAGAAATCTTCAAAACACCCGGAATTTTTCCATACATGTTTTCCTCAAACAGTGACAGGATTTCCGGCCGGCGTATCTCCATCCATTCTTTTGCATTTGTGATGACCTTGCCTTTTAAAGAGACCAGGAGCTCCGGTAATTTGTATGGAGGAATTTTGCTTTCATCATAATTTGTCTCATCCTGCAGATTAGCGGAAGCCAAAGCTCCAACACGTATATTCGAAATCACCAGCTCATCGATCCACAGCTTCTGGTCGTTATTTAATAATCCCGGCCCAAAATAAGGGGCCATTAAAAACTGATTGAACTTCATTCCGGGAAAATCGGTGGAACGCAAAATCACATCTGTATGTTCAATGACCATCTTTCCGTCAAACCAGCCTCTGACTATCCCGTCTTTGACCGGGACATCGTTTTTTATATCCAGCGAATTCAGTTTAAAGTAAGCCTCAATACAATGCCACTTATCATCATTAAAGAGGGTATCCTTACTATCATACAACATGCCGTTATAGCCACCTTTCAGCGGTCCCTGGGTAAGTCCGTGAGCCGTATGCTCGTTTTGTATATCCTGGGCAGCCAGACGCAACTTCCCATTCACCGGTTCAATATAAAGCGTCAGGTGGGTGGCTGCAGGCCCATCAAATTCACCGTTTTCGGTAGTAAGGAAATGAGTGAGATGTGGATGCCAGTTTACACCTGTCCATTTCCAGCCTTTTGACAGTCTCAGATAATAACGGATATATATTTCATCAGAGGGTTTGAACAAATGACGTTGGGGGGACGATCCCTGTACACCCTGAACATCTTTGATCCACTCGTACTCAATACAACCTGCCCCAAGCATTGAATTATCACTAATCCTGCATGCAGTTCCATCATACCAGCCGCGCGCTTCAAGTTGATTGTCGTTGAAATTTTCATCGATAAGGACATCATTTTGGCTTTTTACAGTTTGAAAAAAGATTGATGATACCAAACAGGTCAACAAGAAAATTTTATACATAATATAAAAGATTGATTATCAATTAAAAATAATCTCTTAGGATATATTACATGATAATATCCACAGTTGTGTTTTTCGTTAATCCGGTTTCTATTTTTTTCTTCCCGGCGAAGATAGTGTATGGTGCTGAAAATTTTCTGGTAGCTCCATCGACATCATATTCCGGAAGTTCGACATGTATACTGCCCTCTTTATCGGTCATTTGATTAACAACTTCCTTACCATTCCTGTCGGTCACCCGGATTTTATATCCGTCTAACAGCTTACCTGATTTGTTGTGAAGCGTCAGAGAAAGTGTCCAATAAACCGAATAGATATGATGCTGATTAGTTGCATCAATAGCAAACAACAATCCTGAAAATTCATTGGACCTGAATTTTGTACCAAAGGCCAGAAAATCAGGTTGTTCATAAGATCCCATCCTTACCGGTGGAAAATCATGAACGGTGTTTTGGGCTTTTTCTATTTTGTTTTCTCTGAGTTCGGTATCTTCCGCTCTGCCATAGGTACATGCTACCCAAATTGGTGTAACATTTGACCTTATATGATTATTGTATATCTTGCCTCCTATTGCATTGCCAATATAAAAGGCACAAGCTACAGCATCTGTCCCCGGATTCTTCTGATCGATTATGATATCATTCCCGAATATTTCATTGTCACCCGCGCTGGCGCTATAGAAAAATGCAGTAGCTACCGGGATAAAATTCGGATACTTATCATATTTCCTTCCTGTAATGAAGAATTTGTTATTATAAACTCTGTTGCCCGAGCAGCCTTCGGCTGATCCGGTAGATGCTCCATAATCGGCCATACGAATGGCATTCGTGCTATAATTATCGTTATACTCGCAACTCGGTGGTGAAGCCTGAATGTGGAATTCATTATTGAATATTTCGATATCCCTGTGTCTGAATATTTCAATCCCGGAACCTATTTCAGGTTCAAAACGGTTTTCAAATATTTTAGATCCGTCTCCCATTGCCATTATGCTGTAGTGATTGGTCACAGTCTGACGATTAACAAAATAGTTATGATGTATGGTTGAAAATTTTCCTTTGAAACACAAACAACCCTGACCTCCATAAAAATCACAGTAAGATACTTCTGAAGCCTGATCACCCTGAAGATCTACACCATAGAATTCTGATCCGTGCCGGTTGATAATAAACGGACTTTTTATATCAAAGGTGCAGTTTGTAATTGTAGCCTGAGGCACATCAACAGCAACAGTATTTATCCCTGAGGAAATGATCTTTACATTATCCAGGATAATTCTTACATTCCCGGCTGTAGATTGAATTCCCCATGATAGTATTCCGATAGTTGCGTTTCTGATTATTCCGTTTTTGATTGTGACAGTACCGGTACCCTCTACGACAGGTATTCCTTCCAATGGTTTCCCGGTTGAAACATCGGCTGTATAATCAAAAAAAGCAGAGTGATTCCTGTTGTATAAATGGTCATAATGACCCATTGGATGGGTTTTTTCAACAATACCTATCCCAACATCCATTGCAGGCCTGATGTCAATTTCATCGACCAGGCAATCATTCTCAGCCTTCACGCGGATACGGTATTTTCCGGCCTGCAGGTTATTCAGATGTGCAAAAACAAAGCCTCCTCCAAGCTGCGCAGAACGATTTAAAACCGGACAACTTACACGTGTAGAGTCACCATACCTGGTAATGCATCGGATTTCCTTTCCCTGTTCATCATCTACAAAAATGCTTACCCGCATATCCTTTTTCAAATCTCCATTCATATCGGTATAGTAATTACCGGTAATACCGCACATGGCAAAATAAGACCGTCCGGGTACTGGCAGATATACATAGGAAGAAGCTATTTCATCGCCGGCTTTCATCCTAAGCAGCTTTTTGCCAATGAAAGTATGAACATCTTCCGTGTTTTCGATTTTCGCTCCCGGAGCCTTTGAGACATCCCATCCGGTCAATCCATCTTCAAACCCATAATTTGAAACATGCTGGTAATTACCATCTGCGAAAGTTATTGTGTAGCCATTCAGATCGAGGGTTACATCTTTACCGAGGAAAAGAGTACTTTTTACGCCCGATATGTCCTGAGTTAATACATAGGTAGCCCCTGCTCTGTCATAACTCCCGGGCCGGGTTACCGCAATAACCTCATCATTCAATGTTTTATGATCCTGCTGTCTGTATTGGGCAAATAATCCCTCAGAGGCAAAGGAAAATAACATCATTATAGTAAAGAAATGCAATTTATTTCTATCCATTATTTCAAAAATTTTTAGTAATAACTATCTAATCACTCCGGTCAAATCCTTTTAATTGCTTTATATTAGTAATATATTTGTCTGAAGGGATAAAATTAAACATTATAATGAAGCAATGTATATGAAAACAAAAGTAAATATTGAAGAAAAGGCAGTTTTTTGCCTTCATAACCTTATCTTTATTGTGCTTTTAGTTTTTTCCTACGGAAATAAAAGCTTACAGGCTCAGTCTGGATCTGACGATCTGGCCAAATATACACCGGAATGGATCCGGCAGGGGTTTGCCGATGCCGGAGCCAGCCATGAACCCTGGATATTTCAGGTTCGCCGGAACAGCCCGGATTTCAACCAATGGCAAAAGGATAATTTCGATTACCAGCTTACCGAACCATATATCAAGGCTTTGGCTGAATCTGGTATTACCATATTTCATGTTGGTTGCTATAAAGGTTTCGGGTTTAAAGCTGAGAAGGATTACATGGACAGAGTGGCATCAGCAGTAGCAATAGCTCATAAGTACGGCATGAAAGCAGATACTTATGTGCAATGGAACACTATGGCGTATGAGACATTTTTTTCTGAGGTCCCTGAAGCAAAAACCAATTTATGGTACCAGATCGATGAAAATGGAAAGCCTCTTATGCTCAGCTATAGTTATCAGCAGGACTTTCGATACAGGCCATGCTTTAACAGTGATGAATATATGAGTTATTTCAAAGAGAAAATAATCCGTTATGTAGTTGAAACAGTTAAAACCGATTTTATCCATTTCGATAATTTTGATTTCAATTACCCTCCTTCTGCGGATTTTAATCCTGCAACCGTTGCAGCTTTTAGAAAATACCTGAAAGACAAGTACTCACCTGAAAAGCGGATTGAGAGGTTTGGCTTTGAAGATGTTTCTTATGTTTTGCCACCAATGTGGAATGAAGAAAACCCGGCAGAAAAAATGTTGACTATCAACGATCCGGTAATACAGGAATGGATCGATTTCCGTTGCTGGACATTTACTTCACGTCTGGCTGAATGTGCCCGCTTTGTTCGTACATTAAACAAAGAAATTGTCATTGAGATTAATCCACATGGACTAGTGGGTAGTAACAGGGCATGGGAAGCCGGCATCAATCATCCCGATCTGATGCAGTATACCAATGTGATATGGACAGAGGATGACAATAACCCCCGATGGGAAAATGGTGTCGCAATTGGTAAATTCCGTCATTTCAAACTCGGACGCACAACCCGGAATTTTATTATGACTTATTGTGAAAAATCTCAGGATTATGCTGAAAACCTGGCACTTAACAGGACTATTGGCTTTTTGGGGACTGAGATACCAGTGGGAGTGGCTAAAAAATACCTCGATTTCTGGCAGAATAATAAAGAATTGTATATAAATGTGACAGGTGCAGAAAAAGTAGCCGTTTTGCGTAGCTATCCTTCCATGGCCTATAATAACCTTGAGACACAGATCGCGGTGAACATGGCTGAACAGGCTCTGCAACAAAGGCAGATCCCCTTTGATATCATTTTCGACCAGCAACTTGGACAACTCAGTAAATACTATGTGATTGTTCTTGCAGATCAGGAAAGTCTGACCGATGAAACCATGGCGGCACTGAAAAAGTTTGTAAAAGAGGGCGGAGGTATAGTAATGACTGGAAATACCGGAACGTTCGATGGATGGAGAAGACTAAGAAAGGTTAGCTTCCTATTGGAAATGTTACAGGAAAGTGATGCGGCTGCAACCAGTAAAACAATCGGTGACAGGAAACTGATATCATTTAAATATGCAAAAGGAAAAGTTATATACATTCCCGAATTGATTCCTCCAAAAGGAGAAATCAAACTTGGATTTGAATCTGTCTGGATGATGCCCGAAAATGCAAATGAACTGGATTCGGCAATAAACAGGGTTTCGGGAAAATTGCTCCCCGTAATGGTATCAGCCCCTGGATGGATAGGTGTTTCGCATGATACCCAACAAAACAGGGAAATTATTCATCTTGTAAATTATAAAACAGAGCAAAAGGCCGGAAGCATAACGATTCAGTATCAGGGGAGAGTTAAAAAGGCCTGGGCTGTCTCGCCTGACTTTGAAGGAAGAAAAACTATACCTTTGATTGATAAAGGAGTTCTGACGGTATTGAATATTAGTGATCTGGACGTATATGAAATTATTGTACTGGAGAAATAGTAGGTCTTTCAGGTTACTACAAATTCTTCAGTTCTAATATCCGGTTGATAAC
>Ga0302164_10000785_pt1 | contig 10409 bp, 8 predicted proteins | sample I_Fen_E3_1_FD_193500 | JGI IMG/M metagenome (GOLD analysis project Ga0302164, IMG submission 193500) | Peat permafrost microbial communities from Stordalen Mire near Abisko, Sweden - I_Fen_E3_1 | ecosystem: Environmental > Terrestrial > Soil > Wetlands > Permafrost | place: Sweden: Abisko... | reverse complement strand
GACATTGCTGCAGGCGCAGGTTTTGATTTTGGAAAGATCATTTATAACGATAAACCGGGATTGGGTATCACACGGCCTGACGCCCTCGTCTGACCATGCATACAAATTTTATTTGGAGATGTAAACATTCCGTCTTTACTTTGTGCCTTCAATGCAAATAACCGTTCACATACACCATCACCATACATTACTCAACGGGTAAGCGTGCTGATTTGTATGTAACTACACATAATTTCAATCAAGGGCTTACTGAAAAGTAAGCCCTTTTTCGTTGTTTGACGTGCTGTCTGACAACGAAAGTTACGGTGAGACCGCTCGTCACATGGTCAGACCGTTTTGAAAAGTTTTTAAAACAGTAATATTAAAATGGCGGCCAGACCGCAACAAGAACATGTTAAAGATCGCAATTCAAAAATCAGGAAGGTTGTACGAGGATTCCATTAAATTATTAAAGGAGTGTGGTATACAATTAAACAATGGTAACAAACAATTAAAAACCATAGCCGAAAATTTTCCGCTGGAAGTATATTTTTTAAGGGATGACGATATTCCGCAGTATGTATACGATGGCGTTGCTGATATTGGTATTGTGGGAGAAAATATATTGCTGGAAAAAAATAAAGATATTGAACTGGTATACCGGTTAGGATTTGGCAAATGCCGGTTAAGTATTGCCGTACCCAAAAGTATGCAATACAGATCTGCAGCCGATCTGAACGGCTTAAAGATTGCCACCACCTATGCGGTAATTCTGCAGCAATATTTAAAGGATAATAAAATTGATGCAGAGATACATGAGATCAGTGGTTCGGTAGAGATTGCGCCGGGCATTGGTTTGGCAGATGCCATTTGCGACCTGGTGAGTAGCGGCAGCACTTTATTCACCAACGGGCTAAAAGAAGTGGAAGTGATCTTAAAATCAGAAGCTGTACTAACCGCCAATAAAAATTTATCTGCAGAAAATAAAGGCATTCTTGAAAAATTATTGCTGCGCATTAATGCAGTAAAAACGGCCAAGAATAATAAGTACATTATTTTAAATGCGCCTAACCGGCAATTGAAAAATATTTCTGCCGTACTACCGGGCATGAAAAGCCCTACGGTAACACCCCTGGCAGAAGAAGGCTGGAGCAGCGTACAAAGCGTAGTGAATGAAAATGATTTTTGGGAAGTGATAGAAAAATTAAAACAGTGTGAAGCAGAAGGGATATTGGTGATACCAATTGAAAAGATGATAGTGTAAACTTTGGGCCAAAGTCCAAAGTAGTTTTGCCACCGATGGAACAGATTACAAAGATGATTTTTTGAAAGAGCTACAGACCAGAAAATCAAAGCTCCATTGTAGCGGCAGTTTGGTAGAAAAAAAAACAATATTCATCAAAGCTCCATAGGAGTGATATTTTGGAAATGGAAATTTTTATAAACCCGGAAAGAAGTAAATGGCAGCAGTTACTGCAACGTCCAGTTTTTGATACCCATAAATTGGAACGAACAGTTGCAGCAATCTTAGAAGAAGTGAAATTGAATGGCGATGCAGCAATAAAAAAATATGCTTTGCAATTTGATGGTGTGGAATTGAATGATTTAAAAGTAAGCGAAAAAGAATTTGCCGCAGCTAGTACAATTGTTGATGATAAATTAAAAGCAGCAATTGCTATTGCAAAAAATAACATTACCAAATTTCACGAAGCACAAAAAGAAACAGTTACAACAATTGAAACGACCAGCGGCGTTGTGTGCTGGAGAAAAGCTGTAGCTATTGAGAAAGTAGGATTATATATTCCGGGAGGAACTGCACCATTGTTTTCTACATTATTAATGCTGGGTATACCTGCAATGCTGGCTGGCTGTAAAGAAATTGTAGTATGCACGCCTTGTGACAAAAACGGCGAAGTAAATGCCGTGGTATTATATGTGGCGCAACTGATCGGTATAAAAAATATTTATAAAATTGGAGGTGTGCAGGCAATTGCAGCAATGGCTTATGGTACAGCAACAGTTACTAAAGTGTATAAGATATTTGGTCCGGGCAATCAATATGTAACCTGTGCCAAACAATTGATCAATGCATCTGGTATTGCCATTGATATGCCTGCGGGCCCCAGTGAAGTTGCCGTATATGCAGATGATACCTGTAACGCAGCATTTGTTGCTGCCGATTTATTAAGTCAGGCCGAACATGGTGCAGATAGCCAGGTAGTTTTAGTAGCAAGTAATGATGACATGGTTGCAAAAGTTACAATTGAAATAGAAAAGCAACTCGCCGTTTTATCAAGAAAAGAAGTGGCCGCAAAAGCATTGGCCAACAGCCATTTTATAGTTATGCAAAATGTGGATGCAGCATTTGATTTATTAAATGACTATGCGCCGGAGCATCTGATCATCGCATCAGATAATGCAGCAGCACTGGCAGAAAAAGTAATTAATGCCGGCAGTGTTTTTATGGGGCACTACTCTCCTGAAAGTGCAGGCGATTATGCATCGGGCACCAATCATACTTTACCTACCAATGGTTATGCAAAAGCATATAGTGGTGTTTCGTTAGATAGTTTTGTAAAAAAAATCACCTTTCAGCAATTGAATACAAAAGGGATACAAAATATAGGAAATACGATAGAAGCAATGGCCGCTGCAGAAGGATTGGATGCACATAAAAATGCAATTACCATTCGCTTAAATGACATAAACAAATCATAATGCAATTCGATTTACAAAAATTAATACGCGAAAATATTAAAACACTTAAGCCTTACTCTTCTGCAAGACATGAGTTTACAGGTAAGGCTTCGGTTTTTTTAGATGCCAACGAGAATGCTTACGGTTCGCCGGTGGCAGAAAATTACAATCGTTATCCCGATCCGTTGCAATGGCAATTGAAATTTCAACTGGCAAGAATAAAAGGCGTACCGGCAGAAAATATTTTTATTGGCAATGGCAGCGATGAAGTGATAGACCTAGCCTATCGCATTTTTTGTGAGCCGGGAAAAGATAATGTGATCATTTGTCCGCCCACCTATGGTATGTACCAGGTAAGTGCTAATATTAATGATGTGGCAATAAAAAAAGTAAACCTTACCCGCAACTTTGAACTGGATGTGGAAGGTATTATGAATGCCACAGACGAACACACTAAACTATTATTCATCTGCTCGCCTAATAATCCAACAGGCAACAACATGAACCGTACCGATGTGGAATTGTTACTGAATAATTTTCCGGGCATTATCATCGTCGACGAAGCATACATCAACTTTTCCAAGCAAAAAACATTTATACAGGAGCTTACCGAGTATCCCAACTTAATTGTGATGCAAACTTTATCCAAAGCATGGGGATTGGCCGCATTAAGGCTGGGCCTTTGTTTTGCATCCATGGATATTATTGATATTTTTAACAAGGTAAAACCGCCTTACAATATCAATGATGCGTCGCAGCAAATTGCCATAGATGCGTTAAAGGAAACTGTGATGGTGAATAAATGGATCAAAGAAGTGGTGCATCAAAAAGAAGAATTAGCTGCTGCATTGGTGAAATTACCCTTTGTAAAAAAGGTATATCCTACCGATGCTAATTTTGTTTTAGTAAAAGTAAATGATGCAGATGGATTGTATCAATACCTTGCCGATAATGAAATTGTTGTGCGTAACAGGAACAAAGAAGTGCTTTGCGAAAATTGTTTACGCATTACAATCGGAACACCAGAAGAAAATGCTGATTTATTATCTACCTTAAAAAAATACAAAGGGTGAAAAAAATATTATTTATAGACAGGGACGGAACATTGATTAAAGAAGCGCCACCAACCTATCAACTGGATGCTTTTTCAAAACTGGAATTTTACCCCGATATGTTTTTATACATGCGTAAAATTGCCACAGAATTAAATTATGAATTGGTAATGGTAACCAACCAGGATGGATTGGGAACAGCATCTTTTCCTGAAGATACCTTTTGGCCGGTGCATAATTTAGTAATGACGAGTTTGGAAAATGAAGCCATTCATTTTAGTGAAGTTTGTATTGACCGTACTTTTCCTGATGAACATGCGCCTACCCGCAAGCCGGGTACAGGTATGCTGACAAAATATTTGAATAACACGGCGTATGATATTTCCAATTCGTTTGTGATAGGAGACAGGATCACGGATATGCAGCTGGCAAAGAATTTAGGATGCAAAGGTATCTGGTTAAATATTGATGACAGCCTTGGGGCATCAGAAATAAAAGACACGATTACGGAATTAAAAAAGGAAGTGATCGTTTTAGAAACACCTGATTGGGTGGATATTTACACGTATTTAAAATTACCACCCCGAAAGATCGTTCACCAGCGTAATACCAATGAAACAAAAATTACTGTTGAAGTAAATTTAGACGGCACCGGTAAATCAGCAATAGCAACGGGCTTAGCATTTTTTGATCACATGCTGGAGCAGATTGCAAGGCATGGTAATATTGATTTAAATATCGAATGCAAAGGCGACCTGCATATTGATGAACACCACAGTATTGAAGATACCGGTATTGCTTTAGGCGAGGCTATTGCTAAAGCTTTGGGTGATAAAAGAGGTATTGAACGGTACGGTTTTTTATTACCCATGGATGATTGCCTGGCACAGGTTGCAATAGACTTTGGCGGAAGGAACTGGATTGTATGGGAAGCCGATTTTAAAAGAGAAAAGATAGGAGAAATGCCAACAGAAATGTTCTTTCATTTTTTTAAATCCTTCAGCGATGCTTCAAAAAGTAATTTGAATATTAAAGCAGAAGGGGAGAATGAACATCATAAAATTGAATCCATCTTTAAAGCATTTGCCAAAGCAATAAAGATGGCAGTAAAGAGGGATATCAATAACAATGCGCTGCCAAGTACAAAAGGGATATTATAATTTGTCCCGGCATTTATACCAGGGAATAAAATGGTAGTATGTTTTCGGGCTTTAGCCCATAGCAGTGTAAAAAAATAAATGTACTTATTTTAATCATGAGTGATATAGCAATAATAAAATACAATGCCGGCAATGTACAAAGTGTGCAATATGCTTTGCAACGCATTGGTGTAACATCGGTGGTTACAGATGATGAAGCAACAATTCGCAAAGCATCAAAAGTGATTTTTCCTGGTGTGGGGCACGCTAATGCTGCAATGCAATATTTAAGAGAAAGGGAATTGGATAAAGTGATCGTGTCTTTACAACAACCGATATTGGGAATTTGTTTGGGGTTACAACTGTTATGCAATCATTCGGAAGAAGGCGATACTAAATGTATGGGGATATTTGATACGGAAGTAAAATCATTTGAATCCACCGCAGTAAAAATTCCGCAGATAGGATGGAATAATATTTATGATTACCGATCTGTTTTATTTAATGGATTAAAAGAAGCGGCCTTTGTTTACACCGTACACAGTTATTATGCAGCACTAAACAAAGAAACGGTGGCAAAAACAGATTATGTTTTACCTTACAGTGCGGCATTGCAAAAAGATAATTTTTACGCGGTGCAGTTTCACCCTGAAAAATCAGGGAAAGTGGGAGAAATTATTTTACAAAATTTTATACAACTGCCATGACCATCATTCCAGCAATTGACATCATCGACGGAAAATGTGTACGCCTGACCAAGGGTGATTACGCACAAAAAAAAGTGTACAACGACAATCCTGTTGACGTAGCTAAACAATTTGAAGATGCGGGGATAGAACGTTTGCATATTGTAGATCTCGACGGTGCAAAAGCAGGAAAGATCATCAATCTTAATGTGCTGGAAAATATTGCCACAGCAACCAGTTTAAAAATTGATTTTGGTGGTGGCGTAAAAAATATAACCGATGTGGGAAATATTTTTAATGCAGGAGCAGCAATGGTTACCATTGGCAGCCTTGCCGTAAAACATCCCGAATTACTGGAAGAATGGCTGATGGAATTCAGCGCCGAAAAATTTTTAGTGGGTGCCGATGTGCTGGATGAAAAAATAAAGATCAGTGGTTGGCTGGAAGACAGCGGCATTAATATTTTTGATTTTATTGGCAAGATGATCGCACTGGGTACCAACAATATTTTTTGTACCGATATTTCAAAAGACGGGGTAATGCAGGGACCTTCTATCGATTTGTACAAGGAGATCATGGTGCAGCATCCCGAAATAAATTTAATTGCCAGCGGCGGCGTAAGCAATATGGAGGATGTAAAAGCATTAAAAGCAATTGGTTGTTCCGGGGTAATAATTGGTAAAGCGATCTACGAAGGATTAGTGAGCCTGCAGGATTTAGCAACCATAAACGCCTAAACCTTTAAACACCTAAACGTCTAAACCTTGTTAACAAAAAGAATAATTCCCTGCCTCGACATTAAAGATGGCAGAACAGTTAAAGGCATCAACTTCGAAAGTATCCGTGATGCCGGCGACCCTGTGGAGCTGGCCATGATTTATTCGGAACAGGGTGCGGATGAATTGGTTTTTTTAGATATTACTGCCACGGTAGAAAAAAGAAAAACACTGGTGGAGCTGGTAAAAAGAATTGCAGCTAACATTAACATACCTTTTACAGTTGGTGGTGGCATCAGCTCAGTGGAAGATGTGGCATTGCTGTTGCAGAACGGTGCAGATAAAATTTCGGTGAACACATCGGCGTTTAAAAATCCGCAGTTGATAAACGATCTCAGCAATGCCTTTGGCAGCCAGTGTGTGGTGCTGGCCATTGATACTAAAAAAGAAGCCGATGGCGAATGGTATATATACCTGAATGGCGGCAGAACAAAAACTGATACTAAAACTATTGACTGGGCTAAGCAGGCTGTAGGTTTAGGTGTCGGAGAAATTTTATTAACCAGCATGAATAATGATGGCACTAAAAATGGATTTGCTTTAGATATTACGGCAACTTTATCCAACGCATTGCCGGTGCCGGTAATTGCCAGCGGTGGAGCAGGCACAATGGAGCATTTTAAAACCGTGTTTGAAGAGGCGAATGCTGACGCCGCCCTGGCGGCGAGTATCTTTCATTATAAAGAAATTGAGATACCTCACTTAAAACAATATTTACAGCAACAAAAAATTGTAGTCAGGATTTAAAAAAGATAACATCGAAAATAATAAAAATGAAAGCTGATTATTCAAAATATGCAGACGGCCTTGTGCCGGCAATTATACAGGATGATACCACGGGAAAAGTATTGATGCTGGGTTTTATGAACGAAGCGGCCGTTGCCAAAACACTGGAACTGCAGAAAGTAACCTTTTTCAGCCGTACCAAAAACAGATTATGGACAAAGGGAGAGGAGAGCGGCAATTTTTTATTACTGAAAGACATTAAGGCCGATTGTGATAATGATACACTCCTCATTAAAGCCACACCGCAGGGCCCTACATGCCATACGGGGGCGGATACCTGCTGGAATGAAAAAAATGAGACCGATAATTTTTTATTGCAATTAGAGCAAATTATTGCCGATAGAAAAAATAATCCTACAGATACCTCTTATACCAGTTCTTTATTTGCAAAAGGGATCAATAAAATTGCACAGAAAGTAGGCGAAGAAGCCGTGGAAATTGTTATTGAAGCTAAAGACGATAACAAGGATTTATTTTTGGGTGAAGCCGCCGACCTTTTATTTCATTACCTGGTACTTTTACAGGCTAAAAACCATACACTTACGGATGTTATTGATGTACTGAAACAGCGTCATAACAAATAAGGAACGGTTTTTGTAATCATACCTGCTCCTGACCTGCCTTATTGAGATATTTTTTGTGGTGTCTGCAACCATAATGCTCCAAAAACAGTCTTTAACAGGAAGGGTATAATAACTTATTTTTAATATTACTATGAAAAAATTTAAAAAAATCAGTAAGATATTTTTGATCAGCCTTGCTGTGCTGATAGCCATTGCTTTTGCAGCGCCCTATGTTTTTAAAAGCCAGATAGTGGCCTTTGTAAAAAAAGAGATCAATAAAAATTTAACAGCTAAAGTTGATTTTAAAGGCGTGGATATTTCTTTCTTTCGTCACTTTCCAAAAGTTGCAGTAGGATTGGATGAACTGCAGGTAATTGGCACTGGTGCTTTTGCTGCAGATACTTTACTTTCTGCAGAGCGCATTGATGCAGCTGTAAATATCATGAGCATCATCAAGGGTAAGAACATGACCATCTATTCTGTGTTTGCAGAGTCGCCCCGCATTCATGCCATTGTAAATAAAGCGGGTAATGCCAACTGGGATATTGTAAAGCCTGATTCATCTGCAATCAAAAATACCGGCGACGAAAAGCCATTTTCATTGCAGTTAAACCAATATGCTATCAGTAATGCATACATCAGTTACAAAGATGAGCCTGGTAACATGAGCAGCGAGATCATCAACTTAAACCACACTGGTAGTGGTGATTTTACATCCGACCTGTTTACGCTTAAAACTTCCACCAAAGCAGACGCAGTTACTTTTACTTATGATGGCGTACCATTTTTGGCAAAAGCTAAAACTATTGTTGATGCAGATATACAAATTGATAATAAACAAAACAGCTACAGTTATGCTACAGATAATATTGCAGTCAACGATTTAAAGATCAGCAGCAATGGAGTAATAAAAAATTTAAATGATAAGGGCTATGATATGGATATTACATTCAAAGCGCCTTCCACCGATTTTAAAAATATTTTATCGCTGGTACCTGCAGTTTATAAAAATGATTTTGATAAAATAAAAGCCAGCGGCAGCGCCGTCTTCAGTGGTTTTGTAAAAGGCGTTTACAATGATGTTACCATGCCGGCGTATCATGTGGATATGGAAGTAAAGAACGGTTTCTTTCAATATGCAGACCTGCCAAAGCCGGTACAGAACATTAATTTTAAAGCGCAGGTAGATAATAAAGATGGACAAACTGATAATACTGTTGTGAATGTAGAGAACGGGCATATTGAAATGGATAAGGAACCATTTGATTTCAGGTTGCTGGTAAAGACTCCCATCAGTAATATGTTTATTGATGCAGCTGCCAAAGGAAAATTAGATTTGTCTAAAGTGGCCCAATATGTAAAATTAGAAAAGGATACCAAACTGGCCGGTTTGCTCAATGCTGATGTAAGCGTAAAAGGTAACGTAAGCGATATTGAAAAACAGCAGTACGATAAATTCAGTGCAGCAGGTACTATTGGGTTGAATGATTTTTTATACGTGGCTAAAGATTATCCCACCGGTGTAAAAATAAATACCTTGCAAACTTCCTTTACGCCAAAGCAAATTGATATCAGCAGTTTAAACGGGCAATACCTTTCTACTAACTTTAATGGTACCGGGCAAATTAATAACCTGCTGAATTATATGTTGCAGAATAAACCACTGCAGGCGACTTTAAATGTAAATGCAGATAAACTTAATTTAAATGATTGGATGGGCACCTCTGCTGATACCACTACTACCGGTCCTGCTGCGGCGCCTTTTGCAGTTCCGGCCAATTTAAATGTTACCCTGCAAACAAAAGTGGATAAAGTACATTATGACAAAACCGATATTGATAATCTTACCGGAACCTTATTGATCAATAACGAAACAGTTTTTATCAAAGATGTAAAAGGCAATGCATTGGATGGCACGCTTGGTGTAAACGGACAATACTCTACCCTGCAAAGTAAAGCCAAACCTGATATTGCATTGGATTATGCTGTTACCGGTGTGGATGTACAAAAAACATTTTATGCTTTTAATACCGTACAAAAATTAATGCCCATTGGCAAATTCATTGCAGGCAAACTCACTTCGCAAATGAGTGTAAAAGGTAAGCTGGGCGATAATATGATGCCCGATATGAATACACTTACCGGCAATGGTAATTTATTGCTGATACAAGGCTTCCTCAGCAAGTTTGCACCATTAGATAAAATTGCTGCCACCCTGAATGTAAAAGAGCTGGAACAAATTTCTCTGAAAGACGTAAAAAATTATTTTGAATTTTCTAACGGTAAAGTGCTGGTAAAGCCATTTACTTTTAAAGTTTCCGGTATTGATATGGAGGTGGGCGGCCTGCAGGGCTTTGACCAGTCTTTAGATTTTATTGTGAACATGAAACTGCCCCGTGCATTAATGGGCACGCAGGGCAACCAGCTGGTGAATAACCTGGTAACACAAGTAAATAGTAAAGGTGTGCCATTAAAGGTTGGCGATATAGTGAATTTAAATCTTAAGCTCGGCGGTTTTATAAAATCACCCACTGTAAAAACTGATCTGAAACAAGGTGCAGCCAATCTTGCCGACCAGATGAAACAACAGGTAACTGATTTTGCAAAAGCAAAAATTGACAGTACTAAACTTGCTGTTACCAATGCTGTAAAGGATACTGTAAAATCATTAAAGAACCAGGCATTGAATGCTGCAAAAGATGAACTGGCCAAACAGCTGGGTGGTGGCGAT
>Ga0302164_10000784_pt1 | contig 10409 bp, 9 predicted proteins | sample I_Fen_E3_1_FD_193500 | JGI IMG/M metagenome (GOLD analysis project Ga0302164, IMG submission 193500) | Peat permafrost microbial communities from Stordalen Mire near Abisko, Sweden - I_Fen_E3_1 | ecosystem: Environmental > Terrestrial > Soil > Wetlands > Permafrost | place: Sweden: Abisko... | reverse complement strand
AATGTTTGAAGAAGAGAATCCACATCACTAATCTCAATAAAATAGTACTTAATTTGATCTATTGCCCTCAAATCCTTGAAAACATATTTAGGTATGTTTCTTATATAATTTTGAACTTGTGGGATAAAATAGTGTATAAAATCATTATCAGCTTGATCTAACAAATTTACATAAATTTTTAAGTCTAAATCTATCCATTTAAAATATTTATAATATATACAAGTCTCATCTACTACATTTTCTTCTACAAACCTATCAACACTCTTTAATGCATTTAATCTATCTTTGAAATTAGTTATATTGACTCTATCTTGAGTTATAGATTTATTTAACCCCTCACGTTCTCGCCAAAAATAAATAATATCAGTCAAAACAGCAGTTGACTCAGACTTGAATTGAGCCGGAATTATAACAGGAATATCTTCATATAAAACTCCTTCTGGAAATTTAAAATCATTTGCTATCCAGAATTCTAATTTAAATAATTTATTGGTTGCAATTGTATCGTATATTAGTTCAGGATAATTAAAGATATTTGTATTCTTAATATCATCTTTAAAAACTTTTACATGTAAACTAGAAGAATGATATCTTTTTGAATTGAAACGTTCCACATTCCCCATTATTATATCGCATTCCCCATTTCCAGACATATCATATAATTTTTCATATGCATCTTCCGATACATAGTCATCAGAATCTAGAAATGCAATATATTCGCCTTTAACAAATGGAATAGCATAGTTTCTTGCACTACTTAATCCTCCATTTGATTTATTGAAAAGATAAAAATTACTGTATTTATTGGCATATTCAGAAGCAATTTCCTCACTAGAATCTGTTGAACCATCGTTAACCATTAAAACCTCAATTTCTTTTAAGGTCTGATTGACTAATGAATCAAGACATTCGTTTAGATATTCCCCCATATTATAAATTGGAACAACTACACTGACTTTTATACTATCTGACATTTCTTTTTCCTATAATAATTAATTTTAGACCTATAACATGTATACTTTGTTAATTCAAATTTTTCATTAATTAATTAATCTTAAATTTATTTTAACATTCCCCTATTAAAATAAATAGTATTTAAATATTTTTAATGTTTTAATGTTACAAAAATAGGATAATGGAACTCTAAAAGTGGTCAAATTCTTCGATTAAAATATGAGCATATTTCCAATCGTCTTTATCATCAATTTCTGTCCATTTCAATCCATTGGTATAAAAATATTTTACATTAGCTTTTTCACTCAATTCCTTATATGCGAGATCGTAGTAGTTTTGAACATCTTCAGCAACTAGTTCTTCGAGGATGGAATTAAAGAGGAACAAATCGTCTTTAAATACTTTTGAAATTCCTATAAACTCTCCTGAAGCCGTATCAATGTCTATTCCCTTACCAATTGCCATTATTATATTATTTTCTATTTTTAGCTTAAAGGATTCTTGATTCAGCTGTTTATAGTTATCTACTACAAGAGCTGTTTCATTTATTTTTAGCAGACCCGAAATAATACGCTCATCAACAACATTATCCCCGTTAATTATTATTACATCATCATCTAGTTGGTAGGTTGCTAGTTTAACTGAATAAGAAGTATTTGTTTGTGAATACTTTTTATTTTCAACGGTATCTATCTGAATAGGATATTTTTTCTTTAAATAATCTATTTTTTCTATTACCCTCTCTTTTTTGTGACCTAATACTATTATAAATTCATTAACACCGTTTGAAATACAATTGATCATCATTCGTTCCATTAAACTTTTATTGCCGATTTCAAGAAGTGGTTTAGGGATATCTTTAGTTAAAGGCATCAATCTCGTCCCTGTTCCTGCGGCTAGTATTATTGCTTTCATATGATCACTTTTCCATCAATAATCTAATTCAGATTTAAAAAAAGTTTAAAATATGTAATTAGTTCATTCAATTTTATCCCATAAGTTGTTAAAAGCTATTTTTGGAGGTGTAAGATTCAGTATCACATCATACACAAAGTTAACAATAGTACTGTTAACAGAATTTTTATCACATAACTCTTTAATTGCTTTTATCGAGTTTTTACCTTCAAATATAATTCCAGAGGCTTTTTCATCAACTACTATCTTTTGACCGTACAGCATTCCCAAAGTGTGGTTCCTGCTTTCTCGGGAAGTGGCCGTTAATACTAAATCACCAAATCCACAGTAATCACTAACAGTTTCTCTTTTACCACCAAGAGATTCGATTATATCTTTAGTTTCATTAAATCCTTTAGTCAGAACTGCATAGCGTGCATTGTCGTTTAAATTCATTCCTTCACAGATACCGTAGGCAATTGCATTTATATTTTTCAATACTCCGCAATATTCAGTTCCAATAACATCATTATTTACTTTGGCCTTGAATTTATCTGTTGTTAAAACTTTTTTAACAGGTTCCAATGATTTTACATCATCAGAAGCAATGTTGGCTATCGTAAATAGTGACAATGCAATTTCAAATGCAAAATTGGGTCCAGAAAATACAACAGGAGACCTTTTAAAATATTCTACTACGATCTGGCTCATAGTATTTAAAGAAGGATATTCTATGCCTTTAGCCGTGCTTACAATTATACAATCATCACATATGTAGTTAGATAACTCTTTTAAGGCATTTCTGATTCCAAATGATGGAACACAAAAGAATACTATGTCACATTCTTTAATGTGACTGAAATCATCAACCGGGATAATATTATCAGCTAATTTTAAATTAGGATAATATTCTGTATTATATCCTGTTTTAATTATGTCATCAACAACTTTTTTACGTCGGGCATGCAAATAAACCGAATCTGTATTAACTGAAGTAAGTTGAGCAATAGCAGTTCCTAATCCACCGGCTCCAATAACTGAAACTTTTAAACCCATAAAATCACCTCAAATAGTATTTGAAACTACAACATCAATAATAATTAATAATATCATTATAAAATTAATTATAATATATATGAACTAATTTAAATATTAACTTAAATTATATCTAATCCGCTATATAACATGTTTAAGGCATCCACCTCGATATCATTAATACCTATAGGTTTTTATATTCATGACTACTCCTATATACTAAAATATGTACACTATCTTTAAGAGAATTTATTTGAATAATATAGTGATAAATAATAAAATTTAAGGGAATTTCCATGGAAACCATTCAAGTATCAATAATAATTCCTAATTTTAATGGAAAACAATTCCTTACAGACTGTTTAAATTCTATTACAAAGCAAAATTTCTCTCTTTATGAAGTTATAATTATTGATAATGCATCTACAGATGAAAGTGTAGAATATATTAAAGATAATTATGCTGAATTCACTTTAATCCAAAATCTGGAAAATTTAGGCTTTGCAACTGCAGTTAATCAGGGAATAAAAGCATCAAATGCAGAATATGTTTTTCTTTTAAATAATGATACTGAATTAGAAGTTGAATGTGTTTCAAACCTTCTAAATTGTATTGATAATGATGAAACCATCTTTTCTGTTTCATCAAAGATGATACAAAATCAGGATAGAAACTTAATAGACGATGCGGGTGATGAATACACTATTCTGGGCTTTACTCAGAAAGTTGGAAACAACAAATCATCAGAATTATATCGAAGTAAGAGGGAAATTTTCAGTGCATGCGCTGGTGCAGCCATTTACAGAAGAGGTATCTTTGATATCATTGGATACTTCGATGAAAACTTCTTCGCCTATATGGACGATGTTGATATCAGTTACAGGGCCAGAATTTATGGTTTTAAATGTGTATACTGTCCTGATGCACTTGTATATCATCATGTTAGCGCAACCAGTGGAAGCAAGTATAATGCATTTAAGATCAGATTAGCTGCAAGGAACAACGTTTATGTGCCCTACAAAAATATGCCATGGCCACAACTGATTCTGAATTTATTGTTTTTATTACTGGGTTTCCTGATAAAGTATCTGGTTTTCGTAAAAAAAGGGTATGGAAAAGATTATATAGCCGGATTAAAAGAAGGATTAACCTCTTTAGATAAGATCGATAGAATTAGATATAAAAATGGAAGGTTAGCTAATTATTTATCTATAGAATGGATTCTTATAAAAAACACTCTAAAAATTATTTATAGATAAATCACTGATAAAAAGTCTTTTATTAGTTAAACTTAATTTAAATTAAATCAAATAATTATTAGTTTTATATAAATTTCATCTATATAATTTATAACTCTAGAACAGGGCCAGATCAAAAATTAACTATAAATAGTTCATCTAATTTGGATCTTATCCAAATTTAATAGTAATTTAATAAAGGAGAAATAAAATTGGATTTATCCATCATAATTGTCAACTACGAAACTTATGATCTAACCAAACAGACAATCGAGTCTGTTATAGAAAATGATCATCCCTTCGAATATGATATCTACATTGTGGACAATGCATCAAATGACGGGAGTATAGAACAATTACAAGAATACTTTCATACAGAATCAGAAAATGGTTTAATTAAATTTATTTTAAACGATGAAAATAAAGGTTTTGCCTATGCAAACAACATAGCCATAAAAAAAACAAGTTCAGAATATGTGCTACTACTCAACTCTGACACCCTAGTCCTTGAAAATAGTCTGGAAGTGTCAATGAACTACATGAATTCAAATGAAGATGTTGGGGCTCTTGGATGTAAGGTTGTTTTGCCAGATAACACCCTGGACAAAGCCTGTCGAAGAAGTTTTCCAGATTTTAATGTATCATTTTATAAAATGACCGGTTTATCAAGTTTATTCCCTAAAAGCAGGCGTTTTGGAAGGTATAATCTAACATTTCTCAATGAAGATGAGACCTACGAAGTGGATTGTGTGGTTGGTGCATTCATGATGGTTAGATCAAGAACCATCAATGAAGTTGGACTTTTAGATGAAACATTCTTCATGTACGGTGAAGATATAGATTGGTGTTACCGTATAAAAGCTGCAAATTGGAAGGTAATCTACTTCAGCGACGCAAAAATAGTTCATTATAAAGGGGCCAGTAAAAGTAAAAAACAAAACAAAAAACTAACTTACGAATTCTACAGAGCAATGTTCATCTTTTATAACAAACATTATAAAGAAGGATATCCCTGGATTACTACTGCAGCAACTTATGTAGGAATCTGGGGAATATGTGGATTGAAGTTATTTAAAAATTATATTAAGAGATAGGAAATAGTTTAAAAAGAGGATTTAACAAATATATAGTAAGTAGGTTGTTTACCATGATAAGAGAAAATCAAAAATATTTAAATTTTTTACTTATCCTCATCGATATGATGGTAGTAACCTTCGCATTGTTCTTTGCATGGTTCATACGATTTAAAACTACCATATTAGGTATTGGTGTTGACAATTGGGACATAAACCAATATTTATTGTCCCTAACATTTATCCTAGTGGTTTACACGCTTCTCAACTACTTCTTTGGTTTGTACAGTCCACAAAGAACTGATAATATTACATCTGAAACAAAACAGATCCTCAAAATTAATGTTATAGGATTGTTAATCCTTATTACTACGTTATATATAATCAAAATTGATGATTATTCCAGATATCTGCTTGCAATGTTTGCTATATTCAGCACCACCTTCATGATCATTGAAAGATTCCTATTTAGAAGTTCATTAAGATATGTGCGTGGAAAAGGCTTTAATATACAATACATTTTGGTTATTGGAGCAGGGGATCTTGGTGAAAAGTTCTCAAACAAGATAGAACAAAACTACTACATAGGATACAAAATAATTGGATTTTTAGACGACAACATGGCAAAAGGCCAGAAAATTTCCAATTCAGAGGTAATAGGCAGCATTAAAGATTTAGAACATGTAATCCTAAACAATATCGTTGATATGGCTGTTATTACCATATCAGCAAGACATTACCCGCTTATTGAAAGTATTGTTAACACCTTGGAAAAGCACGGTGTTAAAGCAGAAATTGTTCCTGATTTTTACAGATACTTCTCTGCAAAACCATCAATCGATATGATTGATGATATTCCAGTTATCAACATAAGATACGTCCCATTAGATAACAATTTAAATAAATTCCTTAAAAGAATTGGAGACATATTCCTTGCTGTTGGAGGCATTATTGTAACATCCCCCATTCTTCTTGTCACTGCAATACTGGTTAAGTTCTCCAGTCCAGGTCCTGTAATTTTCAAACAAAAAAGAGTTGGACGAAATAGAAAGGAATTTAATATCTACAAATTCCGGAGCATGAAGGTTCAAGATGATGTAGAATATCATTGGACGAAAGAAGATGACCCAAGAAAGACCAAATTCGGTTCTTTTATTCGTAAAACTAATATTGATGAATTGCCACAATTTTTTAATATTTTAAAGGGAAATATGAGTTTAATAGGTCCACGACCTGAACGTCCATTTTTTGTTGATAAATTCAGGGATGAAATTCCCAAATACATGATCAAACATCATGTACGTCCCGGTATGACAGGTTACGCTCAAATAAATGGTTTTAGAGGGAACACGTCTATAAGAAAAAGGATTGAATATGATATATATTACGTTGAAAACTGGAATTTATTTTTGGATGTAAAAATATTTTTCATGACCTTCCGTAATTTCTTCAAAAATGCATATTAAGTCTTGTGATAATAGCTATACAATAAATATTTCTTGAGGTCAATTTTATGCTCGACAGGATGATATCCAATTCAAACGGTAAAGGAAAAAAAGCTGTTTACGTTTGGATTGGAGGCGTAATATTTGGTCTGCTTTTTACTTTACTAATATGGATCCTTGGACCAAACCTGAACCATTTCATTGTTACATTCTTACCATTTCAGGGAGGTTTCTCGTACTACTGGAAACTTCCAACCAGAAACTTCTGGACAATGGCCATTGTATGGGCATTTTATCTGTCAAACCAGTTTTTGACATGGGGTGTTATCTACTGGGCCCAGAAAAATCTTACCAGTCAAAAAACCAATCCAACCTATGATCTTACCAAGTACAACCTTGTTGTAATTGCAATAATGGTTTTTTTCATATTTTTACATCTAATCCAAACCCAAATATGGTTTGATGGACTTGCACAGGACACACCAATACTCAGTAGTATGGGATCGGTTATAATCCTTTTATCCATGGTCATAATACTCATGAATCCCATTCGTGGAGTTTTCTTGGGACGTAAGGCTAGTAAACCGTACACAGCCATGGTCACAGATTTTTTCAGGCATAATCATATGTACATCTTCTCATGGGCATTGATTTACACCTTCTGGTTCCATCCTATGGCATCATATCCACAACTATTATCCGGATTCTTTTACATGTTCTTACTATTTACCCAGATGAGTCTGGCGTACACCAGAGTGCATCTTGATGTAAGGTGGATAGTTACCCTTGAAAGCTGGGTAGCTATACACGCTCTGATTGTTGCATTTTTCAACACACAGTACTTTGGAAGTGTTGATATTTGGCCGATGTTCTTTACAGGTTTTGCATTTATGTTCGTTTTCACGTACATGTATGCACTCCATATCAAAAAAAGCACTCGTATTATAATAACAGCACTCTACTTTGCCTTTTTAATCTGGCTTTATGTACCAAAACCATATGGATTAGGACGTGACCCTTCATTCCTTTACAGACTGGAATTCCTTTGGATACCTATAATACTCTATGGACTATCATTACTGTTTGCAGGAGTAGTGTATCTATGGTATAAAAGAAAAAATCAAATAATATCCAGTTAAAATAAAAAAATTATATATACACAAAAATTTTACACAAAAATTTTTTGCTATTAGCTCTTTTCTGAGAATATTTTATTATATTTTTTTTGAAATTAGATTTATGAACAATTAATGATTGATTATAAACGAAATTTGTTTCATTAAAAAAAATGGTTTTTTTTTAAGGATTTGATCCATTCTATTTTTATAACTTTAAATATAATGTTACAATATAATCTGTAAGGGGATAGTTAATTAATGAGTTTTAATCAAAGTAAAGGTCACCGAATATTCTATTTGGATCAATTGAGAGCTTTAGCAATTGCTGGAATTGTTCTTTGTCATGTAGCCAATTTATGGATTGGTTCATCTCATAGTAACCTTAATTGGATTGTTCATGATTTTTTCAATATTCTAGGAAGGTTTGGAGTTCCTGTATTTTTAATGTTATCCGGTGCATTGCTTTTAAATAGGAATTACGCCATTTATGAGTTTATAAAAAGAAGATTTCCACGTATTTTAAAGCCTTTTATATTCTGGATGAGTATTGCTCTAGTATTTGGGATTATTGCTCAAGATAAATTTTCAATTTTCAGTTCGATGTTTATTGCAATATCTTATATAGTTAAGACGTTTTTAGCTAATCGATGGTATGTCTGGATGATTATAGGCGTTTATTTAGTAATGCCCATTATCAATGACTTTGTAAAAAATAGGGGTTTAAAGGGAATTGAGTATTTTTTAAGTTTGTTAGTAATAACATCAATCCTTTATTCTTTAAGTCTTTACTTCCATTATTCATTGTATTATCTTGATTTGGGCATATTTGTTGGGCCTTTAGCTTATGTGTTTTTAGGATATTATATTCATAATAAGGAATTTAATTTAGCTCCGGTTAACTTAGTTATTTTAGGTCTAGCAATGTTTGTTTTCGCAGTTTTAGTGAAGACTACTTTAGTATATCTAGGCCATTTTAACCTATCTATGTTCTATTATTATAGTTACTTGTCCAAAAGTTATATAGAAATTGATATCTTCGCTTTTATACAGGCTTCTGGTATCTTCTTGATGTTTAAATATTTAAATGACGTAAATGTAAAAGGAACAACCTTGAAAATTTCATCCTTTTTAAAAGATGGAATTATTGGTAGATTAACTACTTCATTAAGTAGATGTAGTTATGGCATTTATCTGAACCATTATCTTCTTATTGCAATAATTAGTCTATTAAGCTTGAACCTGCTTAAACATAGTGCTTTAAAATGGATACCCCCAATATTTATATCTGTTTTACTAATGAGTTGGGTTTTAATCTTAGTTGTAGATAAAATTCCTTATTTAAATAATTTATCTGGTGCACATTAAGCTCTCAAATGATTGTTTAATGTTATCTATCGAAATAAAATACCTTTTCTCAAAAACATATGAAAATAATCTATGAATAAATTGATAGTTTCTAAATCTTATTGAAATAGTTTTAATCTTTCCCTATTTTGTTAAGTATATCTTTAATATTTTTAACAGAATCAGAGAATTTTTCTAAATCTTCCTCTGATAAAGATGCTAAGTTCATTTTAATTTCATTATTCGAGTGTTTTCGCCATTCCATTAAGAGTTTATTCCCCTTTTTGGTGAGGGTTATATTGATTACTCTTCGATCACTTTTATCTGGTAATCGTTCTGCTAATCCGTTTTCAACTAGATTGTCTATTAACGAGGTCATATTTGATTTTGAAATGTAAACCATCCTTCCGATTTCTGACATTGGAAGTTCGCCACGTTTCTTAAGCACTTTTAATATGTGATAGTAAGAGTGGGGCATTCTGTTCTGTTTTAACTTTCTTTTGTGTTTAAAAAGTTTTTTTCTGAACAATGGAAAAAACAGATAAATATCATCCACCATTTGGTTTAATCTTTCTTCGTCCATATTAATTCACCATTTAGTTATTTTATATAACTATAGTATAAAAAACATTTCGAATTTATAACCTTTCCAGTAACATAAGTTCCGAAACATCGATAATCTTAAAAAATTCTTAAAAATTTAGGATTTTAATAGTTCTAGTTATCAATTTTAACATTGAAAAGTTAGAATCTTGTTAAAATAAATCTAATGAAAATATAATTTAAAAAAAATTGTCTAAAAAAAGGAGGTTATAATTATAATTTAATTATTAACCTGATTTTTATTAGCTTAACTTAAAAAAGATTTAAATCTATTCCTTTAACATGTCACGGATCATTTTAAACATTTCGATCTTCTGTTCTGCCATGGATGCTTTCATATCCATTTTTGCTGCCACAAGTTTCTTTTTGTCTTTCATGATCTCGGCTTTCTTTTCTGCCATTGATATTTTCATATCCATTTTTGCAACTAACAGCTTCTTTTTATCTTCTTCAGAAAGCTGTTCCATGATCTTTTTCATGAACATTTTCTTCATCATATGTCCTTTCTTCATTTCATCGTGGAAATGCCCACCTTTCATACCTCTCATATGATGATGCATTTTCATGCCAAAATCTTTGTTCATAGGTCCACATTTATCTTCTTCGCACATATTATCACCTTGTTTTTTTTATGGGTTTAGATTAATTTTTTTTTTAATTTATTTTCCCATAGTTATATTATAGAACTATTATACTTATAAACAT
>Ga0302164_10000783_pt1 | contig 10420 bp, 6 predicted proteins | sample I_Fen_E3_1_FD_193500 | JGI IMG/M metagenome (GOLD analysis project Ga0302164, IMG submission 193500) | Peat permafrost microbial communities from Stordalen Mire near Abisko, Sweden - I_Fen_E3_1 | ecosystem: Environmental > Terrestrial > Soil > Wetlands > Permafrost | place: Sweden: Abisko... | reverse complement strand
CACCACCACCGCCGCCACTAAAACCACCGCCGCCACCGCCACTAGAACCACCGCCGCCACCGCCACTAGAACCACCGCCGCCACTTAATTGTCCTATAATTCTGACTTGCTGACTATAAACACCCTGAAACCCGCCAACCATGATAACTACCTGCGGATCTCTGACATATTTTGCCAGTGCTTTTTCCATTACCCTAGCTAATTGAGAGGGTGTTTTTCCACTCGCCAACAGATCCTCGGCTAATGGAATGGTAATTTTTCCATCAGGTCTGACCGTAGCCGTAGTCGATATATCCGGATTTCCCCACACGAAAATATTTACACTATCGCCAGGGCCAATCTTGTAGGTATAATCTGAAGGGATAATCGCATCCTCCTCTTGGCTTATCGGAGGATAACCGCAACCCGATACTAGCAAGATAAGCATACAAAATACCCATTTTATTTTCTTTAGAAATCTCACACCAATCCCCTCAGCCGAATATATTGTCTATCTAGCGTAAAAACGCGATGTGCGCGTTTATAGTTGTTCAAAGTCTCCATAGAGTAATTCCTTCCGGTACATTATTTCTATCCAGCTTAGCTTTAACATCAATTACTGCACCGGAATTATTTTCCAACAAGCCTATTATATAAGACCAATTTTTGTCCATAAAGTATTGGTGAGGAACAGCAAGCATGACCGCATGAGCGGGTTGTAACTGTTCTTCGCTAGCTAACACATCAATGTTATATTCTTCTTTTATTTCACGTGCGTCAGACATAGGATCAAAAACTTGAACCTTGATACCATAATCCAGTAATTCTCTAACAATATCGATGACACGCGTATTTCTTATGTCGGGGACGTTTTCCTTAAAGGTAAATCCTAAAATCGTGACCACACTACCTTTAACGCATTTTCCGGCTTTAATAAGTTCTTTTATTGTCTGGGAAGCAATAAAAGTGCCCATACTATCATTTATACTGCGTCCTGATAAAATTATTTGCGGGGTATACCCTAATGTGGTTGCTTTATAGGTTAAATAGTAAGGATCAACACCTATGCAATGCCCACCGACCAAGCCCGGATCAAAAGACAAGAAATTCCATTTTGATGACGCAGCAGCCAACACATCCCGAGTATCTATATTCATTTTATTAAAAATCAAAGCTAACTCGTTCATTAATGAAATGTTTAAATCTCTTTGGGTATTTTCAATCACCTTTGCTGCTTCCGCCACTTTGATTGAAGTCGCTTTATACACACCAGCAGCAACAACTGATTCATAAACAGCGGCCACAACGTCTAGTGTCTTTTCTGTGTCACCCGAAACAACCTTGGTAATTGTTTTGAAAGTGTGTACTTTATCACCTGGATTAATTCGTTCCGGTGAGTACCCGACATTAAAATCTAGGCCCCAGGTAAGTCCTGATTCCTGTTCAAGAACAGGAATACAATCCTCCTCGGTCGCGCCGGGATACACTGTTGATTCATAGACAACGATATCACCCTTTTTAAGCTGCCGCCCTACGGTTTTTGATGCACTGATGACAAGCGACAAATCCGGTTGATTGGCTTTATTAACTGGCGTCGGTACGGCAATAATATGAAAGTCGGACTTTTTTAAATCGCTGGCATCATACGTAAATAGTATATCTGCTGAGGCCAAATCTTTTGCTTCAACTTCGTTTGTCCGTTCGATGCCTTGTCTTAATTCATCTATGCGGATAGAACTTATATCAAATCCGATCACTGGCTGAGTTTTTCCGAATTCTACGGCCACGGGTAGGCCGACGTATCCCAAACCAACAACAGAAATCTTCCTGCCATGCCTATTCATCAAGCTATCCTGTAAAAATTTTTATACCATTCAACAAAATTCCTAATACCTGTTTCCAATAACGTTCCAGGTTTGTATCCTAAATCATTCACTAAATCAGAAACGTCTGCATAAGTATCAGGAACATCTCCAGGTTGTAAGGGCAATAAATTTTTTATCGCTTCCTTACCTAGACATTTTTCCAGTGTTTCAATAAACGCTAATAGATTAACGGGATTATTATTGCCTATATTATATACCCGGTAGGGAGCCAGGCTTGTACCCGGATCAGGATTATCACTTGCCCAGTTGCCATTAGGCTGCGCTGGTTTGTCTATAACTCTGATGACACCTTCGACAATATCGTCTATGTAAGTGAAATCCCGGCGATGATTACCGTAATTAAACACATCAATTGGCTTTCCATCAAGGATATTACGGGTAAACATAAATAATGACATATCCGGTCTTCCCCAAGGCCCGTAAACAGTAAAAAACCGCAAGCCAGTTGTCGGCAGCCCATAAAGATGACTATAAGTGTGTGCCATCAACTCATTGGCTTTTTTACTAGCCGCATAAAGAGAAACAGGATGGTCGACATTATCATGTATAGAAAAAGGCATGCTGGTATTTGCCCCATAAACGGAGCTTGAAGAGGCATATGCCAAATGCTCTACGTTATTATGCCTACATCCCTCTAGTATATTCATAAATCCAATAATATTTGAATCAATATAGGCATGCGGATTTGTTATTGAATACCGGACTCCAGCTTGAGCTGCAAGATGTATAACCCTTTGAAATTTCTCTCTAACAAAAAGCTCCTCGACTGCGGATTTGTCGGAAATCTCAAGTTTTATAAATTTAAAGTGCGCATGGTCTCTCACACGTTCTAATCGTGCCAGTTTTAAATTCACGTCATAGTATTCATTAAGGTTATCTATGCCTACAACCTCATCTCCACGCTCTAACAATCGTATGCTCAGCGCTGAACCTATAAATCCAGCTGCTCCTGTTACCAGTATCTTCAAAGTTTCCCCCCCCCTAGATTAATAATAGACTAAAAACGAAATAATTTAACGATTAATGCCCTCTCGTTTTAGCTATAATTTCTTCCAATAATTTTTCGGCCTCTTTTCTTTCAGAAAAACCACCAATTTTATTGTCCAATTCAATGGCTTGCTTGATCTCATTAATTGCTAAACTATTATTTCCTTTTTTATAATGTGCAACACCTAAATGGTATCTGAATACGGGAACATCCGGCGATGCAGCTATGATTTGGTTTAATAACGTTAAACCTTCGTTAAAATTACCTAACTTAATGAGAGACCAGGCATACGTATCCTTGTAATAAGGTTGAGCGGAATCCTTAAATTTCTCAGTCAGATGAACTGCTTTTTTCAGTTTTTCCTCGCTAGTATAATGATCACTTAAAAGAACGGCTAAGCTATTGATCGCAATATCCAGATTTTGATTCTTGTTTATCAATGACTCGTAAAGTGAAACAGCGGAATCATAATCGCCGAGCTTTTCATACAACAATGCCAAAGATAGTGATAATTTGATATTTTCAGGATTCTGTTTAAGTCCATCTTGATAAATACTTATAGCACCTTTGTTGTCGTTCATAGCCAATTTAATGTTTGCCAACAAGACATATAATTGGGGAATTTTAGTATTGTCCTTAATCAGGTTTGTTAGTAATACAGTTCCTTTATCAAATTTTTTGTCCATTAAATACAAATCACTGAGAAGAATACTCGCAGAAACGTTCTGGGGATTCTTAGCTAGTATGTTATCTAAAAAAACAATCATCTCGCTCCGTTTATTCAGCTTCTCATAACATCGAGCCATATTGCCTAAAGCATCACTATTTTCTGGAAACTTTGTCAGCAACTCTTTATAAATTTCAACTGCTTTGGCATAGTTCCCCTGGCCCTGAAGAACTTGTGCGAGCAAATAGCTTGATACATCCTTGGAGAGCGGGTTAGGTAAATTTGCAATTTTCTGTACGGTAGTCTTTGCGCCCTCCCAATCATGCTCTACCAGATTGATATTGGCCAACTTTTCTAGCAAAACAATATTATCAGGTCTTACGCTTAACGCCTTTTCAAGCATTTCCTTTGCATACTTTACATTCTTTGTTTGCAAAGCCTTATCATAAAGGTACGTTACAGCTTGTAAATTTGCCGGATTAGCGGCCAGAACACGTAAGAAATGCTTATCCGCTTCTTTTTGATCTCCTTTTATTAAGTAAATTTGGCCCAACAACAGATTTGCTTCTTCAGAATCCTCTTTACTCCAGATAACTTTATTTAACAAGGCAATAGCCTCATCATATTGTTCTTTTACCAATAATATTCTTGCTTGTAATACTCTAGCATCATCGTAACTTGAGTTAGCATCTAAAATTTCTGCGACAATTTTTTCAGATCCATCAAAATCTTTATTTTCAAACGCTATTTTTGCCAAAATCGTTTTTGCAGATAAGCCTACTGTGGAGTCTTCTTCCAACTCAATTACCCGATCAAGTGCGTTCTTGGCTTCCTCAAAGTTTCTCCGTGCAATCATCCAGTTTGCTAACTCAAGCAGCATTCTTGGTTGATCCTTATGTTTCTCCATAAATTGATGAAATTGTATGCCTACTTTCTCTCTAGCTGTGGCACTTAAAAATTCAAGTAACAATAGTTTAGATTGCACATTATTAGGCTCCGCTTCAATAAGCCCGCGTAATAACTCTTCCGCTTCTTTTGTCTTACCTGCCTGTACATAAATTTTTGCCAGCGTAACTTTAAATTCTTGATTTTCAGGATGTGAAGCGACTAATTTTTCATAATCAGCCATGATGGCATCTATATTCTGTGTCTTTGCATGAAGTTGAATTTGAAAAAAATCCAAACCAATGTTGTTGACATCTGACTTTTTTGCGGTTTCTATTAAAGCTAATGCTTGAGTATAGTCTTCATTTTCCATATATATCAATGCCTTTAATGACAAGGCATCGGTTTGATTTGGATTTTCTTTTAAAATATTGTCAATAATAGCTAGTGCTTCCGTCTGTTTCTTCTGCTTGATCAATACTGAAGCCTTTAATGCCTGTGCACCCTGATTTTGGCTCGAATCTTTCAAAATAAATTCAGCTTGACTCATTGCGCCATCAGTTTCACCAAACAAAAGCTGTACTTTCCCGAGCTTTAATCTGGCCTCAGTGTAGTTCGGAGCCAACTCAACAGTTTTTAACAAGTTTTCCTTCATTTCTCGGAATTGCCGGTTTTTTTCATTCAACAAGGCCATGTAATAATAAGTTTCCGCAGTTTCCTTACCTGACTGATTGGCTGACTTTATTTCAAGCTTGGCTTTCTCGTACTCCCCCTTATTAATGTATTCAACACCTTTTTGTAAATGTTCTTTTGAATCATCTGCCTTATCACATCCCTCAAGTAACAGTAATGTTGAGAAAATTGAAATAACTATTAACTTATTTTTATTGTTTTGATGAAGATTGATCATATTAACTAGCCTGTTAAAATAATTCGATTTTAAAAATAATCATTTCGTAATGAATTCAATAAGAGCACAACAAGTTGCCTTTGTAATGAACTACGTAAACCTTAACAGACTTACTAACAGGACAATCTACCGTGTATATTATATCTCAGCATTAGCCCGGTATAAGGGAAGGATTACTGCCTTGGAATACAGACAATATTTGATCTTGCTGAAAACTATCTCATCCGACCTGAGATTTTTGTGTGGTATGTGAAAATTTTGAGTTTATTTATTTGACTAAAACTGCTGCTTGTATGAACAACAAAAACATCGCAGTAATTGCCATCATTCAGTGACAAATAAAATCCGAAAATACATTTTTTACAAAGCATATAAGTCAATAAAAAAGCCCTTTAAAGGGCTTTTCCATGAATCATGTTGTTCATTTTAAGTCATCCAGTAGCTCTTGAGCCACCTTTTTTTGCTCTGCCGTACCTTTTTCGAGTACTTCGCAAGCCATATTCTTGGCCGCATCCGTATCACTCATATCAACATATGCTTTTGCCAAGTCCAACTTGGTTTCCAATTCATCCATATCAGTTAGATCAAAAACCTCAGATCCACTCTGTTGATCGAAATCTTCTCCATTCAGTCCTGATAGTGGCTTGTCAAAACAAAAATTTTTATCAAGAGAATCATTGGTAAAACTACTATTTAAACTCGATAATTTAGCATTGAGGCTGTCAGTAAGCTGGCAATTTTCAACGGACTCATTTACATCATTTGCATCGATTTCTTTTACTTTGGTTTCAATCGAGCCGAAATCAAAATCGAATAATTCAAACTCATCATTAGCCTCTACATCTGTTTCCCTAGAAACAACATTACCTCTATTTTCGCTTGATTCTTCAGCTTTTGTTATAGCTGTACTTAAGTCAAAATCAATACTCTCGTTATTCTGCTGCTCATCAATAATTTCATCTTCAAAAGAAATTGAATTATAATCCAACAAACTGTCTGCTTTTTGAGGTATTTCTTTAACAGCCTTGTTACTGAATGATTCTCCAAAAGTAGATAAGTTGAAATTATTTTCCTCGATATCCGTTGCTTCATTCCTTTCAATATCGTCCGATTTAACTAAGCTTACAGTCTTTTTTTCAAAGATTGAATTTTCTTTCTGAGCTAATCCTTCTGCCTCAGAAGAAAACAATACGGAGTTCTGGCAAATTTGACTACCCATTTCAGAAACTTTCACCCAAAATTCAACATCATCTTTTTTACCCGCTTTAACTAATTCGTTGGCATAGGTTTCAAAAGCCTGTTTATTTTCGTTTGAATAAAAAATTTCCAGTAACTTCAGTTTACACTCATCACGGTCAGGCTGATCATTAATGACATCACGCATCAATTCTTCTGCTTGTTGATAACGGCCATATGCCAAATAAACATCAGCCTCGGAAATCGGATCGATTTCACTCTGATCTGTATCAAATGTATTAATGTCGCCGAATGTTAATTCATTGAAGAAAGCGCCTTTGCCATCGGCAACCTCATTTTTAGAGTCCTCTTTTTCAAACGGTGTAGAAAAAAAACTCTTGGGTTCAGTCTCATTACTGATGCTTGAGGAAGTAAAGAAACTCTGATTATTAGATCGTTCGTCAAGCATACGTTTTCGCCACCATAGCCAACCAAGCAAAGATAATGTTCCCACACCAATACCCCCCACCCAAAGGTAAAGAGTATGTGATGATGACGTTATTCCGGGTTCTGTTTGAATAGCCTGCTTAACATCAGGTTGAACCAGTTTTTGTTGAGCCAACAGATTGTCTGTTCCGGTTTGTCCGGAAGTTTTTGCCTGTACAGCTTCAGGTTGAGCAACGGGTTTTGCCTGAAATTGGTTCTGTAAAGCGGCAAGCTGCTGATCTTTTAAAGCAAGTATTTGTTGCATCATTGCCAGTTGCTTTTCAAGTTCTTCAACCTTACCTTGTAGCGCATCATTTACTGGAGAGGCAGCATTTACCGGCTCTTTATAAACGGCTTTAGGCGTAGCATTATCGACTTTCCTGTTATCTGTTACTTGCTGATTTCCTGGAGTTATAACTACATTCTCAGTGACATCCGCTTCTGTAGGGGCAACTAACGTTAACTGATTATCCGGTGTGCTTTTTTTAGCGGGTGTTGTTTCAATAGAGACCGATTCTAAACGGTTTTTCCAAGCTTTAGTTTGTCGATTGAATTCGGCTAATGCCTGTTTCCTTGAATACTTAAGAACGACCTCTCGTTCTGGAATGTTCAATGTTTTTTTAGCTAATAATGCATGAACATTTTCCTTATAAAACGCCTGAGGGTTTTCTTCATACATCGCTATCATCATTTGTTCTACAGAAACATCTGCTTGCTTACTTGCCTGTTCAGCAATCTTCCAAAGTGTATCATTTCTATGTGTGGGGCCATATTGAGTCGCTGCACTTATACCCCTTTCAATTCTTGTTTCCTGTTTCTTTAAGGGTTGATACAGTGGCTTAATTACCTGCTCGGACGTGTAACTTTCAGATTTGCTTATAACGGGAACAGTCGTCTGTTTATAAGCCGTTGGCGGATCCAGCAACACCGTAAATTCACGATACAAATTACCTTTTGGCCAGCTCACTTCCAGCAAGAAATCCAGGAAAGGCTCTTTTACTGCTTCTCTTGAGCTGAGTTTAATAATCATTGAACCGTTAGCACCGGCTATCGTATGAAATTTGATTTTCGAAAGAAAAGAGGTCCAAGGAACCCCCGCTTCATCAAACTTATCGGGTGGGGCTAAAGTTACCTTTATGTCGGATGTTTTCTCTCCTGAAGATACAATTAATGAAATTTCAGCATCCAGATTCTGATTAAGGGCTGAGTGCAATTTAATATTCCCAATCCCTAACGAATAGCCACTGACCGGAGCCAGTAACGATATCACCGCTAAGGTTTTAGTTAAATTGCGCACCCTGCTCTCCTTCAGCTTATTTATCACAGTCTCATACTTCAACAATAAAATCTACGGATAATACAAACTTAAATATAATTTTTTACCAGTACTTCAGCTATTTGTACGCTATTTAAGGCAGCACCTTTGCGAACATTATCACCCACTACCCACAAATCAATACCTTGGGGGTGCGATATATCTTCTCTTATACGCCCAACAAACACGTCATCATGACCTGATGACTCAGTTACCGCTGTTGGGTAGCCTCCATTTTGGCGCTCATCCATAACCGTTACACCGGGTGCTTTTTCCAACAAAATCCTAACCGCTTCAGCAGTAATTTTTGAACGTGTTTCAATATGCACTGCTTCGGAATGACCGTAAAAAACTGGTACTCGTACGGCGGTTGCATTGACCATAACGCTAGTATCGCCTAGGATTTTTTGAGTTTCCCAAACCATCTTCATTTCTTCTTTTGTATAACCATTATCCATAAACATATCAATTTGCGGCAAAACATTAAAGGCAATTTGCTTGGGATAGACGCTGGGTGTAATGGCTTGCATGTTAAGAAGATTGGCCGTCTGTTTGCCCAGTTCTTCTATCGCTTCTTTACCCGTACCGGAAACAGCTTGATAAGTACACACATTAATTCTAGCTATGCCGACTGCATCATAAATGGGTTTTAACGCCACCAACAGTTGAATAGTTGAGCAATTAGGATTCGCAATAATACCGCGATTTTTATAATCGGCTATTTTTTCCGGATTGACTTCAGGTACCACCAGAGGAATATCGTCGTCATAGCGGAACTGTGAAGTATTATCAATAACTATACAACCGGCAGCAGCGGCTTTGGGTGCGTATATTTCTGAAACAGCGGCACCTGGAGAAAATAAACCAATTTGCACTTTAGAGAAATCGAAGGTTGCTAAATCCTCGACTTTTAAGGAGCCGCCTTTAAAAGGTATTCGTTTGCCTGTCGAATGACTACTGGCTAAGGCATATACATCACCAACCGGAAACTGGCGTTCTTCCAAAATCGACAGCATGGCTTCACCCACTGCACCCGTTGCACCAACAACTGCAACGTTATAAACTTTACTCATTTTATTGATACCCTTTGTGTTATAGCTGAAACAACCGCATGATCTAATTTAACATAAGTATAGCGCATCATCACCGTCGCCGATAAAATAGTGACAGTTGGATTTATTCCAGTATAGCAAAAACTTTGTTAGTAATTTCATCCACTGTACCCACACCGGCAATCGAATTGAATTTTACCTGTCGACTTGCTGCTGAATAATAGCCGACTAAAGGTTTGGTTAGTTCATGATAGATACTGAGTCTTTTACGCACTGTTTCTTCTTTATCATCATCCCGCTGAATCAACGCTTCCCCTGTTATATCGTCAATACCGTCTACTTTGGGCGGGTTATACTCAATATGATAAGTACGTCCGGATTGTAAATGTACTCTTCTACCCGCAAGACGCTTTACTATCTCTTCATCAGCCACATTAATTTCTATCACGTTATCAATCTTAATACCCATTGCGTCCAGTCCTTCAGCCTGCGCAATCGTACGAGGAAAGCCGTCCAGCAAAAAACCATTGGCGCAATCAGTCTGAGCAATTCGTTCTTTAATCAAGCCCAAAATAATTTCATCGGAAACCAGGCCGCCCGTATCCATTATTTTTTTTGCTTCAATGCCTAGAGGCGTGCCATCACGAACGGCGGCACGAAGCATATCACCAGTAGAAATTTGTGGTACAGCATATTTTTCGGTTATAAATTGAGCTTGAGTTCCTTTACCGGAACCGGGACTTCCTAATAGAATAATGTGCATAAAATGACTCCAAATATGTCGAAACGACAAGTATTGACTATAATTAACAGATAGTTAACTAACCACAAAAACAATAAAAAAATTTAGTATTATGACTAAAAATAAAGCATGATAAGGTATTTTATAACACAACCTATTTAATCTCTTGTAAAAATGCGATTAATTCCCTATTCTTATGCAGTTTACTACAATCATGGAGAACATATAATGCGTGTTGAAGATTTAATGAAATCAAAAGTATTTACAGTCGAGCAACACGACTTGATTGATCGGGTCTTTTTTTTAATCCATTACGAAAAAGTTCGTCATATAC
>Ga0302164_10000781_pt1 | contig 10422 bp, 8 predicted proteins | sample I_Fen_E3_1_FD_193500 | JGI IMG/M metagenome (GOLD analysis project Ga0302164, IMG submission 193500) | Peat permafrost microbial communities from Stordalen Mire near Abisko, Sweden - I_Fen_E3_1 | ecosystem: Environmental > Terrestrial > Soil > Wetlands > Permafrost | place: Sweden: Abisko... | reverse complement strand
GTTGTACCTGGTGTACCAATGCTTCGGGGCTCATGGTGGCAATCTCGGAACCGGAAATAGTAATGATCTTATGCAGGCCAATTTGTTCGCCAATATAAGCAGCCACTAATTTGTTATCGCCGGTTATCATTTTTAATTGCACACCATTACTGTTCAGCTCTTTTATTACATCAATAACACCTGCCTTTATCGGGTCCAGCAGCAAAACAAAGCCGGCAAATATCATTTGCTGTTCATCTTCTTTAACCAGTTTAATTTGCTGGGCGCAATCCTTGTAACAAACGCCGATGGTTCTAAAACCTTTGCTGCTGTATTGTTCATAAAGGTCTGCAATGTTTTTTTTATAACTGTCAATAGCGGCAGTTGTGCCATCAGCAAGCAATACTTTATCACAAACCGCAATCACATTATTGATAGCGCCTTTACTGATAAGCTGGTGTTTATTATCTTTAACCACTACTACGCTTAAACGCTTACGAATAAAATCATAGGGTATCTCATCTGTTTTTTGATAACCATCTGCCGAAATATTTTCCATCATCTTCAGTGCATCATCCATGGGATTGGAAAAGCCGGTTTCGAAAAAAGCATTTAAATAGGCTAATTGTTTTACGGTTGCATTTTCATTACCATCAATACCGGTGATACCGGAGATTTTTAAAATACCTTCTGTAAGTGTGCCGGTCTTATCAGAACAAAAAAGATTGATCTCTCCCAGGTTTTGAATGGAAGATAATTTTTTTACGATCACTTTTTGTTTGGCCATTCTTTTGGAGCCGGCACTCATGGCCACCGTCATGATTGCGGGTAATAATTCCGGCGCCATGCCCACTGCAAGTGCCAGTGCAAACAATAAAGAATCGATCAGTGGCTTGTGAAAATAAATATTCACTGCTAAAATAATTACTGCAAGCACTAATGTAATCTGCATCAGCAAGTAACCAAATTTGCGGATGCCTTTTTCAAATGCAGTTTCTTCAGGTGGTTTGCTTAAGCTGGCGGAGATGGTACCAAATACGGTATCTTTTCCCGTAAAAACTGCCACTGCCTTTCCCGTACCACTTACCACGCTGGTGCCTTCAAACAATACGTTGGTTCTTTTGCTCATGCCGGTATCGGCTGCAATAGTGCCCACTTCTTTTTCTGCAGGATAAGTTTCGCCGGTAAGTGTGGCTTCATTGGCGTGCATGTCTTTTTCTTCCAGTAATAAACAATCGGCAGGTATAATATCACCGGCAGCAAATAATAAAATATCACCCGGTACAATTTCTTCGGAGTATACTTCTGCTGTGGCATTGCTGCGTTGTACTTTTACTTTGCTGCGGATAAGCGAACGTAATTTTTCAACCGCAAGCCCTGCATGGCGCTCCTGTATAAAACTCATGATGCCCGTGGCCAATAAAATAAAAAGGATGATGAACACATCTGATGTTTCGCCGAGAAATGCAGAAAGTATAACGGCAGCTACCAGTAATAATGTAAGCGGACTCTTAAATTGCCCGAAGAACAGCAGGATATCTTTAATGAATTGTGGTTTTTCCTTTGCTTTTTTTGTGGAGGAAGAAAGACGCTGTGCGGCATCTGCAGCAGTTAAACCTTGTGCAGATGATTGCAGGGCATTCAATACATCGGTGGCCGGGTATTGCCAGTAAGCCTTCAGGTCCATATAGCTTAGTTTATTCTAAAATTAAGCTAAAGGCCTTGCAAATCAATGGTTGTTTTGTTATTCAAATCTTAACGGGTAATAGAGGGTTATTCTACAGGCACGTTCTCCACCATTACGTCCCAATGCGCAATCAGCAATTCAAAACGGTGTTGTTCATCTTTTTTTAATTTTTCAAGGTCGGGGTATACTAATTTTTTATAGGGCTCGGTAAGATTGGCATCCAAACCTTTGTCGCTGTTTTTAAATACAATGGTTACTTTAAAATCCCATCGGGTATCTTCTCCGCTGTGCAGCCTTGGCTTTTCTGCTTTTACAGAAACGATATCGCCTTTTTCAATGGCTTTTTTCAACAGCGGATAATGATTGGCTTTCCATAAAGCAATGAACTCATCAGCATAACCCCATTTTACTTTGTAATAATTTTCAGTAGTAAAACTGGCATCGCTTTTTGTTTGTTGAGCAGTTGACTGCAGTATACAAAAGCTAAGAAATGAAACAAGAATAAATGTTGCGGCTCTTTTGAGTTGGCTATTATTTTTCATGATGAAAGTTTTGGTAAAAGAAATATAATAATGAATCAGGATTGATTGACTACTTGTTTTTTATTGATACCGAATAGTTTTATATAAAAAGTATACACATAACAGCCTGCACAAAAACCAATAAAAGATTCTAAAAATGCAAATACTGTAAGTATGACAGCAAGTGCGATAGCTGTTGTGGTATAACCAAAAACAGTTGCTGCAAGTATGGCGACAGAAAAGAAGAAGCCAATCTTTGCTGCAAATCTTTTGGGTGCCTGGTCAATGGGCTTTGGTTTGATGGAGAAGAGCTGCACTTCCTTATCGCTGAGTAAATTCAGCAGGCTGAATTTACCAAAATTAAATCCACGCAACAAAAAGTCGATGGTTAAAAACGCAGGGATCATCCAATTGGGCACAATAATGTATACCACAGCCAGTATAAACACATTTAAAGCCGTAAGCCTTACTTTATTTTCATTAACGGTTATAAAATCAACAGGGCATTCTAATTCGGTAGCCATAATTTTTATTTTAATTTTCCAGTAATAATTTATTGATCGTTTCTTCAAATTCTTTTTTGTAACTAACATAATGTTCGCCGGTGGCAGGGCCATTAAAGCCTGTATCTAATTTTCTTATCTTTCCTTTTTTATCCAGTATTACAGAGGAAGGGAAGAATTTTATCGGCGTTAATTCCGGTAATGTTTTTTCGGTACGCAATGAATCGGTAACTGTAACACCAGTATTCAAAATGCTGTATTGCACATTAAACCGCTGTTGAAATTTTTGTAAACTTTTTACTGAGCGATTCCAGTCAGTACTGTATTCGTAAGCTAGTGCAATAATTTCAACACCACGTTGTTTATTGTTTTTGTAGTAACTGCTTAAAAATGCGGTTTCGTCCATGCAGTTGGGGCACCAGCTTCCCATTAATTGTATCACTACAACTTTGTTTTTAAATTTTGCATCGTCAATAGAAACTGCCTGGCCTTCTAAATTTTTAAAAGTAAAATGTAATTTTTCCTGCCCGGGTTTTGCATACATGGCAACAGTTGCTGCTGTTACTTTAGCAGCAGGGTCCTTTACTCCCGACCAGGCTTCTTTATACAATGCACCGGAATAAAAAGTTCCTCCTGAAATTTTTGTATGGTTGTCAATCTTTGCTGTAATTAAAAAAGCATGACCACCGTCAAAGCAGGAGAGGAACAAGGAATCATTTGCAACAATGCCTTCTAAATACCGGTAATCACCAGTGGGGTTTAAAAATGTGCCGGTAAGTTTATTGCCGTTTTGTTTTAATTCTGCTACAGATAACTCATTGGGTTTATTGTTGGCAAATATTACAGACCATCTACCCGAAACATTTTTTGTGGTGGCAGCATTTGCAGCAAATCTTTTATTACTTTGTTGTGCACTGAAAGTTATTACCTGTGTTTTTACTGAGCCACCTTTTAACCAAACCCCGGTTAATTTTTTATTACTGTATTGCAGCCTGAACTGCGATTCAAATACCGGCATTTGTACCAATAAAGAATCCCCGGTTGCAGTAATATTATCCACCCGTATGTTTTCAGCCGCATTGTGAATGTACCATACCGGTTTGCCTTTCTCCGTCTTCCATTCAAATGCAAAAGGAATGATTGCACCATCCCCACGATGTAATTGAGCTGTCCATAAGCCCTGCTGTGCCAACACTGCCGGCGTTAGGCCAATGAATAAAGCCAGGATCAATAGTTTCATACGAATTTGTAACTGGTTTGTTTCATCTAAAATGCAAATATACAAATACTCTACCAAAATAATAGACTTTAATGTTAAATTGACTGTGGCTTTTCTGCGAAATTTGCGCCGCCCAAATAAAATTTCGTTTTTAGTAACTGAATTTGTCAAAAGCCTGTCATTTTTGTAGACTAATTATGGTTTCCTTTGACTGGGGAATTTATTTTACTGATCAAATAAAAATTATGGCAGGCATTTTAGACCTGGTGGGTAACACACCATTAGTAGCATTAAAAAAACTGAACCCGAATAAAAACGTAACTATTTACGGCAAGCTGGAAGGGAATAATCCCGGCGGTAGTGTAAAAGACCGTGCAGCCTATGGCATGATAAAAGGCGCTATTGACAGGGGCGAAATAAAAGAAGGCATTACTTTAATTGAAGCCACCAGCGGCAACACTGGTATTGCATTGGCCATGATTGCCAGTTTGTTTAATGTACCTATTGAACTGGTGATGCCCGAAGATGCCACCAGGGAAAGGGTGTTAACGATGGAAGCATTTGGTGCTAAAGTTATTCTTACACCAAAAGAAAGATCAATGGAAGGCGCTATTGATTATGCTAATGCGCAACTGGCAAAAGGCGGTTATCATAATCTCAACCAGTTTGGCAACGTTGATAATCCCGGTATGCATTATAAAACCACAGGGCCTGAAATTTGGAACGATACCAATAAAAAGATCACACATTTTGTTTCTGCTATGGGTACCACAGGTACCATCATGGGCGTATCCACTTACTTAAAAGAACAAAACTCCAATATACAGATCATAGGTTGCCAGCCAACAGATGGTTCAAAAATTCCCGGCATACGCAAATGGCCCGAAGCTTATTTGCCCACGATATTCAATCGCAACAGGGTAGACCGTGTGATTGAGATTGCAGAAAAAGATGCCCGGGTAATGGCAAAAAAATTAGCCCGTGAAGAAGCGATCTTCAGTGGCATGAGCAGCGGCGGTGCGGCATATGCGGCAATTGAATTAGCAAAAGAATTGAAAGAAGGCGTGATTGTTTTTATTGTTTGCGACAGGGGAGACCGATATTTGAGCAGTGATTTGTTTGATTGATTTTTTCTAAAGTATCAGTTTACAGTTGCAGTTTTAGTTAGGCATCCGGTAGAGTATAAAAAATTAATTGTTGAGATGGAGTGATCAATGATGAGAATAGCCATACTTATTTAAGGCATCCTTCCAATCAAGCTTTTTCACTTTAAGCAGACCTGTTTCTACTTTTTCAGCTTCGTACATATCTATATTATCAATTTCAGTTGGTTTGTCTTTTAAATTATTTACTATAACATCAAATGTGTGTGCATAGTTAGTGTTGGTAACAAACCAGTGTACATTTCCTTTTTGATCTGATATAGAGGAGAAACTTCCCGGCTTTCCAATATCTTCAAGGGTTTGTTTGATAAACATATAATCGCCTTCATCTTTTACCCTGTCGTATTGTTTTAATAATACTTCGCCATTTAAAACCCTGTGGCAGGATACCATATTGCTGTGCCCGTGTGGAATGATGGCCCGGTCTTTCTTCATACCAAAGATGCGGCCGGTAAAAACATAATGTTCTGAAATGCCTTTAACTTTCGGCAATACCGGATCTGTTGTATTAACGCCTTTCTCCGGGTATTTAAAATGCTTCATCGCATTGTCATAGTCAATTAATTTTAAAAGGTCTTCTAACGGAAGTGTGTTATGAAAGGCCGTTATTTTCTCCTGCCATTGAACTGGGGTGATCCTGTCTGTCTTCAGGTCCTTACACATCACCTGTAATTCCTTCAGCCACTTTGTTGAAATTTCTTTTAATGGCGTAGCAAATAAATTGTTGGAAAACAACATGTCCAGAAATGCAATGCTGGTGAGGGTCATTAAAGTGCCTTTTGTAAACGCTCTTCTGGTCACGGTTTAATTTTTTTGAGTAGTAAAATCTGGAAAAATCAGTTTATGGATATAACTGCATAAAAATATACAATATATAGAATAATTTGTTATTATTGAGTAACAAAAAACCTTTTCTATGACACGTTTAAAACACTTCCTGTTTTTCGGGTTAATGATTTGCCTTTCACAAACTGTTTTTTCACAAACCATGTGGAAATATTTTACTGCAGATGATTTTAGTGCACGCAGAAAAAAAGTGATGGAAAAAATAGGCGATGGTGTGGCTATTTTACAAGGCGCTGCTTTGCCGGAAGGCTATGTTAAATTCAGGCAGGATAATAATTTTTATTACCTCAGCGGTGTGGAAACCCCGGATGCCACCATTATTATCAATGGTAAAAATAAAAGGTGCACATTATTTGTACCCGATGAAATGTATGCAGATATTAAGCAGGAGGCCCGTATAAAACCCGGAGATTCTGCGGCCAAAGAATATAAATTTGATGCGGTGGTTTCCAAAACAAGGCTTACCGCTTATTTACAAAGCTATACCAGCAACAATTTTACTTTGTTTATCAGTTTTACTCCAGAAGAAATGATGGAAATGTGCCGCGACAGAAGTATGCAGCAAAATGTAAGGCGATTGAACGATCCATGGGATGGCCGTGTTAGTAAAGAGGTAAATTTTTACAACAAATTGCATGAACGCTTTCCTGCAGCAACGATAAAAAATCTTTCTCCCATACTGGACGATATGCGCTGGGTGAAAGATGATAAGGAAATTGCTGTGATAAGAGAATGTGGCCGTATCGGATGCCTGGGTATTGATGAAGCCATCAGGGTAACACGGCCCGGGATATACGAATATCAAACCGTGGCGGCCTGCGATTTTGTGTATGCCAATAATGGTACTTCTTTTCCTGCTTATTTTCCTATTGCGGCTTCAGGCGAAAGAGGACTGGACTGGCACTATAATGCCAATAACCACCTGTTGGAAGAAGGTACCGTATTACTGATTGATTATGCGCCGGAACTAAATTATTATATGACCGATATTACCAGGACATGGCCGGTATCTGGTAAATTTTCTGCCGACCAGTTAAAATATTATGCCTGCATTAAAGAGGCCCGCAGCAGCATTATTGCCGCCATGAAACCCGGGGTGTACTTAACTGAACTGGAGACCATTTGTAAAGAGGTATATAAAAAACATGGCTTTGCAGATATGTATCCTGGTGGCATCGGTCACTTTGTGGGCATGTCGGTACATGATGTGGGAGATTATTCCAAACCGTTTGTAAAAGGCACGGTGTTTAATGTGGAGCCCATCATTGAAGATAAGGCCAAAAAAATGCACCTCCGTTTGGAAGATACTATTGTGATCACCGAAACCGGGGCCGAAAACCTTACACCACAATCGCCTGTAGACGAAGAAGCGATCTATAAATTGATGAAGGAGAAGGGCGTGGGGGAAAAGTAGAACATCTGGCTATTTTAAAATATTGCGGCGATTGCATTCATAAAGCCAGCAAATTCTGCTGCCGATTTTGAATGGGGTGTTTTTTTGTTGCCGATTATAAGTTTGTTGCCAATGATCTCAATTATAAAATCCTTTGCGCTGATATTTTTTATTTGATTTCTGAAATCTTTAGAGAGTCTCGATTCGGCTTTTGATTTGTCGTTTGTAACTACATAAAATTTTTTGCTGAATTCTTTGTCATCTTCAAAGTTTAGCTCTGATGGATTAATCAAATCATGAATTTTGTCGAGAAGGGTTTCTGGTTTAATGAGAATATGCCCATAGTCATTTTTTAAAAAGAGAACACCCCAAACCTGAAAGTCGGTATGTATGCCGGAAGAATACCTTCCAGGAGAGATGATATAGTTAACCTCAACAAAAATTAAATAGAAAGAATTGAAAGGCCTGCTAACGGAAATGACAGGGCCAAAGCTGGTAATCTCGTTATAGCTGAAGGATTCAAATTCTTTAAAATTGAAACTAAAGCCGGGATCAAATGCTGTGGTGAAATTATTTTTTAAATTGTTGTATACCTCAAGTATTGATTCAGCAACCGGGTCATTGGGATTATGTGCAAAAGTAATTTGATTATCCATAATTGATGATGTCTTTAATGCTCAAACTTTAGCTCGTAAATATGCGGCCACATTTTACCGGTGATATAAATTTTATCGGTGGCGTAATCGTAGGCAATGCCGTTCATTTCCTTTGCACCGGGGTATTGGTTTTTTTCCTGCGTTACTAAATTGCTAAGGTCAAGCCGGCCCACAACTTTACCGCTTGAGGGATCGATCTTGATAATATCACCGGTAGTATACACATTGGCGTAAATAAAGCCTTTGATGTACTCTAGTTCATTTACTTCTGAAACTGGGCCTTTTTCATCTTTTACAATTATTGTTTTTATTACTTTGAATGTTGTTGGATCAAGCCAGGTTAAAGTTGTCGTACCGTCGCTCATAATAATATTGGCGCTGTCAGTGGTCATTCCCCAACCCTCTTTACTGGGATATGTAAAAGTGCCGGTTTGCTGAAATGTTTTGGCATTATAAATAAAACCAATTTTGGTAGTGTAAGTAAGCTGGTAAATTTTATCTTTTATAAAAACGATGCCTTCTCCAAAATATTTTTTCTTATCCAGTTCTGCCTTGATATCAATTTTACCGGTTTTTAAATTCACCACACCAAACAAAGATTTGGTTTGCGGAAGGTCATCCGTATGGCCGGTGCTTTCGTACAGGTTGCTTTCATGCACTAAAAACCCTTCGGTATAGGAACTGGTATCATGAGGGTAAATGTTTATGGGGTTGTAGCTGATAAGTGGTGTGGTAATAATCGGCATAGCGCTATCTGAATTGTTATCAGCTTTTTTATCATTGCTGTTGCAGGATATAAAAAGATAAGTAATAAAGAATGCTGTTATAATTTTTATCGACATAAATTAAATGTTGGCATTAAAGTAAACAACAATTAAATATACGAAGCTTCTCAGTTATATTGAAGTTTGCTGAAAACTGTACATCGGTAAAATACCAGGTACCACAAAATTGCTTTTGTTTTCTCCCGCAAACAACCTATTTTCATTATTCAACCAAACGCTTATGAGAAGGATATTTTTTTGCGCCATTATTTTTTTAACGGCATTACAAACGTCGGCACAGGACCTCAGTTATTATTTACCCGATGATGTTACTTACAATCCTGCCATTCCAAAACCAAAAGATATTATTTACCACGAAGTGGGCGAGTGGCATGTAACACACGACAGGCTGGTGAATTATATGAAAGCCATTGCAGCTGCTGCGCCCGACCGGGTGAAATTAGAAACCATGGGTTTTACTTATGAAGACCGTCCGCAACTATTGCTGATCATCACCTCTCCAAAAAACCAACTGCGTTTGGAAGAGATACGGCAACAACATTTGTTGTTAAGCGATCCTTCAAAATCTGCTTCAGTAAATATTGAACACATGCCCATTGTTGTTTGGATAGGGCATTCCATTCACGGCAATGAACCCAGCGGAGCCAATGCTGCTTTGCTGAGTGCTTATTATTTAGCTGCAGCACAGGGCCAACAAATTGACGACCTGTTAGATAATGTGGTGATACTTTTTGATCCTTCATTTAACCCCGATGGATTGCAACGATTTTCTACCTGGGCCAACCAGCACAAGAGTAAAAATTTAGTTACCGATCCCAACAGCAGGGAGTTTAATGAAGTATGGCCCGGCGGAAGATTTAATCATTACTGGTTTGATCTGAACCGCGACTGGTTGCCTGCTGTGCATGTGGAAAGCCAGCACCGGCTGGAATGGTTTCATAAATGGAAACCGAATATTTTAACCGATCATCATGAGCAGGGAAGTAATGCAACTTTCTTTTTTCAACCGGGTGTGCCTGCAAGGGTAAACCCATTAACACCTGAAAAAAACCGGGAGCTTACTGCTAAGCTGGCTAAGTTTCATGCAAAGGCATTGGATAAAATTGGTTCCTTATATTTTACCAAAGAAAGTTATGATGATTTTTATTATGGTAAAGGTTCTACCTATCCGGATATTAATGGTGCCATTGGTATTTTGTTTGAGCAGGCCAGCAGCCGCGGCCATGCACAGGAAACCACCAATGGTATTTTAAGATTTCCAGCCACTATTAAAAACCAGTTTGTAACTGCACTCTCTACTTTAGAAGGCGCAAAAAATTTGCGCAAAGAATTCTTAGACTGGCAAAGAACATTTTATATCACGTCGATGCAGCAGGCTGCCACAGCGCCGGTACAGGCTTATGTTTTTGGCGATGCCAATGACAGAAATAAAACAGCGCAATTTGTTACCATGATGTTGCGCCATCAAATAGCTGTCTACCAACCAAAAAATGATATTACTGTAAATGGAAAAACATTTAAAGCAGCTGATGCATTTGTAGTACCCATGCAACAACCGCAATACAAATTGCTACGTACTATTTTTGAAAAAACATTAAATTATAAAGACAGTATATTTTATGACATCACTGCATGGACAATGCCATTGGCTTTTGGTATGCCATTTAGCG
>Ga0302164_10000779_pt1 | contig 10434 bp, 5 predicted proteins | sample I_Fen_E3_1_FD_193500 | JGI IMG/M metagenome (GOLD analysis project Ga0302164, IMG submission 193500) | Peat permafrost microbial communities from Stordalen Mire near Abisko, Sweden - I_Fen_E3_1 | ecosystem: Environmental > Terrestrial > Soil > Wetlands > Permafrost | place: Sweden: Abisko... | reverse complement strand
GTTGTAGGAATTCCGGATGGGGAGTTCCTTTATATAAATCCTGCATATGAGAATCATTTTGGGTATGGCAAAGATGAACTGCTAAGAAAAAAATCACCTGATATTTACTTTGATCCTTATGACAGAGAACAGGTTTTAAATATGTTGAAGGAAAATAATTTTGTCATAAATTACGAAGTCAGATTAAAACGGAAAGACGGTTCATCATTCTGGAGCCTCTCAACGATAAAACCAATTATTTTCAATAACAAACCGGCTTACCTGGGAACTTTCGTCGACATCACACTAAGGAAAGATGCCGAAGAAGCGCTGAAAAAGAGTGAGATGGAATTAATCGAACTCAATGCTACCAAAGATAAATTCTTCAGTATTGTCGCTCACGATCTGAAGAATCCGTTCACCAGTCTTATAGGTTCTTCTGAATTACTGTATACGAACATTCATGCTCTTAATACTAAAGACATTAAAAAGCTGGCAACCATATTAAATGATTCGGCAAAAGGAGGGTATTCTATCCTTCAAAATCTTCTTGACTGGTCCAGATCACAAACAGGACTCTTAAAAATCTCACCCCAGAAACTAAATCTAAAAGAACTGATCGAAGAGAATATTTTGAATCTCCAACTGCCGGCTTCAAATAAGGAGATTAGTATCATAAATGAATTGACTTCGGATGTTTACCTGGTTTCTGATAAAAACATGATAAATACTGTTCTCAGGAACCTGCTCAGCAATGCGGTTAAATTTACCCGAAAATGCGGTAAAGTTGTTATTAGTGTAAAATCAGAATCCGGTTATGTGATTATCCTTGTGAAAGACAACGGAATAGGAATTTCTTCCGAAAAAATTGAAAAACTATTCAGTCTCGAAACAAAAAACTCAATGCCCGGAACTGAAAATGAACAAGGTACCGGTTTGGGTTTAAAACTCAGCAAGGAATTTGTGGAAAAACTAGGGGGTAAGATTACAGCTGAAAGCACTGAAAATGAAGGAAGTGAATTCAGTTTTACAATCCCAATCCTTCATACCTCAGAAAAGGTTGTTCCGGGTTATTCGAATTGAATAATTTAAAAAGACTAACAGGTTGAACTTTTCTCTAATCCAGCTATAAAATAATATGGCAAACAAGAATTCAACTAAAACATCAGATCAGCTTACTCATGAAAATGAAGAGTTAAGATCACGTCTTACCAAAACAGAGAAGACTCTGAATGCTCTGCTAAAAGGTAAGATAAAGATAGAACAGCTCACAACGGAATCTAAAATAAAGGATAATAAATCACATGCTACAAATAAAGATTCAACCAAATCAAGGGAAGCTCTTAAGATTAGTGAAGACACTCATTCTTCTATCCTGAATGCGATGTCGGATGGTCTGGCCATTCATGAAGTTGTTTATAATAGTTCAGGTAAAGCAATCGATTATATTATTACTGATGTGAATCCGGCATTTGAAAAGATTACAAGGCTGAAAAAAAAATCAATTTCCGGAAGGAAGGCAACAGAAGTCTATTCGGTAAATGAGGCTCCATATCTTGAAATCTATGCTCAGGTGGCAGCTTCCTGCAGCACCGTATCTTTTGAAACATACTTCCCCCCGATGAACAAACATTTTCATGTATCGGTTTTTTCTCAGGAGAAAGGGAAATTTGCCACTGTCTTTCAGGACATCTCAGAACAAAAACGTGCAGAAGAAGATTTAAGGGTCACAATTCAACGGTTTTATCGTATACTGTCAAATCTGCATAATGGAATTCTGCTGGTCACAAACGAAAATATTATTGAATTCAGTAATCAGTCATTCTGTGATATGTTCGGATTAAAAGAATCTCCAACCGAACTATTAAATCTGTCTGCAGATGACTTGATTTCAAAGATCAGGAATTCATATAAGGATCCCGATGCAGCTATAGCCCGGATAGAAGAAATAGTAAAACTTGGAGAATCCGTGACCGCTGAAGATGTGGAAATGAATTCAGATAAAACCGTTTTAAGGGATTTCATTCCTATTAATGTCGGAGGAGAAGTAACAGGCCGTCTCTGGAACCATACTGACATTACTGAACGTAAACTGATTTCAGACACTCAGAGCTTCCTGCTTAGTCACAACTATAAGTCTACTGGTGTAGGTTTTTTTGAAAGTCTGGCAAGTTTTCTTGCTTCGATTCTCCATATGGATTATGTATGTATAGATAAACTTGAGGGGGACAAACTTACTGCTACCACGGTTGCCATCTTTAACTACGGAAAGTTCGATCCAAATATAACTTACACTCTGAAAGAAACTCCTTGTGGTGATGTTGTTGGAAAGACGATATGTTGTTTTCCCAGAAATGTCAGTAATCTGTTTCCTAATGACCCTGCCCTGAAGGAACTTAATGCTGAGAGTTATATTGGTACCACACTCTGGAGTTTTGATGGTAAACCTATTGGTTTAATCGCAGTAATCGGAAGAAATCCTCTGAAAAATCAACATCTTGCTGAGGTTATACTTAAGCTGGTGGCAGTCAGGGCAGCTGGTGAACTCGAACGTAAAAATGCTGAAGAGGCTATTATTGAAAGCGAGGAGCGTTTTCGAACTATTGCAGAAACTGCTCCGGTTCTTGTTTGCATCACACGTATTGAAGATTCTATTGTTTTATTTACCAATGAAGTAAATAACAAAGCCTTTGGCTTTCGGGGAGAAGAAATAATCGGAACTAAAGGTCCTGACTATTACTATGATCCTGAAGACCGAAAAAGAATGATCGGACTGTTAAAGGAACAGGGTGTTGTCAATAATTGGCCTCTCAAAGTTAAAAAAAGCGACGGAACTACTTTTTGGATTATGACATCTGTGAGACCAATAACCTATAACGGACAGGCTGCAATGATTGGTGCTTCGATTGATATAACAGAAGCTAAGAAGATTGAGGAGGGGCTTCGTGAAAGTGAAGCGAAATTTTTATCAATTTTTAACCTGAGTCCCCTGCCGATGGCTCTCTCCACTATTGAAGATGGTATTTACCACGAAATAAATGAGAGTTTTATCAGAGATTCGGGATTTACCAAAGAAGAAATAGTTGGACGAACATCTTCTGAGCTGAAATTATTCTTACTGGCTGATACCCGTGAACGTATTTTGGAAGAAATCAGGAATAAAGGAGCAATATATGCACTGCCTTGTGACTTCAGGTTAAAAAACGGAAAAACACTGAATTGTCTGCTCTCTTCCAGTTCAATATCCATTAAAGGAACTTTGTTCTTACTGTCTATAATCCAGGATGTTACTGATATTTTAAAGACAAAAATGGCATTGACTGAAAGTGAAGAGCGATTCCGTGCCCTTGCCGAGAATATTCCTGATATGATAGTAAGGTTTGATCGTAATCTTCGCTTTACTTATGGTAACCCGGCTGTATTTAAGAGAACGGGGTTACCCTTTGAATTTTTACTTGGAAAGACCCCAATGGAATACGGCAATGCCTCGGTCTCAGCCCAAAACTGGGATAGAGTAGCAAGGGAAGTACTCAATTCGGGCGAACCCAGGAGAATGGTAGTAAAGAATGAATGGCAGGGAGTATCTCAGGTGTATGATGCTCTTCTGGTTCCCGAAAGAAACAATAGTGGTCAGGTAAGCTCAATTATTTCCATCGCAAGAGATATTACAGAAATGAAGCGTGCTGAAAACACGTTGAGGGAAAGTGAGCAAAAATTAAAATATCATTTTGAAAACTCTCCTCTGGCATTTGTCGAATGGGATAAAGACTTCAGAATTCTTCAGTGGTCAGCTGAAGCAGAACGAATATTCGGTCTCAGGAAAAAAGATGTTCTGGGAGTGCGTATTGACCTTTTGAATATTATTTATGATGAAGATCTTCCTGTTGTTCAAAAAACTATTGCAAGGCTGATAAGCGGCAAAGAGTTGAAGGTTATTTCACAAAACAGGAACTATACTAAAACGGGGGAAATAATTGAATGTATCTGGTATAATTCGGTGCTTCTTGACGAAAACGGGGAAATGAGTTCGGTAATGTCACTGATTGAGGATGTAACCATACTGAAAAGAACCGAGAATCAATTACTGGAGAGCAGGGAAAGCTATAAGGAGCTTGTAACAAATGCCAGAAGTATAATTATTAAGCTCGATAATGAAGGAAAATTTACATTTATAAATGAATTTGCAACGAACTTTTTCGGTTATAGAAAAGAAGAGTTGTTAGGAAAATCCGTAATTAAAACAATAGTCCCTGAGAAAGAAAGCACAGGAAGGGATCTGGATAAACTGGTTGAGAACATTATTGAAGATCCCGATAAATATTCAGTTAATATTAATGAAAATATAAAAAAGAGCGGAGAAAAAGCGTGGGTGGAATGGCATAATAAAGCATTGTATGATCGCTCAGGAAACAGGACGGGACACCTGGCTATCGGTGTTGATATTACGAAAAGGAAGAAAGCAGAAGAGGCACTGAAGGAAAGTGAGGTTAAACTATGGTCAGTACTCAATGCAACCCAGGAATCGATATATATGTTTGACAGGGTGGGAACCATAGTTATGTCTAATTCTACAGGGATTTCCAGATTGAAAAAAACAACTGAAAATGAAATTATCGGACATCAGTTCCCGGAATTTATGACTCCGGAGATTGCAGGACCAAGAATGGAGATACTGGATGAAGTCTTCACTAAAGGTAAGCCCCAGGAATCAGAAGATGAACGCGATTGCAGAATATATCATCATAATTTCTTCCCGGTTTTTAAAGACGACCAGGTATTATTTGTAGTGTCTTACAGTTCTGATATTACTGACCGTAAAAGAACTGAATCAAAATTGCATGAGAGCGAGGACCGCTTCAGAACAATCGCCGAATCGCTTACAGTAATGATCTCAATAACACGTATCTGTGACTCCACGTTGACCTTCATAAATGAACCGTATGTAAGTACCTTTGGATATAAAAAAGCTGAATTAATTGAGAAAAAAGTTCCTGATATTTTCTACTTCAGTCAAGATTACACAAGTGTAAATGATATCTTAAAAATAAAAGGTATCGTAGATAACATGGAAATCAAAGTTAAAAAGAGAGACGGCAGCCCATTCTGGATTATGACTTCAATCAGAACAATCAACTTTATGGGAGAACCTTCCTATCTGTCAGCCTCTTTCGACATTACCGAAACCAAAAAAGCACAGGAAGAACTTCTGAGATTAAACCGGACACTCAATGCTCACAGCAAGAGCAGTCAGGCAATGATACATTCGACAAATGAGTTCAATTATCTCAATGCGGTATGCAAAATAATTATTGAAGACTGCGGACATAGCATGGTATGGGTGGGCTATGCTGAGAAAGACAAACGCAGAAGTGTCAAACCGGTGGCTTTTTTTGGATTTGACAAGGGATATATCGACCAGCTGAACATTACCTGGGACGACAGCGATCGTGGAAGAGGACCTACAGGCACTGCAATCAGAACAGGAAAACCATCAATGTGTAAAAACATGCTTACCGACCCTGAATTTAAACCATGGAGAAAAGCTGCATTGGAAAGAGGTTATGCCTCCTCGCTCGTGCTTCCACTTATGTCAGAGGGAAATCCATTTGGCGCTATTTCAATATATTCAAAAGAACCGGATTCATTCTCTGAGCCGGAAATAAATCTGCTTTCTGATCTCGCAGACGACCTGGCTTATGGAATTTCATTTTTAAGATTAACTGAAGCTGAAAGGGCATCAGCAAGAGCTGTAAAAAAAAGTGAGGTCAAATTAAAGGAAATGGTTGTAACCAAAGATAAGTTTTTCAACATAGTTGCCCACGATCTGAAAAACCCATTCACAAGCCTGCTTGGATCCTCTGAATTGCTCTATGATAATATCAATCAGATGTCTTCTGAAAATATCAGAAAACTCGCGCTTATTCTAAACGATTCGGCAAAAGGAGGATATGCCATTCTACAGAACCTTCTTGACTGGTCGAGATCACAAACAGGATTAATAAATTTCAATCCGGAAAATATAAATCTCAAAATTGTTATTGATGAGAATATTGACAATCTTCAATTACAGGTAACTAATAAAGGCATAAGTCTGAAATCTGAGCTTATAGAGGACTTGTTCATTCTCGCTGACAAAAACATGATAAATACCGTCTTGCGTAATCTCCTAAGCAATGCTGTCAAATACACATTCAAAAAAGGGACTATTGTTGTGACTGTAACAAAAAAAACTGAAGAAATTATAATAACAGTAAAAGATTCCGGAATAGGTATCTCAGACGATAAGGCCTTTGTTCTTTTCAAGATAGAAAACTCCTTATCCCTGCCAGGTACTGAAAAAGAACAGGGTACCGGGCTCGGATTAAAGCTATGCAAAGAATTTACCGAAAGGATGGGTGGCAGGATATGGGTTGAAAGCACTTTAGGTAAGGGCAGCAAATTTAAGTTTACAATTCCGATAAAGGCGTAATGGCACAGGGTTCAGTGGAAACAGTTACTTATATAAGAATCTACGAAATCAGATGATATCGCTAACTAAAAAGACAGATGAAAAGCTGGAATGTCAGCTTTGCCCCCACTATTGCAATCTGGCTGAAGCCAAAACAGGTATCTGTGGTGTCAGAAAAAATACGGGGCAAATAATTGAGCTGATGACATATGGCATCCTATCCGGCTATTCTCTAGATCCGGTTGAAAAAAAACCATTATATCATTTTTTCCCCGGACATAATATATTATCAATCGGATCATTCGGTTGTAATATGAAATGTGATTTTTGCCAGAATTTTCACATATCTCAAAAAGTCCCCGAAAGTCTTATCCCGGAAGTTACCATAAACAAAATAATCAAAGATGCTCTTTCCACTGAAAAGAATATCGGCATTGCGTTTACCTATAATGAGCCGATCATATGGTTTGAGTATATGAGAGATGTATCTGCATCTGCTAAAAAAGAGGGGTTATATACTGTCATGGTAAGCAATGGATATGTCAACAGTGAACCACTTAACGAAATAATTGAATTCATCGACGCATTTAACATCGATCTGAAAGCTTTCAATAATAATTTTTACAGGAAGATGACTGGAGCAGAATTAGAACCTGTTAAAAACAGTCTGAAGCAGATTGCAAAGTCGGGAAAACACCTGGAAATTACAACACTTGTCATACCGGGGCAGAATGACGATGAGAAAGAAATGGAACTGCAAACGGAATGGATAGCAAATGAACTCGGGAATGATATCCCTTTTCACCTGAGCAGGTACTTCCCTACTTACAAAATAGATAATCCCCCCACCCCGGAATTATCATTGAAAAGGCTTTATGAGATAGCATCTGTTAATCTTGAATATGTCTATATTGGAAACACTCATTCAGATACCGGACAGAATACATACTGTCCGGGTTGCGGTACTGAAGTAACTATAAGATCAGGGTATAAAACGAGGCTTGTAAATCTGGATGAAGACGGGAAATGTACCTGTTGTGGTAACCTCGTTTACAAGAACTTTAATTTTTCTTAGCTGATATAGCGCTAAGTCTTTCGAATAGTTTATCAACCCCAGTAATTAGATCTTTTTCCAGAGTTTTATAATAAGCCTTTACAATCTTCGGATTATCCTTACCATCAGGATTGTTAACGCGTGCGATGAGATCGTTTCTGAATTCAACTGCATCTGAAATTAATACTGATAATTCATCTGATTTATTTTCGGGATGAACATTTGAATACATAAAACAATCAGAAATCACTTCGAAAACAAGGTAATCAATATCTTTTTTCAATTCTCTTATACTTGCCATACTATAAAGGTTTGAATTAATGAGGGTACAAATATAATAATTTATCCTTCAGTCTGTTTAATGAGCTCTATTATTCAGCCCTGAACAGACTGAAAGTCTCTTCAGCCCGTCTCAGGTAGAGTTTTCTTAACGTGTCAATCATAGGAACTTTAACATTAAAGAAATTATTGTCTATACAACAAAATGGCAAAACCATTGGTGATGTTCCGGTCATAAACACTGCCTCATACTGTTTTAATTCTTCAACGTTAACACATGCAAATTCTACTTTGATTTTGTTTTCAGCGCATATTTCAAGAATATGCTTCCTCGTAATCCCGTTAAGAATAACATTATCGGGTGCAGTCACCAGAGTTTCTCCCTTCAGAAAAAAAATATTAGAACGGCTTCCTTCGGTTATAAGGTTATTTTCATTAACCAGGATTGCTTCATAACCGCTTTCAACAATCAGTTTATGATAAATAGATGATCTGAGTTTATGATTTATTACTTTGGATTCAGGATCTTTCCGTTCAGCAAAAAAAAGGATTCCCTTCACGCCCTTTTGATACTGTGCTTCAGAAGGATAAATAGGTTCAATAAAATAGATAAGATAATTAGTCGCTCCATTGTTATAATTAAAAACAATCTTCAGGTTAGTCTCTCGTTTTTTGTCGGACCGTGTAAGACTGATAATATCTTTCCTGAGTGTGGGGATATCGGCAAGAACTTTTTTTTTCTGAAGTTTTGCACTCATAGCCAGCCGTTGCATGTGATCAGGAAAGAAGATCGGGGCGCCTTTAATCATTCTTAGTACCTCGTACACAGAATCACCCTCATAAACCAGAGAATTATCGAACATTTCCGATGGTTGAAGGTTCCCGTTAAGTATGAATTTTTTTCCGTAACATTCATTCATGATAAACCGTTTTTGGCAGCACAAAAATACAAACTATCAGCCAATCTGCCCCCAATTCTCATTATATTCGTAATCTCAATTCTAAGGAGATCTCAACAGATGTATGCGATTATTGATATCGAGACAACGGGCGGAAGTGCACGCATTGAAAAAATCACTGAAATAGCTGTGTATCTGCATGATGGCAATGAGATTACAGATGAATTTGTTTCACTCATAAACCCTGAAAGGAATATTCCTTATTTTATTACCAGCCTCACAGGGATAACCAACGAAATGGTTGAAGACGCACCTCGCTTTTATGAGATTGCGAAAAGGTTAATTGAGCTGACCGAAGGCAGAACATTTGTGGCACACAATGCACATTTTGATTATTCATTCATCAGACAGGAGTATAAATCTCTTGGCTTCAATTTTAAAAGAAATATTCTCGATACTGTTGCTCTCGGCAGAAAACTTCTTCCCGGACATATCTCTTATAGTCTGGGAAATATATGTAAGGATCTTAATATTTCAATTAATGGAAGACACAGAGCTGCCGGAGATGCTCTTGCCACAGTGAAGCTGTTTGAAATTCTTCTTGCCAGGGACATTGAACTTAACGGAAGCAAATCTTCACTTCTTAAAAATACCAGGGTGTCGAAGTTAAATCCCCGGCTCGATATCACTAAAATTGAGAATATCCCTGACGAGCCGGGAGTTTACTATTTCTACAATGAGAAAGGTGATCTTATCTATATTGGGAAGAGCCGTAACCTACAACAAAGAATAAGCACGCATCTATCAAATAATTCAACTAACCGTGCGATGGAAATGCGCGATCTTATTGCTGATATTGACTGGGAAACAACCGGAAGCGAATTAATAGCACTTCTTAAAGAATCTTTTGAGATCAAGCTTAATAAACCAGTTTATAACAGGGCACAGCGAAGAACCGGGTTTCAATGGGGCATTTTCAGTTTTCCTGATCAGAACGGATACCTGAATTACAGGTATGGTCAAATTAATGATGATGAAGTACCTGTTTCAGTATTCACCTCAAAAGAAAAAACGAAATCAAAACTAGGTTATCTCGTTGAAACTTATGGTCTCTGTCAGAAGTTATCAGGTCTCTACGATACAGAAGGAGCCTGTTTCCATTACCAGGTAGGAATTTGCAAGGGTGCATGTATTGGCAGGGAGTCAGCAAAAGATTACAATGAACGGGCTTCCAAAGCAACTGAAGAATTCATTTTTTCGAGACGTAACTTTTTCATTATAGATAAGGGTCGTGATAATGATGAACGTTGCGCGGTTAAGATCGTTAATGGCAAATATTCAGGTTGGGGGTACTTTAACATTAATGATATGGGCTTCGGACTTTCGGCAATTCATGAGTGTATCATACCATCAGCTGACAACAGCGATATACAGGTCATCCTTAAACAGTATCTTAAAGGCAACAGGGTGGAGAAGATAATTGAGTTTTGATTTATTCATGGAAGCGGTATCCGATACCCGATTCAGTAATCAGAAACTTAGGTTTAGCCGGATCGTCTTCGATTTTTTTCCGGAGCTGAGCCATAAATACCCTTAAATATTGTGTCTGTCCGATATATCCGAATCCCCATATCTCCTTTAAAATGGTCTGATGGGTCAATACCCTTCCTGAATTTTTTGCGAGCATCGCAAGCAATGAAAATTCAGTAGAAGTTAATTTTAAAATATCCTCATTCTTGCGGGCTGTATGATTTACGAGATCAATTGTGAGTGCG
>Ga0302164_10000778_pt1 | contig 10438 bp, 8 predicted proteins | sample I_Fen_E3_1_FD_193500 | JGI IMG/M metagenome (GOLD analysis project Ga0302164, IMG submission 193500) | Peat permafrost microbial communities from Stordalen Mire near Abisko, Sweden - I_Fen_E3_1 | ecosystem: Environmental > Terrestrial > Soil > Wetlands > Permafrost | place: Sweden: Abisko... | reverse complement strand
ATTCTTTCGTATGCAGATATTGAAAAATCTATATCCTGTGCAGAAACCATTACCTGGTTCCCTTTTAGCTGAAGTTTCACAAGATTACTTGCCTGATTTGAAAAGACAGACACTCTTTTAAGGGTATTAAAGAATTCTACTCTGTCAATTGTAATCTTTCGCGGGTTATTTTTTGGAATAACAGAATTGTAGTTCGGATAATTACCTTCAACCAACCGGCATACAACCTTGTAATTGCTCAGAATAAAAAATGCATTTTTATCATCAAATTCAACGTTTACAGGTCCCTCCTCTTTAGGTAAAATATTTCTCAGAAGAGATGCTGGTTTTTTTGGAAGTATAAATGATGCATTATCATCTGCATGTGCATCAGTTCTCTGATACCTGACCAGTTTATGAGCATCAGAAGCAACAAATGTAATTTTGTCGGTCGAAGCTTCCACAAAGATCCCCCCCATAACCGGACGAAGTTCATCATCGGCAGTTGCAAAGAGTGTCTTGGTTATTCCAGCCAGCAATACATCAGCATTAATAGCAAATACAAATTTTTTATCTTTTTTAATTGAGGGTAATGCAGGAAAATCGATCCCGTTCTGACCTACAACATTGAATTTACCATTTTCAGAGCTGATAACCACTGCCATGGTGTCCATATTGATATCAAAAGTAAGCGGTTGAACTGAAAACTCTTTTAACGTATCGAGTAATATTCTTGCCGGAAGTGCAATTGTGCCGTCCCCATCAGTGTTCTCAAGTTTCATCTTTGTTATAAGAGTCGATTCAAGATCTGATGCAGTTATTTCAAGATCGTTACCTGCAAGATTGAAAAGGAAATTATCAAGTATGGGAAGTGTATTCTTTGAGCTGATTACCCTGCTTATTGACTGCAGATGACCAAGAAGTTCCGAACTGGATACTACAAATTTCATATTGGTATCGTTTTAAGTTGATTTATTGATTTCCAAATTTTACTATTCAAGTCAAAATGAGTGAATTGAACTATAGTTTTTATTCAATTCTCAATTACCAATATTACAAAAAAAAACTATTAAGTCAAATAAAATAATTTGAGTATTGGTAATTAACCACATCCAACTTATGATCGCTTGAAAATCAATTCTTAAAATTCTGATATTCGAGAAAAATATTATTTCAGAAAGAAATACGATCTCTTCTTAATCAGTGGATCGATATCGAAATACCGTATTATGAAAAGCTCATCTCTCTCTTCCATCTTTCCAAATAATCTGTCGCTGTCTAACGATTCCATTCCGCTTTCTCCTGTCTTTTTTTCCCATAGAGTCAGGACAACCTTTCTTCCTGTCGTTGTTTTGACCGAAATCCTGTAAAGTGGTCGCTGAGATTCAATAGATTTCTTTTCTGATTGGCTAATTTCTAAAGCCCATGATTCAAAAGGAACCCTGGCAAAATATGAGATATAACGAACAACCAGAGAAGAATCCCATCCGGTTAGGTTAGCCCCAGGGCCTGAAAGAAAAGAATGGTGATCTCTGGTAGTAATTATAAAAGAGGCTGCAGTATCAGAAATATTCTCAAAGTTAACAGATGCTATTTCAGAAGGTAAAAGACTAAAAACGGTATATGGTTGCCAGAACAATGCATTAAGTGTAAATCCTGAACCAATATCACCCTCAAAACCCGGAACATAAACAATAAAGGGTTTCGATGCCATCCTCATCTTCATGATATTTCCATAGGGGTTTGAACTTGTTTTATAAACAAAAAATGTCTTAAGAAGCCTCCCCTTTTCATATACTTTCACTCTGACCGGATTAATATTTTTCCCTGTTATTTCATTTTCAAATAATTGGGGAGAAACCGGGGACTTAATTTTTATTTCTTTTAAAACTCTGATTATGAAAAGTACTCCGCTTTTTCTTGCTTCGATCTTACCGTTTATCAACCAGCTATCACCATTTTTCTGAAGAGTCAATTTTTCCCCATCTTCTGAAAATTCTATTTTGGTAATATCTTCCTTCGGTTCGGAACTAAAAGAGCTGTTGTTTTTTCCGAATGGAGATCTGGTCCTGAATAAAACCAGGAGAAACAGCCCGATTATAATGAATAAAAAAATGCTTCTGAGTAATAATTTATTCATTATAAATATCTTGTGTAAATCTTTTTCCTGAAATAGCTATATATTATTCCTGCAAGGATAACTAATATAACAGGTCCGGCAATATTAATTATCTGCCACTTTAGCCTTTCCGTCTTAATCAGTTTGGTATTCAGCAGTCTTAATTTAAGTTCTCTTGATCTCAATTCCATTATTCCGTTATTATCGACCAGCCAGTTAATACAATTTATAAGAAAATCTTTATTCCCATATTCCTGTAAGGTATACTTGTCCTTTCCCAGGGCAAGAGGAGTTTCATTTAGTCCGGACCTTTTTACCTCATTTCTTATAATATCGGCATCAGCTATGACGATCATCCTGGTTCTTTTGCTTTCGGTCATGATTCTGAGATTTTTATCATCTGTCAGATTGCCGGTCATCCTGTTTTTAAATGCCGAAGGGAATATTCCTTCAAGAAGAACCGCTACCGGAAGATTTGGTTTATTGAACTCTTTTTCAACAAGCGGCAGTTCAGCCTCTTTAAGTCTGATTATAACAGGTGGAGAAATTATACGGCTTAAGTTCGAAGTTGAAAGGAGTATTTTTTTTCTGATAGCAGGATCAAGTCCTACTGTATCAATATAATTTACGAACTGTCCCTCTACCCTGTTCAGATTTCTGGTAATAGGATGATCTGCAGCAGGTCTTAGCAAAGGATAGTAAACCCAGGGAGCCGGGACTACTTGTTGACGAGTGCCTCCACTCATAACCATAAGCCTGATCTTTACACATTCAATATCCTGTACGATTGCCGGATTAATTCTGACGCCGTACCTGAAAAGCTGATCTTCAATATTTAGTGGCCGGTAAATTCCAACCGTTTCGCCAAATACCAGACTGTCGGCATTGACAGCTACCTCATCAATAAGCCACATAACTTTCCCGCCATTCATTATATACTGATCGAGTACCAGTTTATCGGATTCACTAAAAACATTTTCAGGACCCGCAATAACGACAGCTGCATATTTGTCGAGAATACCAGTTTTCCCTCCAATAGTGCCTCGGTCGATTGTAAAAAACTTTGCGAGATTATAAGTTATATCGGCAGTTTCAATCTCCGGGATTTCGCCCTGACCTTCAAGGAAAGCAACTTTTTTTATAGTATCTGAACTTAGTGTAGCAATAGTTTGTATCATCTCATATTCAAGTCCTTCAACTGAATGAAGTATGTTTTGCTCATAGGGTATCGCCTGATTATTTTTAAGAAAGTTTACCGGAACTTCAATTCCATTATAATTGACTATCATTCCAGGAAAAATTATTTTCTGTGTCGATCCTCCTTCTGCATCACCCGCCTCGAGTCTTATTGGAATCAAACCTTTTTTGACAAGGTTCTGATATTGTGTATCCCTCGTTCTGGCATCTTTTCCTGCAGAAGGATTAATAAATTCATAATCTATTTTCCTGCCCGAAGCTATTCTGAATTCATCAAGCATCTCTCCAACAGATCTTTTCAAACGTTTTAAAGGAATTGGTATTTCTCCGTCGAGGTAAACCTGGATATAAATGTCATTTTTTAAATGGGTCAGCACATTATGGGTTGGTTGAGAAAGTGTGAATCTTTTATCTTCAGTGAGGTCATACCTTAATCTGAAAAAGGAGCTTGCCGATGCAACTAGAATTAAACCTGCAATAACAATTAGAAATTGCAGCCAGCCCTTTATTTTTATGCTTTTATAACCTACAGATTCCTTCATGGCTTAACTTAGTTTCTTCCATCTGCGCGATAAAAGGTGAAATCTTGTTGCTTCATTAAAGAGTGCAGCAACTGAAACAAAGTAGACCACATCCTTTATGTCAATGACTCCTCTGCTGATCGATTTATAATGTTCATTGATCCCAAGTTGTATAACAAATTCATCAAGCTTCTTCAATCCTGGAAGGTAAGCGAATGAGTCAAAGCCCATGTATAACACAAAGCATATCAGAACAGCTACAATAAATGCAATGACCTGGTTATCAGTAAGTGATGATGCAAATATACCTGCCGAAGCATAAACTGAAGCCAGGAAGAAAAGCCCAAGAAATGAACCCATTGTTCCACCTTTATCAAGATTTCCAGGAGATTCACCAAGATGATAAACAGAAAAATAATAAATCACACCCGGTAAGAGAGCCAGCAAAACAAGACAAACTGAAGCGAAATATTTACCATAAATAATACCCCGTTCTGTGATTGGTCGTGAATAAATCAATTCAATAGTACCAAGCCTTTTTTCTTCTGCAATCATCCTCATCGTCACAGCAGGTACAAGAAACATGAAAACCCACGGCGAAAGGAAAAACAGAGTTTCAAGTCCGGCGTATCCGCTGTCAAGTATATTCCATTCACCAGGAAAGACCCACATGAAAAGACTGTTAATCAGTAGAAATACAATTATAACGATATAACCTGTCAGGCTACTGAAAAAACCGCTTATCTCCTTTCTGAAAATTGCAAACATGAAAATAAAATTAATTGTTCAGTTTTCCCTTTGTGTGACTTTGAGCTTTACTTCGTGATCCTTTGTGGTTAAATGAATTACCTTTTACCACGAAGGCACACAAAGGTTACCACTAATGCTCACAAAGGCTTTAATTCACTGCCTAAAAGCAAGCCTCAAGGCAAAGCTACTGCATTTTTTATATCGGAAATATAAACACCTGTATAATAAAAATTAATAATCTCACTGTATTTGAACCCCTTTGTTGCCATTGTCATTGCACCCTCCTGACATAAACCTACACCATGCCCGTACCCTTTCCCATTAAGCAGTATAGAATCACCTTTAGAATAAACAGAAAAAAATGCTGACCTTAGGTTGAGGTCGGATCTTATTTTGCTCAATGGAATTGAAAATGAACCGGTTTTGTAATAAGCTTGCCTTCTTACCTGAGAAAAGTTAAAAACCGATGGGTCATCAACCCTGCCATTATATCCCGATTTCCTGATATAATTCACCCATTCGCTAAGTGCGAAACTTTTTTGCCAGGTAGCATTTCTTGAGCCGAGACAATATGGATCCACAACACTTTTCAGGTATGACTGCCCTGATAGCCAGACATCATCTGAAGATGAAGTTTCTCCGCCGCAATTCGAATGGAAGGCTGATATGATAAGAGTACTATCCTTATTCAGAATTACAAGTCCCCTTGTTTCAAGAGCAGCTATATTAAGAAGAGAATCTGAAGATAACCCGTTAAAAGCCTGGCAATGAGTATTATCACATACATTATACCTGTCAGCCAAATGTTTATCGAAGTATTTGTACATATATGTCCTGGCTATAATTGCCTGTGTTTTAAAGTATTCCAGATTCTTCCCTGGTCCTCCTTCAGCCATCACAACTCCAGATATATATCGTTCTATATCAGAAATATTTATAAAAACTAACGTTTCAAGATCGGAAAAACACTGAAGATCACCTGAATAGTATTGTTTCAGATGTGATTTCCCATTCATCATCAGGGAAAAAGAATCATCACCTGTTTTGGCTGAAAGGCTCAAAGAATCACAGACAAAACCTTCCGTATTTCGTTTTTTAACAGCCAGTTTTCCTTTAAACCGTGCAATAATGACCGGCTCATCCCGGGATACTGTAAGAATATTTCCATTGAAGAGATTCAGTTCATACTTTCCTTTGATAACTGAAAATACAGCTGATTCGGGAGACTGATTAGCGAAAAGCCTTATTTTTACCTGTGCTGAAACACCAGCTCCAACAAAGGTTATCAAGAAAACAAATAGTATTTTAAATCTTGCCATAATTCGTCTTTAAAATCCTGATTTTAAGTTTTTTCCGGTATTTGCCCCCCTACCCCCCTAAAGGGGGGCTTATACTCTCTATAACAGAGTATTCTCTTTTAAATATTACTTTCGTCTTTTTACTTTAATCTTTTATCTTTTAATGCTCCCCTCATTTCTTGAGTTCCCTCACCATCGCCCTGGCAATCCTGCCTGAGGCACCTGCCGTACCAAGTTTGGTTTTCAGCTCTTCATAACCGGAAAGTAGTTTTTCTCTTTTTGCGCCTCCCGGAAGAATAGCTTTTAGCTCCGACAAAAGAGCTTTCTCAGTAAGGTCGTACTGCACCAATTCGTTAACAACCTCATATTCCATAATAAGATTCACAAGTGAGATATATTTCACTTTGATTACTACCCATGCAATGAGCATTGAAAAGAAATCGCCTTTATAACATACAACCTGGGGAGTCCCATGAAGAGCAGCTTCAAGGGTAGCAGTTCCGGAAGTTACAAGGGCAGCTTCTGCCACATATAGAATTTCGTAAGTTTTTTCTTTAATAAGTTTAACAGGTGCATTACCTATGATTTTTAAATACAGTTCATCAGGAATGTTTTTCACTCCGGCCAAAACAAACTGGTATTCAGGGAAATGATGGATTATTTTAATCATTTCTGGAAGAATCAGCTCTATTTCATGCCGCCGGCTTCCGGCCAGAAAAGCAATTACAGGCTTCTCATCAATGGCGAGATCTTTTAGAATTTCAGCTTTAGCCGGAAACCCGGAGAGTCGCTTTTCAGTCTCGTCGATGAGTGGATTTCCCTGATATTCAACTATTATTCCGTGTTTTCTATAAAAATCAACTTCAAACGGGAAAATAATAAACATCCGGTCGATATACTTTTTAATCCTGGTAACCCTGCCCTCATTCCAGGCCCATAGCTTGGGAGATATATAATAGAAAGTCCTGAATCGGGCCTTTTTTGCGAACTCTGCTATCCTCAGGTTGAAGCCAGGATAATCAATGAAGATAACAACATCTGGATTAAATTCAGTTATTTGCTTTTTACAAAGCCTTATATTTTTAGAAATTGCGCCGAGGTTTTTAACCACAGCTACAAAGCCCATAAAAGCCAGTTTCCTGTAGTGAACGAGCAAGGTAGCTCCGGCAGATTGCATCAGATCGCCACCCCAGCAGACTATCTCAGCGTTTTTATCAGCTATAAATAACTCTCTAACCAGATTTGATCCATGAAGATCTCCCGACTGTTCACCTGCTATGATGAAGTATCTCATGCTAAAAACTTTACACCAAAAACAATAACAGCCCAGACGATAGTCATTGCCAGTACTCCACGGGTAGCCTTCAGCATGTCGAACCGGTTAAATATCAGAAAAATAATAATATTCGGGAATACACATAAAGTAATTGAATGTGTTACAATATTTGAATCTGCTATCCTTACAAGATATGAATGAAGCGATTGATGTCCGGAGGTAAAAATATAAATAGTCAACCCAATAATAAATGGAAATATAAATCCCGAAATTAATCCTGTAAGAACTTTATCATATTTCTCGTGAAATTTCATTTTTTAAACCTGAGTTTAAGTTTCTCAATATATGAATGGGCGGTCATATCAACAGTAACGGGCACCACCGAAACAAAATTGTGCGCTATTGCCCATTCATCGGTGTCGGCTGCATCGGGTTCGTGATTCTGGAACACTCCTGTAAGCCAGTAATAGGTTTTTCCCATAGGATCTTTTCTTTTTTCAAACTCCTCTCTCCAGTTGCCTTTTGACTGCCGGCATATTTTTATCCCTTTAATTTCATTTTTCGTAGCAGCCGGAATATTCACATTCAGACATATGCCTGAAGGAAGTGGCTCAGAGGCAAGCTTCTTCATTACTATTCTTATATACTTTTTGCATACGGAAAAATCTGCTTTAGGAGAAAAGTTATTAAGGGAGAACCCTACAGAATTTATCCCGTAAAGGCATCCTTCGATAGCAGCTGCCATAGTACCTGAATAGAGAACACTTACAGAGGCGTTGGACCCATGATTTATTCCTGAAACAACCCAGTCAGGTGTTCTGTCAACTAATTGATTAACAGCCAGCTTGACACTATCGGTGGGAGTTCCATTGCAGGCATAAATCCTGTGTTTATCATTCTCTTCAAGTAGTTTTACACGTAATGGAGTCTTTACAGTTAAGGCTTGCGACATACCTGACATACTTTCGACAGTTGATACAAGAACAACTTTTCCAAATTCTTCCATCACATCCAGCAGCGTTTTCAAACCGCCAGCATACAAACCATCATCATTCGTCAACAGGATCAGTTTATCTTCTTTTTCAACAATCATATATTGTATATTTCAGTTACAAATATAGATAAATTAGAGATGTTTTTTGGTAAATATTAGTATTACCAGGTAGATGAACAGATTTTGTCATGTTGCGGCAAAATTGTTGGGGAAGTGGATATATAGCTTTCAACCCTCCGAGTTATAAGGCGTTTTATTCCAAATTTATTGTTGCAATCAATGATTCTGAGAATCCTGTTGCTTTTCTGAAGCTTTTAATGGTGTATTCATCCAAAATCTTCCTGTATTGTCAGAGATTGAAACACAGTTCTGTTCAAGTGGCAAAGACTTTATAAAACAATTATTCTGAAATTCCAGTGGCTTATTATATTCCTGCACAAAAAGTTCCCTGAACTGACGAAATTCAAGCTCTCTTCGTTTGTTAAGGATATTGCCATTAATGTCTTTCAGGGTTCCGATCCTTAAATAAAAGGAATGAATTTCCTGGCTGGTAAATTTGTCATCTCTTATAGTTATATACAAGTTGGGGCCGTCAACTCTAATTCTTGTGATCTTCGCTTTTCTTTTGCCGATGGTCAGGTCGTAATTTTCAATTCTGCGTCCCGAAACAGGATCGATCTTCCTGTTGAAAAAAGCTATAATTGTCATATCCTTCAACATAGGGTCACCATAAGGGCCCCCTTCCTGCCTCCATTCTACTTTCTCAATTTTAAAGAAATTATTGTCACTCGTATCAGGTATAGTGAATGAATTATTGAAAGATATGTATTTAAGACACATCCTGGAATTAACTGCCTGCTCATGCCCATATTCAGTCTCAATATTGTAAATCTCCTTGTTCTTTTTTTCAGAATTTGAAAATGATGCAGAATACTCAAGTTTGTGTATTGAATAATCATCAGGCTGAATGAATATTGCACCTTTCAGCTGGATACTGTCCCCTGTGATCTGTCGTTTCGCGGTGAAGTCGATCTTATATAATAATGTACTTCCATCATAAACTCCGACTGGATTTGAAAACCTGTGATTTCTGATAAAATCCCTAGTCAGAGTATCAACATATGAAAATGATCTTTTATCGAAATTTCTGATTGCATCGTGAACCAGCAATACCAAAAGCTCATTGCCGTATTGATCACCCACTGTTGCATGAGGTATTCTTTTAAATGACACATCAGAATGATCAGTTTCCGGAAGATCATAATAGGGAGTTATATTCAATCTTAAAAAATCCATATTCTTTTTGAAATCGAGTAATCTGTATCTGCTTGAATCTGACGAATAGGCAAAGCCATTATCCAGAGTCTGGATAATGGCCTCGTTAAGGTTAAGATAATTACTGCTGTCCTTTTGATAATCGCGGTAATAGGATACATAACTGAACGGAATAGTTGGATTATTTTTCTTAATATTTCCGAGCGCCCTGGCTATTATAATATCCGGACTGAGTCTTTTTTTTCTGGCAGTTACACTGACCTCTTTCAGAACATAGATATTTTGTACAAGCTTAATGTTATTCATTCCAGATGTTTTCAGAACACTGAAAGCCAATGAAAGCCTGTGAAATCCGATACAGGAGACAATCAGACTGTCGGATTGAAATCCGGGATTATTTAATATTCTGAAATCACCTTCAGCATTTGATATGACCCCAACCTGAGCGTTTTTAAGATGTACTGTTGCGTATGGGACAGGTTGTAATGTTTTAGAATCAGTCACTTTCCCTCTTATATAATCAGGCTGCTGGCAATAAATTACAGGATGATTAATCAAGAAAAGTAAACCAACAAAGATCAAATGTCGTATCATATCTGTTCGATTTAAGGGGAACCTTTTCTCAGAAACTATCTATTACAAATAAGTACCTTACTAATGAGACAAGTAATGCGACACAGATGTTGAGGCATCTTTTAAACTGAAACTTACTCCAGAAATCCTGATAAATGCTTCACCTTTCAGGTCGGAATTATAGAAAGAAACCTTTGCAGTCCCTGTTGAATCGGTCTTTATTTCAGGATTCCAGTAAATGGTTGTCCTGTTGTCAGGTGTCTGGATGTTCTTATTCTCATAATCCGGCTGATAGAACTCTCTTGCCATGTAAATTCCCTGAAACGGGTATATAATTGCTCCCCTGGGATATCCCCGGTATGAATTAGAATAAGTTTTTAATGTAACGACAGGTAAGTATATCTTTGCATCCGCCGGAAGTGTGTACAGAAAATCTCCTCCCATCTTATTTTTTTT
>Ga0302164_10000775_pt1 | contig 10454 bp, 7 predicted proteins | sample I_Fen_E3_1_FD_193500 | JGI IMG/M metagenome (GOLD analysis project Ga0302164, IMG submission 193500) | Peat permafrost microbial communities from Stordalen Mire near Abisko, Sweden - I_Fen_E3_1 | ecosystem: Environmental > Terrestrial > Soil > Wetlands > Permafrost | place: Sweden: Abisko... | reverse complement strand
TGCTCTTATGGTATATGGGTGACGTCGATGAAGTTTATGGCATATGGAAAAACCTGAATCATCCATATATTGAGGTTGAGGATACTGCGGTTGCGATTGTTAAATTCAGAAATGGAGCAATTGGTAATATCCTGGTGAGTAATTCTCAGAAACCCGGCTTGTACGGTAAGGTTCAGATTCATGGCAAGAACGGATCTTCAATTGGTGTCCAGACAGACGGAGGAGCGATGTTCATAGCTGGTCGGAGCGGCGTTACAGAACCGCCTGTAAATGACTTGTGGACTATTCCGGGGGAAGAACACTTACTTAATGAATGGATCGGGCAGGATACAAGTACTTTTAATAACTGTGACCCGACTATCAGGTATATACAATATCAGATTGAAGATTACCTTAATGCAATCGAAAACAAAATGAAGCCGTCTGTAACTGGCGAAGATGGAAGAAGAACTGTGGAATTATTTACAGCAATTTACCGTTCGGCGCGTGATGACAAACCTGTGAAGTTTCCGCTTAAACCGGAAACCGGGACAGATAAAAATAAAAAGTAAAACTATATTTAACCACGGAATTACCCGGAGTAAGAACACAGAGTAACAAAGGTAAATGTACCGACAACCATCAAAATGTAACCAGTAAAAGTAACAACTACCACTTAATATTCTTTCTATGCCCTTAGTTATTGTAATCCTTGGAATATGTCTTCTTCTCTTTCTCATTCTAGTCCTTAAATTTGATTCCTTTTTATCCTTTGTAATCGTTTCACTGGCCGTTGGTTTGGCTGAAGGAATGCCAATAGACAAAGCTGTCGTTTCAGTTGAAAACGGCATCGGAAGCACGATGGGTTTTCTTGTTCTCATATTATGTTTCGGATCAATGCTTGGGAAACTGGTTTCTGATAGTGGAGCAGCGCAGAGGATAACTTCCAGGCTTGTTAGTGCATTTGGGATTAAACATATACAGCTTGCACTGATGCTAACAGGATTCATTGTTGGTATATCGTTGTTCTTTGATGTCGGTTTCTTCATTATGATCCCTCTGGTATTCACTGTAGCAGCCTCAACAGGTCTTCCCTTACTTTATGTCGGATTGCCTATACTTGCGGCACTGTCAGTTACTCATGGTTTCCTGCCTCCTCATCCGGCTCCAACTGCTATCGTAAATATGTTTCATGCGGATCTTGGAAAAACATTAATATATGGACTGATCGTTGCTATTCCGGCAATTATAATATCAGGACCTGTCTTATCTAAAGCGCTTGGTAAAATTAAAGCTAAACCATTGGCTGAGTTTTTGAATCAGAAGCTTTTAACTGAGGAAGAAATGCCAGGATTCTGGATTAGTTTCTTTTCTTCGCTGCTACCGGTAATTCTGATAACGATCTCTACGATTGCCGGATTTTTTCTGACCGGAGACAGCGAGCTAAGAAAAGTGCTGGGCTATATAGGAAACCCTGTGATTGCAATGCTGATATCTGTCTTATTTTCTATTTATTCGCTCGGGCTGGCAAGAGGTCGCAAAATGACTGATATAATGAGCTCACTGGCCCATTCAGTCACCACAATTACAATGATCATGTTACTCATTGCCGGTGCGGGTGCACTTAAACAGGTACTTGTCGATAGCGGTGTAAGCAAATACATCGGTGAAATGCTGAGTCAGTCAGCACTATCGCCTTTGTTCCTTGGTTGGCTGATAGCAACAATACTGAGATTTTGTGTGGGGTCAGCAACCGTGGCAGGTATTACCACTGCCGGTATTGTACTCCCATTGGTCACAGGGGGGTTGGTCAAGCCTGAACTTATGGTACTTGCAATCGGAGCCGGCAGTCTGATGTTCGGCCATGTTAATGATGGCGGATTCTGGCTTTTCAAAGAATACTTTAATCTGAGCATTAAAGATACACTAAAGACATGGAGCTTAATGGAAACTTCAATCGGGATCATGGGGCTGATTGGAGTGATGTTGCTTAGCCTTCTGGTAAAATAAAACGGTTGTCCCAGTCTAATTGACAATTCATCCGGCTCAAATAAATCGCTATCTTTAAGTTCTGTATTTCGGTTATCAATAAAATAAAATAAATACTCAGTATGAAAATAAAATTTATAGGAGCAGCAAGAGAAGTAACAGGAAGCAAACATCTGATAACCACTCAGGCAGGAAAAAAGATACTGCTTGATTGTGGCATGTTTCAGGGTAAGGGACTAGAAACTGACGGGATGAACCGTGACCTAATGCTTGACGCTTCGACGGTTGATCATATTATACTTACTCATGCACATATAGATCACGCCGGATTAATTCCCTATGCGTATAAACTTGGTTTCAGAGGATCAGTGATCTGTACAAACGGTACCCGTGATCTTTGCGCCATAATGCTGGCCGATTCGGCATTTATACAGGAGCATGACACCATGACTTTCAATAAGCGAAGAATCAAGAAAGGTTTGCCAACTGTAGATCCGATTTATTCCCAGGCTGATGCAACTGCATGTATGGGTCTGTTTATAGGTGTGCCAAATGAGATGAAATTCAGAATTGATGAAAATATTAAAGTTAAGTTTACCAATACCGGGCATATGCTCGGCAGCGGTGTGGCGAATATCGAAATAACAGAAAACGGACATGTAAAAAAAATTGCCTATACGGGAGATATAGGCCGTCCGGTTGACCAGATTCTTGCTAATCCTCAACCTTTTCCTCAGGCTGATGTACTGATCACTGAATCGACTTATGGCGACAGGTTGCATCAGCCTTCGAAAGATGCAGAGGAAGATCTTCTTAGCATACTGATTGATACTTGTGTTACTAAGGGGGGAAAACTAATCATACCCGCTTTCAGTGTCGGACGAACACAGGAAATCGTATTCTCATTAAATAATTTTTTTAATGCTGGCCGACTTCCTAAAATTGACATATTTGTAGATAGCCCCCTGGCCGTGAATGCCACAGCTGTATTCCGGATGCATCCCGAGTGTTTTAACAAAAACTTCAGTGATGTAATGGAAAAGGATCCTGATCCTTTTGGTTTTGATAATCTCTATTATATCAATAAAGTAGAAGATTCAAAGAAGCTAAATGATCATAAAAAGCCATGTGTGATCATTTCAGCTTCAGGCATGATGGAAGCAGGACGCATAAAACATCATCTCGCTAATAATATCACAGATCCCAAAAATACAATTCTGATTGTCGGATATTGTGCACCAACAACACTGGGAGCACGAATAGGCAGGGGTGATAAAGAAGTTTCAATATTCGGTACTATATATCCGGTGAAGGCCGATATTAAAAAACTGGAATCTTTCAGCGGCCATGGCGATTATATGGAAATGATAAGCTTCCTGAGTTGCCAGGACAAAAACGCCCTTCAAAAGATGTTTATAGTTCATGGGGAATATGAAACACAGAAAAAATATGTTTCAACTCTTACTGCAGAAGGATTTAAAAACATTGAGATTCCGGCTAAGGGTCAGGAATTTGAAATTTAAAATATAACTATTTCTTTATGCAGAGACAGGTCCCAGACCTGTCTCTGCCATGATAATTTGAATTTTAGTACTGAATATACTTTCTTAACTCTTTTCTTGCCGATTTCCATTCAGGGAAGACTTCCGATAAAAGCTTATAATAATTTGGTCCGTGATTATGATGTTTAAGATGGCATAGTTCATGAGCAATTACATATTCAATATACAGATCCGATAATTTAATAAGCTCTGTGCTCAAGGTTATGATACCCTTATTTGAACAACTGCCCCACCTTCTTTTCATTGTACGGATAACCAGGCCTCCTGGCTTAAACATTTCGTTTCCGTTCTGACTGAGGACTTTGTTAAATAATTCAGGAAAGTGAATTAAAGCTTCTTCCTTGTATCCTTTGTACATCAGTTTTCTTATAACAGAAGAATCATCAGATTTCTCAGTTCCAAGTTCAATAATATTATCATTTATCCTGAAGTAAGGTTTCCCTGATTTCACGATTTTCAGAATATATTCATTACCACGGAAAAGATGCATTTCGCCGGGAGTGTAAGATTTTTTCAGGGAGCTATTGTCAAGTTTTCTGTAATTGTCACGATGTTTTAAGACCCATGCGTACTTTTCATTTACTATCCGGCTGATAGTTTTTAGCGAGGTCAGATTTGGAACTCTTACAATCACTGATGAATCGGGAAGCACACTTATCCCTATTGTTCGCCTTCTTGAGTAGATTACTTTAAATTCTATATCCTCTATTTTGTGAATTCTCTGTTCTTTCAATTCTGATAGTTTTTGTACGATTAATTGATCTCTGCAAATGAGTGAAAACTATAATTTTTCTTTTCCAGCCAGTTTAAAACTGAATCGAGATGAAGGTAAAATTTATCAGTTCTTCTTGGATCAGTTCCCGGATGAATAAGCAAAATATAGCCGTTCAATCCTTTTATGTTTTCATATGATATAAAATTCTTCATTAATGAATCACTCGAATAATATGGCTTCCCTTTATCAGGAAATGTCCAGTCCTGATTAGTTATTGTTCCAGAAGAAATATTTACCAGTTTAAGTCCGGCAGTATGGGTCCATGCGGCGATTGAATCATTATACCATTCGAAAGGAGGCAGGAAGACAGTTGCCTTGTTTTTTGATATTCCTGATTTCGCTAATTCCAGGTAGTTATTCTCAAGATCACTTATAAACTCTTTTCTGCCAAGCAGGAGGGAATCTCTTTTTACCCATGAGCAGTAAAGAAGATGTTTATCTGAATGCGGACCAATATAATGACCACCTGCTTTAAGCGCACTAATTATTTTAACACTCCCCGGTTTCCTGCAAAAATCGCCGGTCAGGAAAAAAGATGCTTTGATTCTATGATGATCAAGTGTCCTGACTATTGTATCAAAGCCATCTGAAAAATCGTGAGCCGTAAAACAAAGGTAAACCTCCTTTTTTGTTGAATCCATCCTGACAATGGCCCCTTTTCTCATTGTGATATAAGTGTTATCTACTGAGGGCCCTTGTTTGTGTTGCAGAGAAGAGAGATAATAGATCAGACTGGCAGTTCCGTCCATGGTGCATTCATTTGTAGAGTAGTCTGCATAGTCATCATGATACACAGCAAATTTGGTCTGGAACTGTTCATACTGATCCTTGTGTGAAAGGTAAATGCCTTTTAATGAATTGTAAATCGATGCGTAAACCGGTCCGTCAACCAGTCCGCCATAAACCTGTCCGCCTTTAACTACATATGAGGAATGCGAATTAACAGGAAAATCGCCAACTTCAGGAAGCCCTACAATCATACTTGTGCCCCATGGGTTGCAGCCGAAAAGCCAGTCTCTTTGAGAAGCTTCAAGTTCGGCATAAGAAGAATCACCGGAAATTTCTGAATACAGATGCGCCTGGGTCAGCAGAGCAGTGATATAGTTATTTGAACACCAGACAAAAGGAACTCCTATATGGAACGGGTTTTTTGCAGCCTTTAAATCCATTAGGTTGAGGCCTTCTTTCATGTAATTAGCAAACTCGCTGTTATTCAGAGTTTTTTGTTTCCTGGCAATTGCCGGATGACCCATATTGACAAATGGATACCATTGATAATGCCTTGCCGTATCGCTCCCCATCCAGGGTGTAACTTTCTCCTGACGTCCAAATTCCAGGGCATACTTCAGGTATTTGTATTCTCCTGTCAAATCATATAATTCGATTGCAGCCAGTTCCATATCATCCACCCAGTTATCTTCCTCGTAGAAGTAAGGGGCAGTGCCTGGTGCGGTCTGACATACACCCGGATTAGCGAGACCAAAATCGAATGCTGATTTTGCTTTAGACATCAACATTGCCGAATACTCGGGATTGAGATCTTTATATACCTCCGATCCTTTTGAGAAAGCAGCTGAAAATTTCCCTGCAGTTGATGCTATTCCTGTTGTCCGGTTTTTATATTTAAACAGACCCTGAGGTTTCCCTGTACAAAAATATACGGGTCTCTCATTTCCTTTGCCATAATTTGCGGAATCATTGCTTGGAAACCTGAAGCCGATATGATCACGGTCGTCAGCAATCTGATTAAACATAATACCCTGGGCGGGATTCATTTTTAAAAGCCAGTCAAGGCCCCATTTACTTTCATTAAGTATATCAGGTATTCCGTCTTCTCCATGCAGTCCGTTTGTAAGACATTTATCACTAAAAGATGCCGGGTTTTCGGAATATGCAAAGAGCATCTGATAAGTTGCGTTTGCAGAAGTAGCTACGTATTGAAGATAATCAGCAGCATCATGCCATCCACCTGATACATTAATATGCGCTGAATCATCGGTTGGACCGTAAATGACATAGCCATCATGAGTATGACACGAATCTCTGATGTAAGGATTATAACCGCTTCTTTGTTGCCTCATATAGTTTAGCAGATAATCAGCTGAACCATCATATACATTGTCATCTATTCTGAATTCCGGCGAGGTGGTATTGCCTGCGACTATCCGGTACATCCCGCTCTTATTCAGGTTTGTGAACCTCAGCCTGTAGCAGCTCTTGAAGGGTGTTAACTCAACTGTTTTTTCAACATCTGATTTCATTGAAACTTTGCCTGATTCTGAATCTATTATTTTGAAGGTTGTCAGGTCGAGTTTCTTTTTGCTAATCAAAACCGCAACTTTAATATCATTGTTCCTGTAGCCAACCTGGTTTATCCTGATCCATGCTGATTCTTCCCTGCGACATGAAGTGTTGCTGGCTAAAACAAAGAGGATTAAGCTTATACACAGATTTTTCATATAGATGGTATCGTTAGCGGCCGGCATGCAATTTACTAAAATAGAGTGAAGATAGGAAAGGGTTAACGCAGAACCACTTTATTATATATTCAAATGTTAAATTCCTGGTTGTCAAACGTTAAATATTTCAAAAAATAAAATTATCCGGAATATTGGTGGCTTTCGTATTGTCTATTACTAAAAGTTGAAACTTAAATTGTTTATTATGAAAGCAGGAATTAAATTCATATCAGTTATCATCCTATCACTTTTTATGGGTAACTTATCTGCACAGCAGGGACAGGGTCAGGGAGGTCAGAGAGTACAGAGGACTCCGGAAGAAATTGCAAAGTCGCAGGTTGAATGGATGAAGACTGATCTTAAGCTAAATGAAACTACTCAAACTAAAGTTTATGATGTAGTATTGAAATATGCAAAACAATCATCTGAAGAAAGAACAAAATTAATGCCTGCTGGTGATCGTGACGCGATAAGAGCCAAGATGACAGAAATAACAGCAGCAAGGGACAAAGAACTGAAGGTTATACTCGGTGATAAGAACTTTGAGCTTTTTAAAACCAAAGAAGCTGAAAGAAGACAGGCTATGATGCAGCAACGTCAAAACTAATTCGCATGTTACCCGAACCCATTGGTCATTTGATTATTCCCAATAATTATTTTTGGCCATATCTTAACAGGTTAGTAGGTTAGTAGGTTTGTAAAAAGATCAGGTGAGGGTAATACAACGGGTGGCAGTTTATCTGTCACCCGTTTCATTCTGTTACTCCTTTTTAATGGTGATAACTGTGATCTCAGGTGGCATCCATATCCTGAAAGGTATTGCCAGAACTCCGAGTCCACGGTTAACATAATGATATTGATTTCCGGATGAATAAAGCCCGTTCCAATGAGGATAGAAATATTTTGAAGGGCTCCATCTGAACTTCTTTGTTAAAATTCCCATCTGCATACCGTGAGTATGCCCTGAGAGCGTTAATTGTATGTCTGTTTTCCCGACCACTGCCTCTTCGAAGTGATTCGGGTCATGTGTAAGAAGTATCTTTAGGTCAACACTGTCAAGTCCGGAAATGGCTGTATTCAGATCACCATGCAACATATTCGGATGACGTCCGCTGGTTGTTACACCTATCATTGCAACAATAGCATTGCCAATCTTCACTTTTTTATATTCATTGTTCAGAATCTGATAACCTGATGCTTTAATCAGGTTATTCATAATCAGAATATTATTCGATTTATCAGCTTCAGTAAAATAAGGGTCATAAGTGCCGGCATCATGGTTGCCAATAATTGCATAATTGCCATACTTACTTACCGCTTTAGCCATGATAGTATCGTCATGCTCATATTCTCTCCATCCAAAACTGACAAAATCCCCGGTGTTTATCAGCAGATCGGGTTTTAATTGATTCACCTTTTCCATTACACTCTGCAAGAGCTTTTTATGATGATAAAATGCATTAAGATGTAAATCTGAAATCTGCACAATTTTTAATCCGTCAAGATCAGATTTTAACCCCTTAATAGTTACAGTGACCTCTTCGGTTTTAAAATTAAATCTTCCATAAAAGGAACTAAAAACTATTATTGATAATATAACGACAACCACACTCAGCCCTGCATTTGTTAACCTCCGAATATGTGTTCCACTTTTAATATTTATTAGTTTTCCGGTAAAGTGAAGAATTATAAGTATAATCCTTGGAATAATGATAGCGACGATAATACCCATCATGCTCATCATCAGCCATACATGTTTAGGATGATCGTAAAAACTGTTAAAAGCAGCTGTTTCAAAAAAGATTATCCATACCCAGAGACTCAGGAGAGTGGTAAGTACTACCGAGAAAGTATACTTTGATTTTGATTTGTAGAAAAAATGTTGTTTCAGAACTACCTGTGTAAGAATTTCCGTGATCAGAAGTAAGATAAAGAGTCCCATTGAAAGATATTAAAGATATAAAAGTACGCAATAATATATTATCATGAATATTCTTACATTCGCATAGATTCTCATGGATCATTTATGATAATTAGCAAAAAGCTATCATTTCTAAGTTATGACAAAAGTTGAATTTTCTGACCCACTTTATGTGCCGGATTCAAAACTGACATATTCAGTTATCTCAGCGCGATTTGAAGACAAATGGATATTTGTAAGGCATCATAAGCGTTCAACATGGGAAATTGCTGGAGGTCATATTGAAGCAGGAGAGACCTCATATGAAGCGGCTGGCAGAGAATTAATGGAAGAAACAGGTGCTATCAGGTTTGACCTCGAATGCATAGCAACATATTCCGTTACAATTGATGGTGAAACCGGATGGGGCAGGCTCTATATAGCGAAAGTATTTGAGATTGGTCCGATTCCCGATATATCTGAAATAGCTGAGATTAAATTAGCAGATGAACTTCCCCCTGAAAATACACATCCACTGATACAGCCGAAACTGTTCCAACGGACACTTGATTTCTTAGAGGGTAAGGGAATTTAAATTTTCAAAACTAAACGACTCGGACGACCTCATGACTGCATGAATTGAAGACCGCACGACAATTCTCAGATATACTCGAAAGTCACCTTTTTAAGCCACTTTTCCTCAAGCAATCTGGCAATACGTTTAACAACTGTTCTCCTGATCTCAAGATCTACCGGCAGATTCGGATCCTGATGAGCAATATTTATTCTAGTGCCGATAATAAAATGGATCTCGTCGCTTTCCATTATCAGCCTTACGATTTTATCGGCAGGGCCCTTTCCCAACTTGACACTGTTATTGTATGTTTTAAGAATCTCATTGACCTTCTGCAGAGTAAGAATACCTTCAGTTACAAGATCAATGCCTTCAAGAAAACTCTCTGGAGGAAGTTCCGGATCTTCGAAAATCAGTTCATCGATGATGGTCCGGTTTAATTCCCTTGCAATAATATCAGCAGTTGTTCCCCCACATAGAATTACTTTTCCTTTATACGCCAAAACCTTGGCTGCAAGCTCCTTATCTTTCTCCTTTTCATATGGCGGCCCTGTTGAGATAATCAGCTTACGTGGCTCACGGAAATATATGGTAGCACAGCTGATATCATCACGAGCTTTATAACTGTCATTTTTATGAGCCATAGTCACAATTTTGCCTGCCAGCATAATTGCAGAAATAGACGCCTCGTTAGAGACCAGTGAAGCGGCGTACGATGCAATATTATCCCTTTCCCATCCAAAGGGAAAAGCTTCACTGCCCATTCCACTCTGGGACACACCGTCGGAACAGAATATTATCCTGTCTTCTTTTTCCGGCATGAAGGAACATGTTTTGAGAACCTTACCGGAATTCTTGCCTTTTTCAAGAACGACTTTTTTCCATAAGGGATCAAATACCTGATTACCTCTCAGAATTAAGCATGATGGGTTGTCATATTCCAGGATAGTTGCTCTTCCGCTGCTTTCTATATCGACAATTGTAAAAGTTGAATAGCTGATTTTTCTCTCACTGCAGACCGGAAGTGTATTCATTATGATTTCCGCAATGCGGTCAACCTCTTTGTGCTCGCGTGTAAAATTGATAGCCATCGTTGAAGTAAGTGTGGCAAGGATATTAGCCTTTACACCATGGCCCATGCCATCAGAGAGAACTGCAATAACACGATCCTCTTCTTTAATATACCTGTACAGGAATACATCTCCGCTAATCCGTT
>Ga0302164_10000769_pt1 | contig 10484 bp, 4 predicted proteins | sample I_Fen_E3_1_FD_193500 | JGI IMG/M metagenome (GOLD analysis project Ga0302164, IMG submission 193500) | Peat permafrost microbial communities from Stordalen Mire near Abisko, Sweden - I_Fen_E3_1 | ecosystem: Environmental > Terrestrial > Soil > Wetlands > Permafrost | place: Sweden: Abisko... | reverse complement strand
GTGTTTTCGGTATCAGCACTATCATTGCCAGATGAATCGACATCTGAATTATAAGCACTTGCTTTTATTGAAGTGCTGTTTTCTAAAATTATCAAAAACTGGTTATTATTGGTTGGGTCTGTAAACATCCCGATGTTTAAAAAACCTGTATGGGTAAATTTTATAGCATTAGAAATTACATTGTATAAAATGGAGGAGAAAAGACGTTCGTCTGTTGTAATAGTCAAGTTGTGCTCTAATTCGGTGCTAAGGTTGATGCTGTTACTGTTAATTCTAAATTGAAATAATTGCAGTGTACCGTCAATTATTTTTTTTGCATCTACAGGAGTGTCTTCAACCTCTAACTCTATATTATACTGCTGCATTTGCACCCAATAAAGCAGGTCGCCCATTAAAACGTTCAGGTCCTGCATGGTGTTCCACATGATAGCAATATTCTCTGCTGCCGATGGAGGCAATGTTTTCAGCTTTTTATCGTTAACCATCTGCTGCAGCATCTGGTTAATGTAAAACAACGGTACCGATAAGTCGTGGTTAAATAATGTAATCAACCTGTCCTTAGTATCATTAAGCTGTGCCAATGCTGTGTTAGCATCCTCCAATTGTTCAGTGGCTTTAGCCACTTTAACATTAAGTAATTGATTAGCTTTTTTTAGCTGGCGGTTCCTGATACTAACAAGTAGCTGTACCAGTAATACTAAAAGCACCAGCAAAAGGGTGTAGAACCATTTTGTTTCAAACCACTGCGGGCTTACAGTAATGGTAATACTAAAATAAGTGTAATCATTAGGGCCAAAGCCAGTACGCTTTCTTATGGTAAGAAAATATTTCCCGGTGGATAAAAAAGGAAAATTTATGATGTTGCCATTGGGTAAATCTTGCCATTTAACATTGGCGCTGTCACTGCTTTTACCAAAGCGGTAAGCAGTTTCAATATTAAAATCTTCATTCCAGTCGGCAAAAGCAAGAGTAAGGTTTACATTGTTATTGTTAGAATGGTTGAGTTGCAGGGTACTGCCGTTTTCAAAAGCAGTATTGATACCGTTTTCCGTTGTTTCTAAAAAAATAGTGCCGGTAGAAAAGGGATTGCGGAACTGGTTGGTCTTCGTACAGGCAAGGCCGTTGATAGAAGAAACGGTAAGCGAGCTATCGGGCAAGAGCAGCATGGGGCTTTGGCAGGCACCATCAAATTCGTTGGTTAGCAACCCGCTTGATTTGGAAAATTTATAGTAGAAGGGATGCCCTTCACCAGTACGGTCAAAATCTAAAAGGCTTTGCCGGGGGGTAACAAACAACCCGTTATTAGTAGATATCCAGGTCATGCCCTTATAGTCGGTTAAAAAATAATGTACGGTACGCATATTGCCATACCTGTCTTGCGGAAAATAAATGATTGTTTTGCCATTATCTTTAATTGAACACATTCCTTTACCTTTAGTGGCCACCCAAATATGGTTGGTTGTTTTATCTATTTCTATGTGCCTCACTTCTGTACCCTCTAATGCATACCGTTTAAAACCCTCGGCGGGTTTAGCGGGGTTAAAACTAAAAATACCATGTTCGCCCCCTAATAAAAAATTACCATCGGCGATTTCTGCAATGGAAAAAATGTATCCAAAAGTTTCCCCCATGGAGTAATTCTTTTGTAAACCCACTTCGGTAAACTGATCACTTCCCGCCTTAAAATAACCCCAGTTATTGGCGTTGTATACCCAAACATTATGCTTACTGTCTTCAAAAAATTGGGTAATCACATAATCACCACCAATATTCATAAAATCGGTTTTCGTTGCATTGCCGGGTTGTTTTGTTTTTACAAGATGAACTCCATTTTGTACATACCAGAAATTATCATATTTATCGTTGTAGGCAACTCTATCATCAACTTGTTTTTCTACCGGTATCGATTTTATAAACCCTGTCTCGTTAAATAGTCTGTTTCTGCCGGTTAGTATAGTTTTATTATCGGGCATCAGCAACTGTGTATAAAAATTGTTGCCTGCAGTGGAACCAGTATCTCGGTGAGTAACCATTGTGTTTCGTTTATACACATATAAGCCATCATTATAAGTACCCACTATCAATGTTTCATTATTTTTATTAATGATCATTGATACCTGTGCCGGCTTAAAATTAGTCAACAGAAGGGTATACACTAAATCACCTGTATTGGTATTTTGTGTTACCTGGTACAGGCTGCCATCGCTTTCCAGGTAAAATTGCTGGTTGCTTTCGCTGGGGTATAACCGCCAGGTGCCTGGGCTGGCATAGGGTAGGGGTACATTTTTTATCCGGTCTTTTAAATTATAAAGGGTAATACAATTTTCTTTGTCATTCAGGTGCACAAAAGTTTTATTAAGCAAAATAAAATTTTGCCTGGCTATGCCTTTTACAAATAAACTACTATGCACGCAATGGGGCGTCAATATTTTCAGGCTATCAACAATTATTACAGCAAATGTATCCCTGGCGTATTTAAAACCACGATACCCTACAAATTTTACAATATATTGAAAATTAGAATCAGGGTCAGGAACATCGCATGTTCCTATTTGAAAAGGGATAAAATCGAAGGTCCAGTAAAGGGGAAACCCATGACTTTTAATGTCATAAGGGATAGGATTACTTACATTCCCCTTAGTAATGACCAGCATCTTTTCGCTATTACCGGTAACGGCTAAAAGAGTATCTTCATTTAGTTTTATAAATCCATTGATGAGGGCATTTTTTGATTGTTGGGGGTACACTTTAAATATCCTTCCATCAAACCTGGCCAGGCCATCGGTGGTACTCACCCACAAAAACCCCCATTTGTCAAAACACATCGTTTGAACACTGTTTTGCGGCAACTGTTTATCCTGGTTGTAAATAAAAAGGGTATTGCGGCCGAAAATGGCTCTATTGGCTTGCGGGAATACCGCTAGCGGCAGGCTATATAAAAATATACCTAAAAAGATAAAACATTTGTATGATAGCCTTTTCATTCCCATAAAACAGGAGTTCCTTATTCTGGTTTATTCGTATTAATAAAACCTCTTATCAGCACAGTAAATATGCCATTATCGTTAAACTTATAATTAATGGTAAAGCCAAGCATGCTGGCAAAATCTTCTACCAGTAAAAGGCCAATACCACGGCTTTGTATTGCCTCGGTACCTGCAATATCAGTATCTGTTATGGCGCTGTTTAGACTGGCCGCTTTCTCTTTAAGAACTGTACTGTTTTCAAAGATCAACGAAAACTGGTTGGCATTTTCGGTAGAAGTAAAAAGACGGATATTTAAAAAACCTGTTTTTGTAAATTTTATAGCATTTGAAATTACATTGTACAGTATGGATGAAAACAGGCGTTCATCCGTTACAATTATTATAGGTTTTTCTATCTCAGTGGTAACCCTTATGTTATTACTTTCAATTCTGAATTTAAACAAATTTAGTGTTCTGTTAATTATTTTTAAAGCATCCACCGTATTTTCCTCCAGCTCGAGGCTAAGATTGTGTTGCTGCATTTTTACCCAATACAACAAATCTCCCATTAAAACATTAAGGTCCGCCATGGTGGTAGACATAATAGACATGTTCTCTGTAAACGAGGGTGCCACATCTTGCAGTTGTTTATCTTCGGTCATCTGGTCCATCATCTGGTTTACATAAAACAAGGGTACCGAAAGATCGTGGTTAAACAAGGTAATCAGCCGGTTCTTGGTATCGTTTAGCTGGGTAAGTTCTGCATTGGTATCCTCCAATTGTTCGGTGGCTTTAGTAATCCTTGTATTAAGCAGCAGGTTCGCTTTTTTTAGATTACGGTTCCTCAAATGCACAATAAGCTGCACGAGCAATAGAATAGGAAGCAATAAACTTATATAAAACCATTTTGTTTCATACCACAAAGGAATTACTTTAATAGTAACGGCAGTGTAAATGTAGTCGTTGCCGCCAAATCCCGTTCTCCTTTTTACGGTAAGCAAATAATTGCCGGTGGCCAGGTAGGGGAAGTTAATGGTATACTCTCCCGTAAGTGGTTGCCATTTAGTTTGCGAACTATCATCGCTATTACTAAAGCGATAGGAGGTTTCAATATTAAAATCTTCATTCCAGTCTGCAAAATGTACGGTAAAGTTTATATTACTGTTGTTGCTGTGGTTAAGTGTAAATGTGCTGCCGTTATTTAAAGCAATTGTGCCGGCAGTGGTTTTATTTTCTAAAAAAAGTTTGCCATCAGAAAAAGGGTTGGTAAATTCCGCAGTATTGATCTTTACCAGGCCATTGAGGGAAGAAATGAAGAGATAACCATCTGGCAAAAGCACCATAGGGTTTTGGCAGGCTCCATTAAATTCATTGGTAATTAAACCATCTGTTTTAGAGTATTTGTAGTAAAAAGGATTGCCCTTTCCGGTGCTGTCAAATTCCAGAAGGCTATTACGTGTAGTAACAAATAAACCATCATTGGTAGATATCCAGGTCATGCCATTTTTATCCGTCAAAAAATAATGTACGGTGCGCATGCTGCCATATCTGTCTAGTGGAAAAAAGGAAATGGTTTTGCCATCATCCTTAATTGAGCAAATGCCTTTGCCCTTGGTACCTGCCCAAATATGACCAGTAATGGGGTCAATTTCAATGTGGCGTACTTCTATATCTTTTAAACCATAAAGTGTATAACCATTTTGTGGTTGATCGGGGTTGTAAGTAAAGATTCCTTTGCTTCCCCCCAGCAAAAAGCTGCCATCTTTTTTTTCTGCTATACTGTAAATCCTGCCTATCGAATCAAAGCGTTTATAATCTTTCAACAAATTAATATCCGTAAAATCATTGCCACCATTGGCAAAATATCCCCAGTCGTTATCGCCACTTATCCAGATGCGTTTTTTACGGTCTTCAAAAATGTAAGTTACGTCACGCAAACCAAATTTTAACCTGGTGCCGGTTATTCCTGGTATAGTGGTTTTGATAAGGGTATCTGCGTCCATGTACCAATAATTATTATGACTGTCGCGTAAACCTAACCGTTCCGGTACGTTTTTTAATGGTGAAAGGGCTCTAATAAATCCACCGTCATTAAACAATTTATTTATTCCGGTAAGTATGGTTTTGTTATCCGGCATCAGCACCTGGGTGTAAAAAGAATTATTGATATTTTTATTAGAGGTGTCAACGAGGCTTATGGCTTTGTTTTTTTTGTACACATATAGTCCATCATTTAGTGTGGCTACCAGCAGCATATTATTATGGTGGTTTACAATCATCGAAACTGAAGTGGGTATAAAATTATCCAGCAGGCAAGTATATATTAAATCGCCGGTAGTTTCATTTTGCTTCACCTGGTAAAGTAAGCCGCCACATCCTAAAAAAAACTGGCGGTTGTTTTCACTTTGGTATAACGTCCATTGGCCGCCATTGCTTTTGGGTAATGGTAGGTCTTTTATTTTGCCTTTAAAATTATAAAGCGAAAGGCATTTTTTGGTGTTGCTGAGGCTTACAAAAGTGGTATTAATTAATGTAATGCTCTCGCTGTTTAATACCTTTATAGCAGAAGGGGTTATTAAACAAGGTTTGCTTAATATATTCAACGTGCGGTTATTACCGGTACCGTTATTTTCAACAATGGCACAAAAGGTATCTTTATTATACCGGTAGGTAGAATTATAGATATTTCTGGTATTATAATTAAACTCGTTTTGTGCTTCTGCGGTTGTACACCGGGCCATGTCAAATGGAAGGAAGCAGAATGATTCCAAAATAGGGTAGCCATATTTTTCCTTGGAAAATGCTATGGGCCTGCCTGCATTTCCTTTTGAAATAACAATTACATTTTCTCCTGTTACCGTAAAAGCAAAGATGCTGTCTTCATTTATTGGCACAAAGCCACGAATGTTGGCATATTTAGATTCCTGCGGGTACACCTTAAACGTTCTGCCGTCAAACCTGGCCAATCCATCGGTGGTGGCTACCCATAAAAAGCCCCACTTATCAAAACACATACTCCTGATGCTGTTTTGAGGTAACTGCCTGTCCTGATTATAAATAAAAAGGGTGTTGCGTGCAAAAACGGGGTTTAGGTTTTGTGCAGATGCAGCCAAAAAAAAACAAAGCAGAATGACTTCTGGAATAATGTACCTGAAATATGATAGTGCAGTTATTTTCATAAATCCGTACACCCGGGCTTGTTATGGGGCCAGGCTTATATTAAACTTGGTGGCCAGTGCCTGCAGCTCCAGTATATTGGTAACGTTTAATTTTTCCAGAATTTTCATCTTATGGGTACTTACAGTGCTGCGTTGCAGGTTAATAATTACCCCAATTTCTGAAATAGATTTTCCCTGAAGTATTAAAACAACTATTTCAAATTCCCTGTTGGTAAGTACTTCAAAGGGATTTTTAGCAAAATTGGTTTTCTTATTAGGAAAGGCCAGACCATAAATAAGATCTTTCCTAAGGTATTTTTGGCCGCTCAATACAGTCTTTATAGCCTCCACCAGTTCATTTAAAGGTACTTTCTTATCCAGGTAGCCATCGGCCCCAAGCAATATGGCCCTGTTGCCATAAGCATCTGCCGAGTAAGTACTTAGTACCAGTATTTTCATATCATGCTGGATGCGTTTCAGTAGATCGATACTGCCAATAGAAATGCCATCATCCAGCATAATATCCAGTAACAATAAGTCAACGGGTTTGCTTTTAACCAATTGAATCGTCTTAACCATAGTGTTGCTGGTCAGGATCTCACTCTCAGGATTAAGTCTAACCAATACCTGGGTTAAATATTGCTGTATCAGTGGGTGGTCATCCGCAATCAGTATTGTATTAACACTAAGTATTTCTTCAGTTTGCATAAAGTATAATTGTATATATTGTTAAACAAAGTTTTCAACATAAAATTACGCCTATTAGAAATATTGATTAATGTTTCGGTATATTTCGACATCCGTCTAGTCTTGTACAAACAAAATTCTACAAATATAACCTTCGCTCCTTGTCATCTTTGTTCTGAAATGTTAGCTGGTAACGGATAGAAAGAGAATTTAAACAAATAAAACAAAAGATGAACGCACATGGTTTTTACTCGTACTAAGATAAGTAAAATTCCTAAGTTGGTTTACTAAGTGATTTATTTTTTTAATAATTCGCTTGCCAAAATCTTAAGTTCTGAAAGTTCCTTAGATTTAAAAAAATACTTTTTTTGCAAACGACTTTTTAAAAAGTAGGGATACCGGGCAAATATTCTTACAAATAGGGCTACTAAACAATTTGAGTGCAACCATAAAATGAACAGCTGGTTATTCTATACCCCTGCTTTATAAAAAAATAAGGTTTAAGGTAAATTAGTAGGGCTATTGGTTAATAGTCAGTTGTTTTTTGCAGCCGCAATTAAAGAGAGGAGAGCATCGAAAGGATTTTTAAAATATTTTTTGGAATAGTAATATAAAGATCAGCACATTGGCAAAAAATAAAACGTCGGGGAAAGGCAATGAGCTGGTGTATACGGCCTTTTAACTTCCTTAGAAGCGAAGCAATGCTGGAAAATTGCATTTACCAAACAGGAACACGTTCTGAAATAAACCCACCTCAAAGAAAATTACCCTGATAATACTATACCACACTGTTAGTATCGGGTAGCAATATACTTTTTTATAAGATTTCAGGATAGTCGTGGTATTTTTTTGAAAACCCGGTTGTACAGGTGTAGTTATTCGTCGAAATTTTAAAATGGCATACTAAAACTATTTTTTGATCGTACTATCTGCCATTAAGTGAAGTGCCATACCGGACTTTATTTTGAACTACTTAGGTTCTGCTTAATTTCAGAATGTAGTAATGGGTCTCTTAAGACTCACTTTATAATTATACTACTAAAATGTTTTAACAATAAACTTTTTTAAAGTTATCCCGGAAAACTACACTAAAACTAAAACGAGAATTTATGCCAAGCTATCCGCTATCTGGTTCAAACTCCTTTACCCGGGAGCAAAAGCTACAGCTCTTATTTTTTCACCTTGCCAAAACCAAAGCAACTTCTTTAATTGCCTATTGCATTCAATATGGCCTCGATAGAAATGATCATGACGGGGTGCTTTGGATGTTGAAAAGTTTGGAAAAGGATGACGAATCGATCATTACATTTATATATGGCGAAATTGTTTTGCAGTTGGTTAGATCCATATGAAAATCCGTTAACCCAGCGCAAATGAATTTGTTTATGCAAGCCGGGCAAACAACATTTAAGTTTTGCGATTGTGTAAGAGTAAACTGAGTAAAATAGCGAGGGGGTGATGGAAAGCACCCCCGATTTTATCCATGTAAAAAGTAAATAGGCCAGCTTACCAATTATTGAAAAGTAAATAGGCTCGTTATAATTAAAATCAATGCCGCTTTGATCAATTTATTTAGTATTGCATAAGCAGTGGCGGTATTGCATTTGACACAGTAACGGGCGTAGTTCAGTTTTATTCTTCAAAAAGGGTATTACAGCAATAATTCGACGTTTGTCGATGACGGTAGATTTTCTCAGCCCTTAAGTTTAAATTCTAAACCTGGGATGTTTACCGGGTAAAAAGATTTTTTGTGACTGCTGAAAAATATTATCTTTAATTACGTTACAACCTTTCTTTTATGGAGCCTGCACTTGATTTGCCTTCTCTTAAAATATTGTTACTGGATGATCATCTGCTGATACTAAAAGGATTTAGTGAAATCCTGAAAAGTATGTTGCCGGATAGTGCCATTAAATTTTACACTTCAGTAGAAAAAACGAAAGAAGAATTATCCCGGGAAAAATATGACGTGCTATTTAGTGATTTGATGATGCCGGGCGTAAATACAAGAGAGTTCATCACCTTTTGTAAAAAAAAGTATCCTGAAATGATCATTATCATTTTAAGTGGCATACTGGAAATTAATGTGGTAAAAGAATACCTGAGCCTTGGTGTAAATGGGTTTATTTCAAAAGTAGTAAGCCAGGAAGAAGTTAAACTGGCTTTGGAGTCCACACACAGAGGTGAAACATTTGTAAGTTCCAACTTAAGCGGCAAACTTGCTTTTAGTTTATTTGCTGCCGAAAAAACCAGCCTTACCCAGCGGGAACTTGAAATATTACGGTTGATTGCTGCAGGCCACTCTGTTGAAAAAACTGCAGCTTTATTAAATATAAGCGCTTTTACTATACTGGCGCACAGAAGAAGTATCATGAAAAAACTAGACCTGCATTCAGGTGCAGAGCTGGTAAAATATGCTTTTGAAAATAATTTGAATTGAGTGATTAATGGTATAAGAAATGCCATTTGCCTGCATTGCAGTGTATCAATAACCCTGGTAAATAGGTATATGAAAAATAGAATGCTGATGGTGCTGTTGTTATTTATTCCCTTGCTTGCAGCGGCTTCTGGTAAAGAAACAAATAACAGGCCGGCTGTTTTTGCCGCAAAAAAAATGCATGGGGAAAATAATTGGACAACATCTGCAAAACTAAAGCTAACATTTACGGATACCGCAAAGCGTTACAATATTGCGGCATATGGCGCAATTGCGGATGGTAAAACGCTTAACAGCAAAATGATACAGGCTGTAATTGATGAGTGTGCAAAAAAGGGTGGGGGAACCATAGTGGTACCCAAAGGAGAGTTTTTAACGGGTTCACTCTTTCTGAAACCCGGTGTTAACCTGGAAATACAAGCGGGTGGAGTGCTGAAAGGCTCTGTCGATATTAACGACTATCCAAAACTGATGACCCGTATTGAAGGCCATTTTGAACCGTGGCCCGCTGCGCTTTTAAATGCCGATAGGGCTGATCATCTTCGAATAACCGGGTCCGGTACACTAGATGGAAGCGGTGAACCTTTTTGGAAAGAGTTTTACCACAGGCGGGATATCGATAATAAAACCACCAACTTAAATGTAGAACGCCCACGCCTCACCTTTATTCAAAACTCCAAAGATGTAATAATAAGCGGCGTTAACTTTAAAAATTCCGGGTTCTGGAACTTGCACCTGTACCGGTGCCAAAATCTTACCGTGGATAATTGCCGTTTTACAGCATTGAACGGGCCCAAGCCCAATAATGCACCCAGCTCTGATGGTATTGATGTAGATTGCTCGCAGGATATTACCATTAGTAAATGTTTCTTTTCGGTGGGTGATGATTGCATAGCATTGAAAGGAACCAAAGGGCCTTTTGCCATGCAGGATAAAGATAGTCCCCCGGTAGAACGCATTCATATTCTCGATTGCATATTTGAAGCGGGCGGCGGTATTGTAACCTGCGGAAGTGAGGCTACCATCGTACGTGATGTGAATGTAGAGCGTTGTATTACGCGTAAACCCACTGTACTGCGTTTAAAACTGCGGCCGGATACACCGCAGCAATATGAAAACATTTCCTTAAAAGATATCACGATGGAAGGCGCAGGTGTAATTTTTAATATCGCCCCATGGTCGCAGTATTTTGACCTTAAGGGACAATTACCGCCTAAATCTATAGTGCGTAATATA
>Ga0302164_10000768_pt1 | contig 10487 bp, 12 predicted proteins | sample I_Fen_E3_1_FD_193500 | JGI IMG/M metagenome (GOLD analysis project Ga0302164, IMG submission 193500) | Peat permafrost microbial communities from Stordalen Mire near Abisko, Sweden - I_Fen_E3_1 | ecosystem: Environmental > Terrestrial > Soil > Wetlands > Permafrost | place: Sweden: Abisko... | reverse complement strand
CTAACCATAAGCAGATAGTTGTTAGTTTCATAAAGTATAAAAAAATTGTAGTTCCAAATTTGTGGATATTGAAAAATTGGGGACAGATAATTAAATTTAAATGCAAAATCAAAAGTTAGATAAATTGTATGGATTAAATTTAATGTTTAATCATATTCAGGAGGTTTAATGGTGGAAGACAGATATAGCAAAGGTTTGAAAAATCTTGAAAAAATACATCCCGAAGCAAGTAAAGCATTAATGGAAAATTTGAAGGATATAGCTCCAGATCTTGGTCGTTATGTGGTTGAATTTCCCTATGGAGACATATATGGACGTGATGGCCTTGACCTTAAATCTCGTGAAATTGCCACTGTTGCTGCGTTAACTGCTTTAGGTGACACTAAACCCGAACTAAAGGATCATATAAAGGGTGCTTTAAATGTAGGGTGCAAACGACAAGAAATTATTGAAATTATTATTCAAATGGCAGTTTATGCAGGGTTTCCAAGGGCAATAAATGGGATTAACGCTGCAAAAGAAGTATTCGAAGAACTCGATAAAAAATAATTAGGTAAAAAAAATTTTCGTAGAATATTTAAATTTTAAATATTTTCTTGGCATTTTTTTCTGTTTTCCTGCCTGCTTCTGCAGGAGAAATTGATTTTTTTTCAGCAATTATCTTAACAGTTTCTTCTACGAATGAAGGTTCATTTCTCATTCCTTTAAATGGGGACAAATATGGACTATCAGTTTCAGTTAATATGTTTGAAATCGGTACTTGTTCTATTAGTTCTTGATGATGATCTGAGAAACATACAATTGTAGAAAATGAAACGAAATATCCTTCTTCAACAATTAATTCTGCTGTTTTTGAATCTCCACCATAACAGTGAAAAATTACATCATTATTGTTGTCTGAGCGTTTTTTTACTATTTCTAAACATTTTTCTTCGGCATCTCTTGCATGTAAAACCAGTGGGAGTTCGTATTCATTGGATAGTTCAATGAAAATTTCAAAAAGTTTCAACTGCCTTTTCCTTGAATCCTGATCCTTGATTTCATGAAAATCCAGGCCAGTTTCTCCTATTCCGACTGCAGAGTCTATCTCAGAATTTATCTCACTTAAAGCCTGTTTTATGATTGAAGAATCTGCTTTTGATGCGTTGGATGGGTGGAATCCCAGCGTGGAATATAGAAAACCCTTATATTCTTTTTGAAGATTTAATGTTCTTCTATTGCCCCCTAAACTAGCTCCAGAATTAATTATTGCTGTTAATTTATCCTTTGCCCTTCCCATAACTTCTTCTCTGTTCTTATTGTATTCCTTAAAATCAACATGGCAGTGCGTGTCTATCATGAAACTTTCACCTCAGAAAAAAAATTTGTCCTAAAAAAATTTAAATATATAAAAATTAAATTCCAAACCGTCTTTCTCTCTGTTGATACGATCTTAAAGCCCTTAAAAAATCTACTTTTCGTAATTCTGGCCATAAACTATCACAGAAGTAAAGTTCTGAATAGGATGATTGCCAAAGCAAGAAGCCGCTTAATCTTTCTTCACCACTTGTTCTGATAATCAAGTTAGGATCGTCCAGTCCGGCAGTGTATAAATTTTGATTGACTATTTTCTCATCAATTCCATCTATGCTCAACTTTCCATCTTCTACATCCTTAACAATTTTTTTTATAGCATCTACTATTTCAAGACGTCCATCATATCCAATTGCTATATTTACAAGTCTTTTATCATAGGCTGCGGTGGACTCTTCTGCTATCTCTATAGCCTTTTTAACATCATCAGGTAATAGTTCCCTCTTACCTACAGCTTTAATTCTAACCTTGTTTTTATGTATCTTCTCATTTTGTGCTATTCCCTCAAAATTTTCTTTAAACAGATTCATTAGCCCCCTTACTTCTGCATCTGTTCTGTTAAAATTTTCTATTGAAAACGCATATACTGTGACAATTTCTATTTCGAGATCAACACACCAATCAAGGAACTTTTCAAGAGTACTAATACCTCTCTTATGACCTTCTATAGCACCAATATTCCCTTGAATTTTTGAAAATCTTCGGTTACCATCCATTATTATGGCAACGTGTTTTGGCATGTTCTCGGGGCTTAGATTTCTGGATATATACCACTCATAAACTTTGTAAACTGGTTTTAAAACTGACATTTTCAGCTCCTTTTAATTCTATGTGATTATTTGTTTATTTTTTTATAAACTATAAAAAAATAGTATTGTTAAATTGTTATATTGAATTTGAAATATTATTAATCTATCTAGATAAAAAGCTTAGTTAAGTATTATATACAATACATTAAGTTATTACATTAGGATTAAAAATTTTTATTGACCTATTTTAATTTAGAAAGACGATTAGCAAGGATCAAGGCCCTTTTATAACCTTCAATATCTTGAGCGCGTGAAGTATCGATATATATTTCTTTCATTCCCAATGTAACAGCACCATAACTCTTTGCACCAGCAACAAGTACCAATGTTCTGAATATGGTATTTCCAACTATTCCATCGGGAGCAATTATGAAGTTAGCTTTGTCTCTGAAGGCATCTTCTAGAAGTGCGTAGTAATGTTTCACATCAATTGATCTTTGTTTGATCATCGATGTTAAATTCTCCCCTGCATCCATGGATTCATCCACTTTTCTGTTTCTTCCTTTATCATGTGGCCTTCCGCTTGAAAGAACTGCTATATACGGCTCAACTCCTTCGGATTCCAGAAATTGTGATCCTAAAACTGCGAGCTGAAGTTTCTGTGATAGATTTTCACCTTCATCGATCCCCACAGGTGCCAGAAGAAATTTATTATCGTTGAATTCAATGTAAGATGCCCTGTACAATTCAGGATAAATCATCTTTAATTTAGACATTATAAGAGATGCGCTTAGCGACCCTCTTATTGCAGCATCGACTTTACCACCCATAAGCAGTTCAATTAGTTCATCTTCTGATTCTGCCACAACAACATCAAAATCAACCTCAGCTATGGCGTCTAAGATCTTCTTATTCTTTCCCACACCCGCAGCAACTACCATATTTTTACCTCAAAATTAATAATATCACTCTTACATAAACATTTAATATTGATATAACTTAATGCAGATTTACTTTATTTTTGGAAAGTTGGTTTGCAAATTCTAAAAGCTTTTTTAAACCCATCAATATTTTGAGATCTTGATGTATCAATATATATCTCTTTCATTCCCAATGTAACTGCACCATAACTCTTTGTACCAGCAGCAAGCACAACAGATCTAAAAATCATGTTCCCATAATGCCATCAGATGCTATTATAAGGTTGACACCATCCTCAACTGCTTCTTCAATTAATGCATAGTAATGTTTTACATTTATAGATCTTTCTTTGATCTTTGAAGTTAATGTATTCCATCTTTGATTAATTCATCATATTTTTGCTACTAGGAGTGTCATATTTGGGTTTTCAGAGGAAACTGCCAAAAATGGTTTGATTCCCTAGGCTACAACCATATTGTTTTACTTATTCTTAAATTAGTATCAGGACGATTTGAGTTATTAAAAATAAATATTACCGTTGTAACGTCGGTGTTCAAACACTAACTTTTTTTATACTATGTGTACAGCGATGTCACAACGATTCCAGTAAATCCTATTATTTTTAGCTTTTTTAGGTAGTTTTCCTTGGACATTTTATAGCTAATATCTGAAGAACAAACATCGTAGTAATGTCCGTTCCACTCCACAAATTCATGGGGATAAGATCCTGAGCTGTTCGAAACCATTACAATATATATTTCATTAGCTCCATTTGATTTAAGGTAATCTGCAAACATTTCGGATTTATTTTTACAGTTCAATGAATGTTCATTGTAAGGAATTTTTTTTATTTCATTAAATTTGTTTACAACATCTGATTCGTTGATATTGTTGATATTTGACGCTGCCGATCCATTATAAACTGCGGCATTTGGGCTGAGTTGATCATCTGGCACCATAACTGTGAATATCTCAAGAATCATCAACGAAATAAGCAGGAATAGCAAAATAAATCTACTTTTTTTTCCAAAAATAATACGACCATATTATGAAAATAATTATGTTCATTTAAAAATTAAAAGTTTAAATATTTAAACTAATCTATTTGGATGAATGAAAATTGGTAAGAATAATTTTGAAAAAAATTATGCATAAGGATATTACTTAATTAAATATCCTTTATGGTTTTCATTGCCATATCAATGCTATTTAGAGTATTTTGTATGTCTTCCTCATTGTGCATCAATGATAAAAAGCAACATTCGAACTGTGATGGAGGTATGAATACACCGTTTTTTAGCAGTGTTTGGAAATATGAATTAAAATTTTGTGTATTTGCTGTTTTCGCATCTTCATAATTCCATACCTCTTTATCAGTCATGTATAACTGGAACATAGAGTTTAATCCCACGATTTTGTAATTTAAATTGTGATCTTCAAGAATGTCCTGTATTCCACCCCTTAAGATTTGTCCCTTGTGATCCATTTCTGAGTAAAAATCCGAATTTAGCTGTCTTAATGCAGTCAAACCAGCAGTTATAGAAATTGGGTTACCATTAAAAGTTCCTGCTTGATAAACATTTCCATTTGGAGCCATCATACCCATTAATTCTTTATTACCGGCTATTGCCCCTATCGGGAAACCTCCACCTAATATTTTACCAAATGTCACAATATCTGGTTTAACACCATAAAATTCCTGAGCCCCGCCTTCTGCTATTCTGAAACCAGTTATAACTTCATCAAAAATCAAAATTATGCCATTATCAGATGTAGCTTTCCTTAAAAATTTTAAAAACCCATCCTTAGGTGGTATAAATCCAACATTACCCATAATAGGTTCTACAATAATGGCTGCTATAGAATTTTCGTTTTCCTTAATCAGATTTAATACTTCATTTTCATTGTTAAATGGTATTAAAAGAGTGTTTCTGGTTGTTTCTTCAGGTACTCCTGGAGAATCTGGCAGTCCTGCAGCACCTGAACCTGACTTAACAAGAACATAGTCATGTGCACCGTGGTATGCTCCTTCAAATTTGATTATTTTCTTTCTTCCTGTTGCGGCCCTGGCTAATCTAATCGCACTCATTGTAGCTTCTGTTCCAGAATTAACAAATCTTACCATTTCGGCACAAGGAACTTTATTTACCACCAATTTAGCAAGATCTATCTCCTTCTCAGTTGGAACACCATATGCTGAGCCTTTGATGAGTTGTTTCTCCACTTCTGCAATTATTTCAGGATTTGAGTGTCCTAAAACCATTGGACCATACGCTAAACAGTAGTCTATGTAACTGTTTCCATCAACATCTGTAATCTTAGATCCTTTGGCACTTTCAGCAAAGAAGGGATATGGTTTAATAGCCCTTACAGGAGAATCAACACCACCGGGTAAGAATTTTTTAGATTCATTGAAGAGTTGTTCAGAATTCATATTATCACTCCTTTTTAAGATTTATCAGGGAATTTACTGCTGCAACAGCTATTGGCGTACCACCCTTAGGACCTTCAGTCACCAAGTAAGGTATATCAGTTTGTTGAAGTGCTTTCTTAGATTCAGCTGCACCAACGAATCCCACAGGAACACCAATGATGGCACTTACATTAATTTTTTCTTTTTTGTAAAGATCAAGAACTTCTAAAAGGGCTGTTGGTGCATTTCCAATTACAACCAACCCTTCAAAACCATCTTCTACCGCAACCATTATAGCAGCAGCTGCACGGGTTATACCTTCCTTTTTTGCAATTTTCACTGCTCTTTCATCTTTAATATAACACTTTACTTTTCCAGGATATTTATTTATTCCTGTTTTAACCATGTTAATATCTGTTAAAATATCTTTTTGTTCGTTTATAGCCTTTAAGCTTTCATTTACAAAGTTTTTACTTAATTTTGTAATTTCTGCATAATCTGGATCAGCTGTTGAATGCACTATCCTTTCAACAATTTCTCTTTCTTCGCTGGAAAGATCCTTGGTTTTATTATCTATAAGGGATTTAACAATTTCCCTGCTTTTTTCAGCAATTTCATAGCCTTGTTTTGTGGAAGCACCCATTGAAATGGTTGCCTTTTCAGAATCTTTATTTTCACTCATGGTACCTTTCTCTATAAACTCTGATCTAACTAGGTGAATCTAGCTAATAAATTGATTTATGAAAATTATTTTCTAAAAAAATTTTATTAATAAATATTCATTCACAATAGGATTAAATTTAATTAAAACCTCTTAAGATAATATGTACATGGGTATCTACAAATTATCCTTAAAAAATCTTCGAAGAAATAAGATGAGGAATCTATTTGCAATTTTAAGGATAAGCTTTGGCGTGGTTGTTCTTCTACTTTTAATAAGTTCAGGTTTGGGATTAAATACATTTTTAAAACAAGCCAATTCATTCCACATAGACTCAGATGTAAATAACTCAGAATTATTAGTTTCTACAATTACTGACCAATTAAATACTATTTTAGGTTCCAATATGACTAATTCTGCCCTAATAAGTAAAATTAGGGGCCTGATTAATAATGCAGTATATATATTGGATGGAATTGCCAGTATTGTATTTCTAGTTGGTATTTTAGATATTATAAATACAATGGGTTTCAATTTAAACGAACGAAAGCGAGAAATAGGAATTTTGAAAACTTTGGGATTTTCCGAAAAACAATTACTCCTTAGCATGTCCCTTGAAGCAGGACTACTGGGATTTTTAGGTTCATTGGGAGGGGTGATTTTAGGTTCATTGGGAATATCAATAGCAGCAATAGTTATTGGAATTCCAATATCCATATTAATTCCTGCCTGGCTATTGATCGGAGTTATATTACTCACTACATTTTTGGCCGCTCTTCTTGGATTATTTCCAGGGTGGTTTGCAGCTTACAGAAGCATTGAAGAGGCTCTTTAATGAAGGAAGTAGACAACAATATCACATTAGAACTCGAAGATCTATGGAAAATTTACAAAAATGGTGATGAAGTGATACATTCCCTTGTAAATTTGAACATTGCATTTAAGAAGGGTACACTTAACATAATCCACGGGCCTTCAGGTTCTGGTAAATCTACTTTGATAAGAACAATAGGTCTTCTAGAAAAAATAACCATGGGCAAAATTTTCATTAAAGGAATTGATACAAGCGATCTATCTCAAGAAAAGAAAAATTTATTGATTAAAAAGGAAATTGGATTCGTATTTCGCGGCCCTAATCTCATACCAACATTAAATACTGTTGAAAACTTGACTTTGCCAATGTTTAATTCAGATAAAGAACAGGCCAAAAAACTACTCAAACTGGTGGGGTTTACGGATTATAAAAAATTTCCCAACGATATGTCCAAAGAAGAAGAGATTAGAGTTAGTATAGCTCGTGCCATGGTGAACAGTCATTCTATAATATTAGCAGATGAATTAACTGGTGACCTTCATAAATCTGATGCGGATATGATTATGCAACTCTTACTGGAATTGAATAGATCTGAAAATTTAACCATCATCGTAACAACCAATAACACTAAACTTTCAAAGTACAGTAGTTTGATTGAAATGGAAGATGGATCACTATTGAATCTAAAAGATTAAAAAAAAATTAGTAAATGTTTTAATTTTCTTTTGAAAGGTCATTTCGAGGTTTAGGTTCTTGATTTGCCATTATTACATGTGTTTTTGAAACCATGTCTAGGAACCTATCATTCGACTTTCCAAATATGAAACCGAGTATTACATCTAAAATAAGCGGTAAGTATAGTATCTTGGACAGATTTCTGATGAATGCCTTTTTGTAATCAATTTCGCCATCATCTGCCACTACTTTTAAATTAAACATTCTCTTTCCAAGTGTAGTACTGGTTTTACCCTCCAGATATGTGAAGTAAACTATTATTATTACGGCTCCAATAAAAATCCAATAAGTTAGTAGGGAGAAAATTCCAACTCCTGCTGTAATTATAAAGGCTATAGCACTTAAAATATACATGAAAAGTGTTAAAATAATTATATCAATTATTAAAGCTCCAATTCTACGACCCCAAAAGTTTTCCATGTTTATCACATCGTTGAAATAAGTTTTATTTCCTGAAAATATTTATATTTTAATATAATTGATTTGAAATCACTTTAATTCTGTTTGTATGTTCTTTTATTTATAAATTTTATTAAACGAAAATATATCCTAGTTTTTTTTATAGAAATTTGGTTCAGATAACTAGCACACCCTTGGAACAGGATCAGCTATAGGAGCTTCAAGTATTCTTTTACCCCCTAAAAGGGTTTCAATAACTACGTGAGTATTTTTTGTAACTTCACCAATTATTTGGGCGTCTTTTCCGTATTTTGTATTCCTTATTGCTTCTAAAATATCCTCTGCTTTATCAGCTTCAACACCCATTACAACCTTACCTTCATTTGCAACTTCATAAGGGTCTATACCAAGCATTTCAGAAGCTGCTACAACTTCAGCTTTTAGTGGTATCTTCTCTTCATCTAAAAGCATTCCCACACCAGATTTGGAAGCTAATTCATTGAGTGCATTTGCAATTCCACCCCTTGTAGGATCTTTCATGGCATTGACCCCTCCGATCTTTAGTGCTGCCTCAACCATCCCCCATACTGGGGCAACATCAGATTTAAGGTCTGTTTCAAAACCAAATCCTTCCCTGTATGACATTAAAGATATTCCATGGTCCCCTACGCTTCCAGTTAAAATGATCTTATCGCCTATTTTAAGGCCAGAATCCCTTATAATTTCTCCCTTTTTAACTATGCCTATGCCTGTTGTGGAAATTATTATCTTATCCAGTTTGTCATGCTCCATTACCTTAGTATCTCCAGTTATAATTGCCACGTCAGCTTCTCTGCATACCAAATCCATTGATTTGATTATTTTTTCAAAATCCTCCCCTGAAAACCCTTCACTTATCACCATGGCATTGGCTATTGCAAGGGGTTTGGCACCCATAACAGATACATCGTTAACAGTTCCAGCAATTGAAATGGTACCTATATCTCCACCAGGGAAAAATATGGGATCCACTGTGTGGCTATCGGTGCTTATAACAATTTCGTAGTCATCAAATGGAATAGTTGCACCATCATCAAGATCATCTAACCCCACTCCCCCATTAACACTCTTATTTTTAAGATTTCCAAGTATGATTTCGGAAATGAGACCCTGCATGACCCCACCTCCTGCTCCATGAGACATACCAATTTTCATAAGATTCACCATTCTCCTTTTTTTATTATTATAAAATTTATTAATTTAACAATTTCAATTCCAGATATTAAAACAAATATTTAAAATCTGGACAAGTCAATAAATCCTGTTTATCATATTATCCCAATGATAAACTCTTATTCTGGTATTGTTGTGATCAGATATAAAAATATGAATATCACATCAAATTCTTTTTTTTATAGTTGTGATTTTTAATTCTAAACCATGATTAATGAGGATTAATTGGATTATTCACGTTTAAATACTTGGAATAATTTAAATGGTTTTTTTGGTGGAGTACTGGGTTTTTCGCCCTGATAAATTATCTTAACTTCACATCCTAGGTTTATGTCCTTAAACTTACTGTCAAGCACTGTTGATCCAAAAACTTCAACTTCACCCTTATCTGTTTCAAGAGTGTATTTGTTACTGTGGTAAACTCCTACATCTTCTTCTTTATGTATATACTTCCCTGAAATCTCGTCACCAATAGCTTCGGGTCTCCATATTGAGTCGTCATCATCGGTAATTTCTTTCCATCCGTTGTCCTTTTTGTTTTTAGTTGTTTTAACCATGGTAATCAGCCTATTTAATTATAAATTTCTATTTTTTTTTGATAATATTTTACATCAAATTATAAAAAACTTGTTTCAATAAGATATTGTTAAAACATGTATAATTCATTTGGATTTTATTTGATCTGAATATATAATTTATTGAAAGTTTCTATCTATTTGAAGAATATCTTTGAGAAACTTAATATTTAAACAATATATTTTTAAGTCTTCAATAATAAAAGATGGATCATAAGAGAATATTTTGAATGAAGTTGTTCAATTTTTGTTGATTTCAAAATTTTGATGCATGATTAACAATATTAATATAATGTGATTTACAAATCAACTGTTTCCTAAAGGAATTTTTGATTGTTAATGAAATTATGAATTAATTAACTTCATCAGATACAATTTTAAAAAAAAACATTTAAGCTTTAGAGGTGAAATTATGGCAATTTGGCAAGGAAAATCATTAAGAAAACCAAGTGGTGCGAGAGCAAAGACTAACAGAAACAAAAGAAACATGGAATTTGGAAGGGACCCAGCAGAAACCAAAATTGGTGACCGTAAAGTCAAGAAAATCAGAACCAAAGGTGGAAACGAAAAAACTAGGCTTTCCAATGACAAAAATATCAACGTGGTTGATCCTAAAACCAACAATGTACAGGTTGCAGAAATAGAAACCGTTGTT
>Ga0302164_10000767_pt1 | contig 10488 bp, 7 predicted proteins | sample I_Fen_E3_1_FD_193500 | JGI IMG/M metagenome (GOLD analysis project Ga0302164, IMG submission 193500) | Peat permafrost microbial communities from Stordalen Mire near Abisko, Sweden - I_Fen_E3_1 | ecosystem: Environmental > Terrestrial > Soil > Wetlands > Permafrost | place: Sweden: Abisko... | reverse complement strand
CCCCACTTTTATTTTCAAATTCCATGTGATGATTATGATATCCCATCTGGATCCCAGAAACCTTGGTTTTTAAACCCATTGTGTTTAATTCATCAGCTGCTTTAAGCCAGTCACTGATTGTTGCCTCTTTTGGCAGTCCAAAACTGGAAAGAATCATTTGAGTTTGTCCTGATTCTATGGCAAACTCTATTCGTTCATCAAGATGCTGCCGAAGCTCATCCATCCCATAATGCGAGCTTGGGCAATCCAGACCAGCGTCATTTATGATCTGTTTCATCTCTTTTGGCTTAAGTTTCATGAGAGGTCCAAAGCCTGAACTTTCATATCCCGGAGGCGAACACATCTCAACACTCTGATAGCCCATTTCTGCAACCATTTTTAATGTCCCCGGGAAATCTTTAACCAGCTTGTCTTTTACAGTCCATACCTGGAATCCCACAGGCATTCTGACTTTTGAAGGAAGAGCGCCGGCTTCAAAGTAATGAGGGATCTTTGATGCAAACACAACAGAGCCTAATCCAAGGGCACTTGTGCCAAGAAACTGTCGTCTGGATAATTTATTCATAATGAAAACGTATTTAAAAACTTAATAAGTTTACTGCCTATCAACACAAATTTAAAAAATTGCATGAATAATCGGCTGATTTCCTAATCTATTTTAACCTTTTCTTCAGCAATTATTTAAGTGAAATTTAAGAATCTGTATTAAGAATTAAAGTAATTTTAAATTGAATCATTGAGCCAGGTTTTTAAGGCTTTTGCTAATTCTTAATAATTATTATGCCTTGGATATGAAAAAGATATATTATATATTGTCTGCACTAACTCTTATTACAATGCCATTAACAAAATTTCCAAAGGCTGAAATCAGCAACGGATTAATCCAGGCTTCACTACTGCTGCCTGAAGCAGGTAAAGGGTATTATCAGGGGACAAGGTTCGATTGGTCGGGTAATATAACCAGCCTGGAATTTAAGAGCCATAATTATTTCGGTCAATGGTTCACAAAGTACAGCCCTGAAATTCACGATGTTATCATGGGCCCGGTTGAAGATTTCACTCCCCTCGACTTTGACGATACCAGGACCGGAGGCACTTTCCTCAAAATAGGAGTAGGTATGGTATACAAGCCAGACAGTCAGCCATATATGTTCAGCAGATTATATCAGTTGTTAAATGCTGGTAAATGGACAATAAAAAAGAAACCTGACCAGGTTTTGTTTATTCATGATCTGAACGATAAGGATTATTCTTATCACTATGAAAAGACCGTTCAGCTTGTTAAAGACACGCCTGAACTAATTCTTCATCACTCACTGAAAAATACAGGAGCAAAAACCATTGAAACCAGTGTCTATGACCATAATTTCTTTGTCATTGATAAGTATCCAATCGGTCCTGGCCTGGTTGTAAAATTCCCATTTAAACTTACTAGTGACGGACGGGGGATTGCTATAGGGAAACTGACAGAAATTCAGGATAATCAGATATCATTTATTCGAACCATTGGTAATGGCGAAGAAGCAGAATTCGATAACCTGGAAGGTTTTGGTCCTACATCTGCTGATTACGAAATAAGGATAGAAAACCGTATCACGGGTGCCGGTGTCAGAATAACCTGCGATCAGCCCTTATATAAGCTGGCATTCTGGTCATGTCCAACAACTCTTTGCCCTGAGCCATATATTAAAATTAAAGCAGAACCCGGACAGGAATTTAAGTGGTCAATCAGATATGAGTTTTACACACTGATAAAATAAATTCCATTCTGTTTTATTTGAATCAAGCATCAATGAAAAATGTGCAGCAGTTTTATAACTGTTTTGCCTGTTTCCTCATTAATTTTCAGCATTTCTGCATCAGGAGTTAATTTTTCATGTCTTTATCACATAAATATTAAATCCAATTACACTTTTGCATATGTTAAGAAACTTTTTCATAAATGCTGTCCGGAACATGAAGAAGCATAGTGGTTATCTCATACTAAATGTTACAGGACTTACAATAGGAATAACCAGTTTCCTTCTTATTTCGATTTATGTTCTTCATGAACTGAGTTATGACAGATTTCATAAAAACTATGAAAACATTTATAGGATTAAGGTTAAAGGTGTTATGGCCGGTTCCACACTCCATCAGGCTATCACTGCTGCCCCGATGGCACAGACCGTTCTCAACGATTACCCGGAAATACTGCACGCTGTCAGAATTAACAGATCAGGTGCATGGCTGGTGAAATATGGAGAAACACGTTTTAATGAGGATGGAGTACTTTTCGCAGATTCTTCATTTTTTAGTGTCTTTGATTTTAAACTTTTAAGAGGTGATCCAAAAACCGCTCTTATGAATCCAAGGTCAATGATACTGACTTCTGAGTTCGCAAAGAAATATTTTGGTAATGAAGATCCAATGGGCAAGAGGTTGAGCCTTGAAGCTGATACAATGCTCTATACGGTAACCGGAGTGATTCAGAACATTCCTGCTAATTCGCATTTCAAATTCGACATGCTTGGATCGCTGATTTCACTGGGGGATTCAAAAAGCAATGAATGGTTAAACCACAATTATTATACGTATATAGTTCTTAAAAATGGAACAAAGAAATCCGCACTGGAAGCCAAGTTACATGATGTAGTGATTAAATATGTTGGCCCCCAGATTAAAAAATATATCGGAATTACACTGGAAGATTTTCAAAAGGCTGGTAACCAATTTGGTTACGAGCTCGAGCCACTCAAAGATATTCACCTTAAGGGAGCTCCCCAGTATCCGATTGATCCCCCGGGTTCGCTTAGCACTGTATATATTTTTGCAGTAATTGCATTACTGATCCTGGTAATAGCAATTATAAATTATATCAATCTGGCAACCGCAAAATCAGCGGGCAGAGCAAAAGAAGTAGGGATACGAAAAGTTTCAGGTTCGGATAAGAAAGGACTGATTTTTCAATTCATTGGCGAGTCAATTATTATTGTGACAATCGCAACTCTGATAGCTTCACTTTTTGTGCTCGCATTGTCACCTGCTTTCAACCATCTTATTGGCAAGCAAATATCACTTTCATTATTCTCCGGATACATGGGATTTCTTGGAGTAATTGCTCTTATAATTGTTGTCGGGACAGCGGCCGGTGCTTATCCAGCCTTTGTCCTGGCTTCATTTAATCCCGTTGAGGTATTAAAAGGGACCATAAGTCCTGGCTCAATATCCAAAACACTTAGAGGCATTCTGGTAATATTCCAGTTTACCGTATCTATAGTAATAATTATAGGCGCGTTTGTAGTCTACAAACAGCTGAACTTTATGACATCTGTGGATATGGGTATTGAAAAAGAAAATCTCCTGGTTATCAGAAGACCGGATGCTCTTGGCAAAAAGCTGGAATCATTTAAGGAGCAGGTTCTCAGGATACCGGATGTTGTAAAAATCGCTAATTCCCAGGCTATTCCCGGGACAAACTTCAATAACAACGCATTCTTTCTGGATAATGATCCCACAAAGACAACATATTTGATAAACCAGACCAGGGTGAGCTTTGATTTTGCCGAAGTTATGGGAATTAAGCTTACCGGAGGAAGATATTTCTCAAAAGAATACGGAACTGATAGTTCAGCAATAATGATCAATGAAACAGCCGTGAAATTTCTGGGATTAACAGACCCTGTAGGAAAATATATTCTTCGGCCATCGGGAGGACCGGGAAGTTTCGAGAAGCTCAGAATTGTGGGGATCATGAAGGATTTTAATATTGCCTCGCTGCATGAAAAGATTACACCTGTTTGCTTTACATTTATGAGAGGAAATTATGAAGGCTATCTCTGTATAAGGTTGAATGGTAAAAATACCCAGGCCACGATAAAATCGATTGAGAGCCTCTGGAAGGATTTTTCAAACAGACAACCATTTCAATATTCCTTCTTTAATGATGAATTCAATAAGCTCTATGAAACTGAGGTCAAAACAGGAAGGATCTTTATCTTGTTCTCAGTTCTGGCTATTTTAATTGCCTGTCTTGGATTGATCGGACTAATTACATTTATGACCACCATCAGGACCCGAGAGGTTGGTATAAGAAAGACTTTAGGGGCATCAAAGTCAATAATAGTCTCACTCTTATCGCGTGAGGTGCTGGTTCTCATTCTTATATCATCTTTTGTTGCATATCCAGTAGCGTACTTTAGTATAAAAATCTGGCTTCAAAGTTTTGCCGAAAAGATAAGTGTAAATCCGGTTATTTATATAATTGCAAGTTTAATCGGACTAGCAATAGGGTGGATTTCAATCATTTATCAGGCTCTTAAAGCTGCAGCCACTAATCCGACAGAATCATTAAGATATAAATAAGGGCGCAAGGGCACGACCGCTCAACGGCTCAACGACTCAACGGCAAATAATCAAACGGCCCGGCATTTAATTCGTAAGATTAAACGCCGGGCCGCTCAATTGTGGAGTGTAAATTGTGCTTATGCTATTTGACTTCGGTTCTGGAACCTGTCTTAACCACCAGATTCTTTTTCCATTCATACTTATTTCCGTTACCGTAAGCAAGAAGAATGTCATACGCTCCGGGAGGACAAGCACTCGCAGAAGTAATATTGCTATAATTCCCAAGCTCAAGATTTTTAATAGGAGCAGGATTACCTGTCTGTTTGACAGATGTTCCTGATGGATATAAATGCATATTTTTTATATCCTTATTACCTCCGGTATAAACGATAACCCCACCATTCAGATTAGTAGAAATAGCATAGTTTACATCGGGTTTCATAGTAAAGTTTTCAAGCCACACTTTCTGCGTCTGATCTGATATTGCGATCGATATAAGAACATCATAAGTCCCTGCTTTGATTTTACCAGCTGTTTTGGAACTTGATTCGGCTGGAGTGACAGCTTTGTCGTGTTGTCCCTTCATATAAAATGTTGGTACGCATAAATTGTTTGACTGGTCTGTATTTCCCTTAAACCTGTTTATTTTATAATCAAATGATGCCAGACCTTTTGAAGGAGCAGGTGCTTCTGTTATTGCCATCTGATAATTGTATAGCGTTATTGTAACTGTTGTTCTGGTCTTAGGTTTAATAACCACATTTTCAACAACAAAGCCTAGAGTTCCGGGCTTACCTGAAAGCTTAAATACCAGCTTCAGATTATAGGTTCCTGGAGCAGCGCCCTGCATCTTGACTTCTTTTCCGGCGAGCAGAAGCTTAAAAGACGAGCCAGCCGTTAGATCACCCAGTGTTCTGGTACTTACGGAAAGAGGAGATTTGTCTGTAGTCTGTAATGGAGCATAATCCTGCTGTACCCATACCTGGTTCCAGCAATGTTCAGTTTTCACAATTATTCCATTGTCCAGTTTATAAGTAAAATCTGAAACCGGTTGTCCCTGCAAGGATAAATATACAAAGGACTGGAAAAGAAAAAGGTAAAATAGTTTTTTCATAGGAGTATATTTTTAGTCGAAGGTAAGATCCATTCAAATTTACATCTTTTAAATTATAGTTAGAAAATTTATTTTGTGTTTTGGGAGGATGTATTAAATGTTTAATTCAATGAAAGAAATAAATCTGTAATGTTTTTCCACCTTCCGGAGGAATATTTTACTATCGATTGTTGTCTAATAAAGAATCAACTCATTTAAATAAATATTGTTATGAAAAAAAACATTGAAGTACATCAGTTTAAGGGTTTCGCATTCATGCGGTTTTTATCAATTACCGTAATACTTGCACTTGTTACTCCGTTCATTGTAAATGCACAGGCCGGAAAAACAAATTTTGCTGGAGACTGGACATATAACACTGAGAAGAGCACTCAGCCCCAGGGCGGTCAGGGTGGTGGTGGTGGTATGAGAATGGGCGGAGGCAATTTTGTTGCTACCCAGGATGCTAATCTGCTCACTGTAGTAAGAACCAGAACCGGGCAAGATGGACAACCTACTACAACAACGATGAAATACACACTCGATGGCAAGGAGAGCTTAAATACTTCAGCCAGGGGTGACAGCAAATCAGTAGCTACCTGGTCTTCCGACGGTAAGACTCTTACTATCCAAACTTCGAGAACAATGGATATGAATGGAGAATCAATGACAATGAAGTCTACTGAGATTTGGACCCTTACCGATGCAAAAACACTCACTGTCAATACTACCAGGCAGAGTCCCAACGGAGAGGTAAAAACTGTTTCAATATATGAAAAGAAATAATTTCCGGTTATTATGACTGGTTATTAAAAGGCTCCTGCAGGAGCCTTTTTTATTTTATTAATGTAGAATAAACTGATGTGTTCAGTTGTCTATTGTAATATAATGAAACTGATAAATGATTGTCATATGTTTTTATATAGAATAATGATTAATAATTCCGCGTCATGAAAAAAATTAGAACAATTGCCGTTTTATTATTTGTGATTTCGCTTGCCGGGAGCAGCTGTCATCGTGCAAAACACGATAGAAGAGACCAGGATAATTTTCGGGGAAGGATGGGTATGAGGATGGGACACGATCAAAGAGGCAGCAGAAGAATGCCAGTATTTCACAGATTCATGGGGCAAGAAATGAATCAGGGAATGGGACCTGGGATGATGTGGGACAATAATAGGGGAATGGGAATGATGGGAGGCCATGGTGGTATGAGTGGAGACAGCCTGGGTAATGGAATGGGATTTATGCCTATGGCTCCAGGAAGAATGATGCTTGAGAGTATCCCAAATGTTACCGAAGGTCAGAAAAAGCAGATTGAGGATCTCATGAAAAAGAATTTTGATGAAATGAAAAAAATCAGGGAAGAGATGTCATTAAAAATGAAGGAACTTATGGATTCGCATCAAAAAGAAGTGCTCAATATCCTGACAGAAGATCAGAAGAAGTATTTTCAGTCATTACATACTAAATCCTGATAAAATAAGTCTTGTTTATAAAATCTTTTTAAACACAAATGACACAAAGGGATTCCACATGGAACACAAAGTTTTCTAAACTAATATCCGTGCGTTCTATCAGCGTGCTCATTCGCTCTGATGTTAATGGAATTTGATAGTTTTTTTATTTAGCTACCGGTGCATTCATCAGATCTCTGATCTGTTTCCATCCGATGAGGATTACATTATTTGCCTTCAGCAACTCTTTAAATTCACTGCCGGATACCATGTCAAGATCTTTCTGCCGCCATACAGATCCATAGTCATCATGACCTTTGCATACAGCCTGCATTTCATCATTGTCAATCGCGAGGTGCACAATTATCTCATTCAATCCGGGCTTCAGTGATTCTATGCCTGTTTTGTAAGCGTCAATCCAGTTACCTGCTATCATTTTTGGTTCAAGCATGAATAAATTATCGAGAAGGAAGATCTTCGACTCCATTGATTTTGCCATTTCAGGTTGAAACCAACTCAGATATGCCCGGGGAAAGAGTACCGGCAAATGATATATATCCGAGAGGCTGAGATAGATTTTTACAAGTTCAGGATTGGCGAGTACACTTCCCATATGAGTATCCAGGTGGGTTGGCTTAATACCTGAGGCGATAACTTTATCTACCTGCGCCCTGAGTTCTTTTTCTGCGTCAGTACCTTTGGCTGATTTGCCAAGCGCTTCGACTGAAGGAAAAAAGTTATTATTCTTATCGAGCAGACTTGATATCTGGTCAGAAGAAGTTACTCCACCCCATTTGTACAAATCCCATTCGGCTGTCAGAGTCAGATGTATTCCGACATCCATTCCCGGATGATCTTTTACGTAGGATATAATCTCCTGAGCCCATGGACAGGGAACCATAATACTACCTGATGTTATGCCTTTATTATCAAATGCTTTGATAGTTGCTGTATTGACTGAGTGAGCAAGACCCATATCATCAGCATGAATAATCAGTAGTTTTGCATTCCGCGGATAGCCAAGTAATTCTGCGAGATTTTTATTTCCCTGCGCGTTGATAAATAGCGTGATCAGCAAACTGACCAGGATAAGTGACAGCTTTTTCATTTTATGCATAGTTATATTAATTCAAATTCATTGACATGGTTGCTAACTCCCCAATTGGATTTTTGCATGCTAATTTAGAAATAATTCTAACTATAAGATACAAAAAGGCCTCACAGGATCTTAAACCTGTGAGGCCTCACACTTTGCCTTTCACAACATATGCCTGTGGATCAGTGCATAAATCCTTCTGACTATTTTATTTCAACGACAGCATACTTAGATACTTTCCAGAATTCATCAGGATTCTTAATATCTATGCTGGCGATCTTATTGTCTTTGTCGCGTACCAGTTCATATGAACTTGCAGGATGGTAGGTAACAAATTTTGCAGTTTTTGAATTTACAGGAATTGATTTCAATTGGGTAATATCAACCTGTGTAAATAAATTCTGTGAAAATCCTTGGTTTATAGCTTCTTTCCTGCCAATTCCGAGGAATCCACCTTCTTTATTTATAAGGCCTTTTGCCTTCAGTGCTTTGTAGGTACCTGAAGCAATAAAACCCTTATTTATTTCAGCTGTCTGAGTGCTTATTTTCTCATCCCTCTGAGTTATTGCGACTTGTTGTTCTGTTGCACGGGTATTGAGCTGTCCGATTTCAAAATCTTTCTGGGTCAAATTTGTTTTAAGATCAGCGATTTCAGTTTCGCGCTGTTTCATTGTTGCTTCAAGCTCAGCAATTTTATCGTTAAGACCTTTGATGGTACCACCATTTTTTGCCAACTGAGCGGTAAGAGCAGCAATTTTCTTTTTGTTCTGATCAAGAACTGTGTTGACATACTCGATGTCTTTCAGAATCTGCTGTTTTTTGTCTTTGGAAAATTCTTTATCCGATGATTTCATCGTAATAATATTCTCCTTTTCTTTTACTGTATTCAGATCTTTTTCAATCTGATCAAATGTCAGCATCCACTCATTTATAACTGAGTCTCTTGAAGTAAGAAGCTGAGTAAAAGAATGTTTCTGATTTTCTACAACAGCAAGATGTTTCTGTTGTGCATCATTCATTTTTGAATTCACTACAATACCGCCTACGACCAATAAAAGAACTGCGATAATAGCTGTAATGAGAACGCCTTTTTTCACGCCTTCATTTTTTGCTTTTCTCTCGTTGTTACGGGAAGCCGCATTATCATTTGTAACAGTGCGGTTAGTGTTCAGATCATTTGTCATTTTTAATTCCTCCTTGTTTAATTTGCTTAGTTTGAAGTTTTATTTAATAAATCTTAATAGTCAATAGTTGCATTTCCTGATTGCTTTAGAACAATATTCAGCATCAGTGCCAATAATACTTCAAATGATGTGCCTTGATTTTAAATAAGTATTAATATGCTTCAGATGAGCATGTTACATAAAAAGGAATTTATTCTGAAATTGTTCATTTTGAGAAAAAAATTCTCATAATGAGAAATATTTTCTGATCCATTGTCAATGAAGTGTTTTGCGTTTATCCATTGTGCCAGTAACTCCAGTTTTAACAAAAAGTCAGCACAATGTAAATGTTAAGGTGAATGAAGAGTTAATTGAATATCGTAAGAGGATGTTTATTCTTTTTCTTCCTTCAATATCCGATAGATAGTAGAGATACCGATATCGAGTTTGTCTGCAGCCAGTTTGATATCGTCATTATTCTTCTTAAGAGTTGCCTTGATTATTTTGATTTGATATTCCCTTAGAGTCAGATTGTCGTTCGCTATATCTGAAAGCGGATCTCCTCTGTCTATGACCAGATCAGAGGGTTCAATAAGATCGTTTTCAGATAATGTTACCCCTAGTTCTATGACTGATTTTAATTCCCTCACATTTCCGGGGAACTGAAAATTAATTAGCTTCTTTTGTGATTGTACCGATAATTTCTTAACGGGTAAGTTGTTTTCCTCACAGAATTTGGTGATGAAATGCCTTGAAAGGATAAGTATGTCATTAGCCCTTTCCCTTAATGGAGGAAGTTCAATAGGCAGTCCTAACAATCTGTAATACAAATCTTCCCTGAAATTCCCCTTTTTAACCTCTTCCTTCAGGTTTTTATTTGTGGCTACTACAATTCTGCAGTCAGTTTTAATAGGCTTATTACTTCCAATCCTAACAATTTCCTTTTCCTGTAATACGCGAAGCAGTTTGGCCTGCAGACTGAGTTCCATTTCGCCGATTTCATCAAGGAAAAGCGTACCACCGTCAGCCTCTTCAAACCGTCCTATCCTCCTGTTAGAAGCACCTGTGAATGCTCCTTTTTCATGGCCGAACAGCTCACTCTCAATAAGTTCAGAAGGGATCGCGGCAACATTGACAGTCACGAATGATTTGTCTTTCCGTTTTGAATTATAATGAATAGCTTTTGCAACCAACTCCTTACCTGTTCCGGTTTCCCCTGTTATTATAACCGTAATATTTGTACTTAGGGCTTTATCGATCTTATCGTAGACTGTCTTGATTGCCGGACTTTCCCCAAGAATGCTTTCGCGGAAACTATATTTTTTCTGAACTTCCTTTCTCAGTGTCGATATC
>Ga0302164_10000766_pt1 | contig 10488 bp, 10 predicted proteins | sample I_Fen_E3_1_FD_193500 | JGI IMG/M metagenome (GOLD analysis project Ga0302164, IMG submission 193500) | Peat permafrost microbial communities from Stordalen Mire near Abisko, Sweden - I_Fen_E3_1 | ecosystem: Environmental > Terrestrial > Soil > Wetlands > Permafrost | place: Sweden: Abisko... | reverse complement strand
GGACCGGTTCATATTGGCCTGCCTTCAGGTATTTCTGATAACGAAGCTGAAATGACAACCACCACAGGGCACATGACTGAGAATATTCATTACCATAATAATATTCAAAAAATAATATCGCAGCTTGAAAAGTCGCGACGTCCTCTTTTGGCTGTCGGTCTGACCGCTGCGAGGCTGGGCCTCAGGAATGAGTTGCTGTCGTTTCTCGAAACCTCTAAAATGCCGGTCGTCATTACTCCGATGGCAAAAGAACTGATACCTGTGGATCATCCATGTTACGCCGGCGTTTTATTTCATTCGCTAAGTGATTATCTGGAAGATATATACGAAAAGACTGATCTCGTAATCGGGATAGGCTATGACCCTGTTGAATTTAATTATGAATCATGGATACCCGATGTGCCTCTTATCCATTTCGACACAAGGGAAACTGATTTCTCATCAAAAGTCAATGTTACTCAGTTTAATGGGCCTCCCGGTGATTGGTTTGATATCCTGGAAAATCTGAATTCTGGTGCCCTCATTTTTGAAGAGAATCTGATCAGGGGTATCAGGAATGAGATGAATTCCGTTTTTAATGGTTTTACAAGTCATTTCGGACCCGCTGCCGCTTTGAAAATCCTCCGAGAAGAATTGCCCGATGATTCTATACTCACCTCAGATGTAGGTTCCCATCTGCATCTTATCGGACAATTCTGGAATACCCATGAGAATGGTAAACTTATTATTACTAATGGTTGGTCGTCAATGGGATTTGGTATTCCCGCAGCCATGGCAGCCCAGATCAATTATCCTGAAGCTACAGTTGTTTGCATAACAGGTGACGGTGGATTCCTGATGATGGCCGGGGAAATTATAACCATGAAGAGAAATAATTTGCCGGTCATTGTCGTTGTATTTTCTGACGGGGAACTTAACCTGATTAAGATAAAACAATCATGGAAAGAACTGCCGGCTTATGGGACACTGCTTTATCAGTCTGACCTGTTTGGTGCTGATATATTCATGGGCATTAAAGTTTTACGTGCCGATACGGCCGAAGAAATGAGAAAAGCAACAATAGAAGCATTGTCTGTAAATGAACCAGTTATCATAAACGCAGCCATTGACCCGGAGGATTATAAGTGGCTTATTGTAAGAAGATAGGTGCTGGGGTGGGATTCTTTATCCATATTAACCAGGAACTAGAACCTAGAACCCAGAACCCAGGACCCAGCAGCACTCCTGGAATTGAAATCTTCTCTCAGAATTGAGTAAATACAACTATCCTTAATAATTCCGTTTTTGATAATATTTTGATGAATAGTGGTTTCAATTTTTAAGCCGGCTTTTTCGAGTGCCCTTCGGGAAGCCAAATTATCAGAAAATACTTCTGCATATATTCTGACAATATCAAAAGTTTCAAATGCGTAGGATACAGCTGCCCTGATTGCTTTTGTGGCTATTCCTCTTCCCCAGAATTTTTCAGAAACAAAAAAACCAATCTCAACATTTTTTCTGTAGATATTGGTTTTTGTCACAATTCCTAAATTTCCGACAATCATTTTATTGATCGTAATAGCAAAAAAACGCGGAGGATTATTTTCCGGCATTATCAGATTCAACCAATCGTGTGCATCTTTAATTGAATAAGGGGAAGGCAGTCCGTCACGAAGATTATCAGCAATCTTTTTATTGTCAGCTATTAAAGCGAGTTCTGCGGCGTCACTTAATTTCCATGGTCTCAGAACTATCCCTTCAAATAGTATTTCCATTGAACTGTCAGCTCTTTTTCTCTTTTTTTGGTTTTGGTTCCTTCTCTGTTTTTTCTTTGGCAGCTTTAGAAGTCTTTGCCTCAACTTTTTCCTTTACAGCTTTTGTTTCTTTGGGCTTAACCGGGGCCTTAACTTCACTAATTTCAATTATTTCTTTTGCAGCTACTACCTCTTTTGGCTCTTTTTTTTCTTTTAAGGGCTTTTTATCTTTCGGTTCTTTTACTACAATCTCTTTAACAGACTTAACTACAGGTTTATCATGACCTTTTCTGGGACGTCTTACACCATAAGATCCTAATATAATTTTACCTCTTCTTGATTTTTTATCGCCTTTTCCCATAACAATTTGCTTTTATTAGTTTTAATAACACTTTTAAGGGTGGAAGCAAAGTTAATTAAAATCTTTATTTTTATTGAATATTTTTTGAGATTCAATAAACAATTCGGGTAAAAATATTAATAAATTACAAAATGACATATTGCGAATATTTAAATACAATTACCGGAGAGAAACTTTCGCTGCATAAGGAATATCATGATAATCAGTATGGTTTCCCGATAGAAAATGATAACGCACTTTTTGAAAGGCTGATGTTTGAAATTAACCAGGCAGGACTTAACTGGATTCTCATCCTGAAAAAGCAAAACAATTTCAGGAAGGCTTTCGAGAATTTCAATATTGAGAAAGTTGCTAATTACACTGAAATAGATTTCCAGCGTCTTATGAATGATCCTGGAATCATAAGAAACAGGTTGAAAATTAATGCTGCAATTGAAAATGCAAAAATCATTTTAACGATCCGGCAGGAATCAGGATCATTCTGCAAATGGCTGGACTTGCATGCTGAAGATATTAAATCCCTGGAAGGATGGACAAAACTGTTTAAAAAAACCTTTAAGTTCACAGGAGGAGAAATTGTTAATGAATTTCTGATAAGTACAGGTTATCTGCCGGGAGCACATAGTCCCGAATGTCCGGTATTTGAGCGTATTAAATTAATTAAGCAAAATAAATGAGACGAGCAGACAGAGCAATTTCAGGTATTCAGGAAATTGAAGAAATTATAAGGAAAGCCGATGTATGCAGACTGGCTTTTGCCAATGAGAATTTTCCATATATCGTGACTTTGAACTTCGGGTATACAGATGATCCCGAACAAATATGCTATTTTCATTGTGCCAGGGAGGGGAAAAAACTGGATATGATGCGCAGAAACAACTATGTGTGTTTTGAGATGGATACAGACCACCAGATAATAAAGGGGATAAGTGCATGTGACTGGGGGATGCGATTTACAAGCGTTATTGGTTATGGAAATATTTTTGAAGTCACAGAAAAAGATGAGAGAATTTCAGGGCTGAACTGCATCATGACTCATTACGGAGGCGAAGGCCAATATCAGTATAATGAAAAAGTGTTTGAACAAACAACTATTCTCCGGCTCAAAATACTTGAAATTAGTGCAAAGAAAAAGTGATCCGGTTTGACTTTTATCAGAAAGTTTTAGAAACTTTACTTTTTGTATTGCATAAATCAACTTAATTGGAATAATATGAAGAAAAGATATCTTTTAATTATCATGTTGGTATTTGCAGGAATTCTGACTGTAAGTTCACAGGAACCAAAAATCATATTGACTCCAAAACCAGGACCGGGACCAAGAATTAACGGGACTAAAATCTTTGGCGTGCGGCTGGGATCTCCGTTTCTCTTTACAATCCCTGCAACAGGATTAAAACCAATGAAATATGAGGTACTTAATCTTCCTGCCGGATTAAAATGTGACCCGGCAACAGGACAGATAAGCGGAATTTTGGATAATCCGGGTGTATATCTTACAACATTACATGTCACCAACAGGATTGGGACAGCTAAAAGGGAATTTAAAATCGTTTGCGGAGACAAACTGGCACTCACTCCGCATATGGGCTGGAACAGCTGGTATGTCTGGGAGAACCATGTAACAGACAAAATAATGCGTGATGCAGCCGATGCAATGGTAAGTACTGGTATGATCGATCATGGTTATATGTATATAAACATTGATGATTGCTGGGCATCAAAGCCGGGTTCGAAAGACTCGACTCTGTTAGTCGATCCTCGTGACGGAAATGGCAAGATAAATTCCAATAAAAGATTTCCCGACATGAAAGCCCTGACAGCCTATATACATTCAAAGGGATTAAAAGCAGGTATCTACTCATCACCCGGTCCTTTAACTTGCGCAGGACATACAGCTAGTTACGGTCATGAAGAGAGTGATATTGACCGCTTCACAGAATGGGGTTACGATTTTCTGAAATACGACTGGTGTTCTTATGACAATATAGGAAAAAACGATAATCTTAATGACCTTCAGAAACCCTATCGTCTAGTAAGTGAAATTATTAAAAAGCAAAAACGGGATATTGTACTTAATCTTTGTCAGTACGGCATGGGTAAGGTGTGGAAATGGGGACAGGAAGTCGGTGGCCAGAGCTGGAGAACTGCCGGCGATCTTGGCGGCTCATTTGAAGGTATAGGAACTGCCCTGTTCAGGGATGGCTTTGATGTCTACAGCCGGGACAGCCTTCATCTTTATTCCGGTCCTGGAGGCTGGAACGATCCTGATTATCTGCTTATCGGATACCTGAGCAACTGGAAAGGAAAGACAGTCCCTACACCGCTCACTCCTAATGAACAGTACACACAGGTATCACTCTGGAGCATGGTTGCAGCTCCGTTAATCCTTAGCGGGGATATTACAAGAATGGACGATTTTACTTTGAGTCTGCTAACCAATGATGAAGTGATTGAAGTTGATCAGGATCCGTTGGGAAAGCCAGGTTACCGGGTTTCAAAAGACGGGGACAAGGAGGTTTGGATAAGACGGATGGAGGACGGATCACAGGTTGTCGGATTGTTCAACAGAGGGGAGACTGAAACTAAAGTGACGGCAGAATGGAAAGATCTTGGTATTTCAGGAGAACAGAGAGTAAGAGATGTATGGAGGCAAAAGGATATGGGTTCTTACAAAGATAATTTCTCAGCAAGCGTAGGAAGACACGGAGTGGTTTTACTCAGGATGTGGGTTCAGAGAAAAAAGTAATCAGGGCTGCTGTCCGTTTGCAGGCTAAGCATGGAACAATTCCGGCTAAAAATGACTAAATTGCGTTTTTTTCTTAAACGCATATTATGCAAACACTAAACGATTTAAGGCTTGCCGTCCTTATTGATGCTGACAACATTCCTTACAGCAATGTAAAAGGCATGCTTGAGGAGATAGCAAAATACGGCACACCTACATTTAAAAGGATTTATGGAGACTGGACCAGACCAACAATTTCGGGATGGAAATCGGTTCTCCTTGAGAATGCAATTACACCTGTTCAGCAGTATAGTTATACAAAAGGCAAAAATTCAACGGATTCTGCGCTTATAATTGACGGAATGGATATACTCTATTCCGGTAAAGTCGATGGATTTTGTATAGTATCCAGCGACAGTGATTTTACAAGGCTCGCAACCCGACTAAGGGAGGCCGGGATGAAAGTGATTGGTATTGGTGAAAGGAAAACACCATATCCTTTCATAGTCGCCTGTGATAAATTCATTTATCTCGAGATACTTACTCCTTCAGTTGCCGTTTTGGAAACTCCTCCTGAAGTAAGAAAAAGGGGGAAACCTGTTGTTAAAAAGAAGAAGACTGAAGATCCTGATCCACAAGCCCAGATACGTGTTGTTAAAAGACTCATCGCCTCATCTATAACTGATCTGGCGGATGAAAACGGATGGGCTTATCTCGGGGATGTTGGGAACCTCATTCTTAAAAAGCAACCTGATTTTGATCCAAGAAATTTCGGTTTCCCAAAGCTAACGCCTCTTATCCGGTCATTGGATTTTGAAATCGATGAAAGAGAATCAGGACAAAATAATATAAAGCATATTTATATTCGTAACAGGAAAGCCTGATGGCACTAATGCATAAAAGAAAATAAAAATTCAGCCCTCAACGAACAAAGTAATAGAGCCGGATGTTTTAGAAATTGAATCTTTCAGTTTTAGACGGAACAGTTATTTCTTGTAGTTTGAAGAGAGAAGAATGCCAAAAAGTAATTTAAATACAATATATTATGGATATTTATTTTTTGTTTTGAAAAATAAATATGACCTTTGTCCCTGTTTTATAAATACTTTAATAATTGAATTATGAACATTTACGTAGGAAGTCTTCATTTTAAAATGAGTGAAGCAGAATTAAAAGAAATCTTTGAAGAGTATGGCGAAGTAACATCCGCAAAAATCATTATTGACAAGTACTCTGGGAAAAGCAAAGGATTTGGTTTCGTTGAGATGCCGAATGATGCTGAAGCAAAAAAAGCTATCGAGGAATTAAATGGAGCTGAAGTTAGCGGTAGAAATATTATCGTTAATGAATCAATCGAAAGAACAGACAGAAGAAGTAATTTCAGAGGTGGTGACAACGACCGCAGAGGTGGCAGCGGTGGTGGAAACAGAAGAGATAACTACAGGTAGGTAACAAAAATTCTAAAACTATGAAAGGTACTGTTAAATGGTATGACAGAGTAAAAGGTTATGGATTCCTTCAGACAGAAGATGATAAGGATATCTTTATCCACCGTTCAGGTTTAGAGGTTTCCCACACCGAACTTGAGGCTGGTCAGGCAGTTGAGTTTGAAGTTGAACAGAGAGAAAAAGGACCTGTTGCCATTAAAGTTAAAAAAGTAGATTGATCTTACTCAAACTAATACCAGAGAGGCTGTAAAGATATCATACAGCCTCTTTTTTTTATTATGTGAATTTTCAGTATTCCATAACCTATTAAAACCCCCTTCCCAAGGGGGTGTTGAAAAAGTAATTTTTCTATTTTATAGCTTTTGCATTTATGTGTGTATGTTTTTGTGCCTTATTTTCATCTTTGCAAATAAAATGAAGAAGCCCTAGTTGGCCATCTTCTTAATGTTATGTGCAATACTGATAATTCCCCATTCTGTACTGACATTTTGTAATCCGTGAGTATTAAATCGTCTGAACTGATCGTTATGCTTTATTTGACCGAATACCGATTCAACATCAACTCCGCGTTGAGCACGAAGCTTTATGCCCTTTTCTGACTCAAGGTTCTGTTTTGCAGTATATTTATATTCAATAAGTTTGGTACTCACCTGGATAGATCGATCATTTTTTCCTTTACAACATTGGTCCCTGTACGGACAAATACTGCAAGTTTGTGATCTATAAACTCTTTGTTTCGATATATAACCATTTTCCGATTTGCTTGTATGGGTAGTTAAATAAGTGAGTATTTGATTATTAGGACAGATGTATTCATCCTTATCAGGTTGGTACTTAAATTTGGATGACAAAAATTTACCATTTTTAAATTCACTCGTTTTCTCGTAGTCATAGGTATTATATTTTACATAATTGCCTAATTTATTGTCATTTAAATAATTATAATTTTCTTCACTTCCATATCCTGCATCAGCAACTATATTCTCTGGAAGATATTTAATTTGTTTTTTTACTTTTTCCATGAAAGGGATAAACACAGATGTATCATCAGCTTTTTGATAAACACCATAGCCAAGTATAAATTGATTATCTGTAGCGATCTGAACATTATATGCTGGCTTTAATTGGCTTGTATGCAAATGATCTTCTTTCATTCTGAAGAAGGTGGCATCTGGATCTATCTTTGAGCAACTATTTCGTCCTCCCAGCATCTTAGCCTGCTGCTCATTCTTTTTCAATTTTGGAAGATAATCTTTCTGCAGCTTCTTGACATCAGATGAAACAACTTTTGAAGGTGAAGATTTACTCAGTTTATCATTAATTTCCTTTACAAGTTTTTCGATATTTTCTGATGTAATCTCTCCTGATATTTCTTCCAGGTTCCTATCACCATATTCTTCATCCTCTTCCTTCTGCAACTGATCGATATGCTTTAACAGCTCTGATACTTTTTCTTTTATTATTTTGCTTCGTTTTTCCACGTTCTTCCTCCATATATAACTGTACCGGCTGGCATTAGCTTCTATTTTGGTCCCATCAACATTAAGATTCTCAGCTTTTATGTATCCACCTTCAATTAAAATTTCTATGATTGAACCAAAAATATCTTCTACTGCCTGCTTCAATCTCTTCGATCTAAAATTGTGGATTGTTGTATAGTCTGGCGTACTCATCCCACTTATCCACATTAAATTTATGTTCTCCCTCAATGCCTTTTCTATCAATCTATTTGTATATATCCTCTCAATATATGCATATGTAATTACTTTTAACAGCATTCTTGGCGAATAGCTACTTGTTCCTCCTCCTTTATAAGTCTCCAAAAGTGGAGTGAGTTTTATTTGATCTATAACTTGGTCAACTACCCTAACTAAATGATTATCTGGAATTAAACTTCCGAGTTCCGGAGGAAGTAGCAATAATTGATCCCGTTTGTCCTTTTTAAATACAATCTTAGCCATAAATATTTAGTTATATCTCTAATATACAACTTATTATAGATATAATTAAGACTTAAATAGGCATTTAATTCACATCTTATTAGAGTTATTAACATCCCGTCTTTGACTTTTTCAACACCCCCAGCTGGTTTTGTATTGGCTCAGATTCAATCTTTAATCATTTGCATCCTTTCCCCCTTGGAGGAAATAAGAAAGGGGGTAATCAAATAAATAAATCTTATATAACTTATACTGTTTGAAGATATTAATCTCATTTACTCCCGAATGCCATCAATCTTCCATCCTCCCTTTAGAATCCCCCAACCCCCTGAAGGGGGCTTGAAATCAGTAAGGTGGCAGTTCTCGAACCCCCTTTAGGGGGCAGGGGGTGTCTTCACACCAAATGCCATCAATCTCCCGTCCTCCGTCAGAATGAAAAACTTTCCTATGATTACTGCGGGTGAACTGCTTACTGGAGTGCCCGCATTAAAGCTCCATAACTTTTTCCCATCTGATAGCCCCAATATGTTCACATATCCATCCATTCCTGCAAAAAGAACTTTATCAGAGGTTATAACTGCTGAACCGCTTATTTTTCCTTTTGTATGGTATTTCCAGATCAATTTCCCATCGGAAGAATTGTAGCAGTAAAGATATTTATCTTCGCTTCCAATTACAATTGAGTTCTTTCCAATTGCCGGAATGGCTAAAATTGAGCCTGATTCTGCGCCTGGGTCAATTTTCCAGACTATTTTCTTTGTTTTTGTATTTACACAGTATTTGGTACCGTCATAATCACCAAAATATGCAAAATCCTGAGAAAGGGCAGGGGAGGAAGCAATATAAACTCCAATGTTGATTGTATCTTTTTGTCTCCCTGTTAATGGATCGACAACCCTCAACATGCCATCACATCCGCCGAATACGATCTTGCCGTTTAAGATTGCAGGAGTACCGTTTATGTAATTTTCAGTCTCGACTTTCCACATTACCTTACCTGTTTCAGGATTCACACAATGAAGGTAATAATCATAGCTTCCTATAACAATACCAGCTTTATTCCCTGAAACCCATACGTTTGCAGAGCCTGCTATCTGGTTGTCAGTGGTATATTTCCATAATAGCTTTCCGGTTGTTTTGTCGACAGCTATCAGTACACCTTCATTTGTTCCGAATATTACTTTCTGACCAAATATCATTGGTGCCGCATCGATTGAGCTCCCTGATTCGTATTTCCATTTCAATTTCCCTTCGAAACTCACAGCTACAAGCGATCCTTTGTCATTTCCGAAATATATAATGCCTTCGCTTATTACCGGTGATGATTTTGTACTTGCACCGGTTTTAACACTCCATAATAGAACTGGTGTTACAGGAAGAGCGATATTCGTCCTGCCGGACAGGTCCGATTTGCCTCTGAATAATGGCCAGTCGTCACTTCCGGTCTGAGCTTCAGATTTTAAAATGAAGAAAAGGAAAAGAGTAACTGTAAGAAAATATCGCATTTATAAAAATTAAATCCTTAAATATTCAATCATAAATTCATCCCCCGTTCATCAACCCCCTAAATCCCCCTAAAGGGGGACTTTACTAACCTTAGAGATGTTCTTAGCCACCCCTTGGGGGTTGGCGAGGTCTTTGCTATTAGCCCCCATTTAGGGAGCTTGGGGAGTTCTTCAGGCTCAACGCTCCCGTTGGGCAAATATCCACCACCTCTTTGCTTCTTGTTTTAATCACATTGTTAAAATCTTCGGTCAGAGGTTCCGATATTATACTCACGAATCCCCTGTTGATAAAACATAGTGCCGGCTCTTCCTTCAATTGTTCACAAAGCCTTACACAGAGCCCGCATTTAATACATTTGGCATTTTCAAAAACCAATCCGGTATTTACATTAATTTTCTTTTGAGCGGGAGAATTTAAGATCTTACCTCTCGGATCTTTAACTGAAAACTCATCCGCTATGTCCCTCAATCTGCAATTATCAGCTGATCTGCAATCGCAATGCATACAACTTCCTGATTCCGTTATAGCTGAATCCGACTTGACTGTTTCCCTCGATCGTTTTTCTCCATTACTGCATTCTTTTAGCCATTCAGTTAATTCTTCCGGCTCAAGTTTTCCAATCCTCGATGTGAACCTTTTAGCCGGTTTTTCTGAAGCGACTGTTTTTTCAGTAATACGATTTTCCTGATTTGTCTGCTGATAAATAAAAATCTGCAAATTTCTTATCGATACCGGCAGATCTATTTTCTTCCTTCGGCAGGCATTCTCACAG
>Ga0302164_10000764_pt1 | contig 10533 bp, 8 predicted proteins | sample I_Fen_E3_1_FD_193500 | JGI IMG/M metagenome (GOLD analysis project Ga0302164, IMG submission 193500) | Peat permafrost microbial communities from Stordalen Mire near Abisko, Sweden - I_Fen_E3_1 | ecosystem: Environmental > Terrestrial > Soil > Wetlands > Permafrost | place: Sweden: Abisko... | reverse complement strand
GGAGATAGGGACAAATGTTTCCCATTCATCTGCCGTTTTATATAATTTTTTTCAGAATCTACCTTGGTACGGCCTTTAATATGTATAACAAGATCTGACATCTTTCCAAGAGTTGAATCTTCATACGATGATACAGCAACTATATTAGCTCCACGCATCTTGGCAATCTTAGCAGTACTTATAATATAACTCGTTTCTCCAGAACCAGAAATAGCAAGAAGACAATCATCATTATCTATAGCAGGAGTTATTGTTTCTCCAACCACATAAACACTTATACCCAAGTGCATGAGCCGCATGGCAAATGCCCTAGCAACTAATCCGGATCTACCCTGTCCGAGGAGGAAAACATTCTTTGATGATGTTAAAATATCCATCATTTCCATGACATTTTCTTCATTGGTTTCAGCAGATACCGCCATTACATTCTCTATTATTTCTTCTATTGCATCATTTAAAATCATTTATTCACCAAATAAATCTTTTATACACTATTATCTTGAATCTATAAATACAACTTAAGTTCTTTGAAATTAAATTAGATGGAATTTAATATATTGACCTTTTTATTAGTAGATATATATATTATCTCTAATGCAATTTTTTTCACTATTCAAATAGAATGTTTTCAGATGAGTCTTTTTAAACTGAACATTGCTTATTACTGTTCTGCCAATTAATTAATTGCAGATCTTAACTTGAGATATAAACAAAAAAAATATCTCAAGGAAAATATTTAGAAAATGGTAAATTTTGGGAAATTAAACAATCTTTTAAATTGGTTTTAATTAAGTGGTAAACATGAATTACAATCCTAAGCTTAGCATGATTATTGATGGAAATGAATTCAATTATAAATTCTTTGAAACACTTGAATGCATAGCAAAAACATATTCCCAGAGACAAGCAGCGAAACGTCTTGAAATTTCGCATAGTGTTTTAAACAGGCGTATCAAAGAAGCTGAAGAAAAATTTGATTCTGTACTTGTTGAAACCACAGGTGCTGGTTCTGGTTTAACTGAAAAGGGTTATGAAATACTGGATAAATATGAAACTTATATGAAACGTCTTGAAGAAAGAAAAAAACCAGTGATATGTGGAGGTCATATTTCAACAGGATTAATGGAAATCCTTAGTCAAGAATATGATTTAAATGTTACCATATTACAGACCGACGATTTAAGTGCCCTTGAACTTGCAGATAAAGATATGGTGGATATTTTAACCTTAGACGATCCTGTCACGGCATTTATCTACGATTTAGATTTTATTCCCATTGCTTACGATTACCTTGTGCTGGTTGGTGAGGAATTTATAACTGACATTGCCGAATTAAACAGGAAAAATTTCCTAGAAATACCCAATTCTTCCCAGCGTTTAGCTTGGAATACCCTTGATAATATAGGTATAGACTACGACATAGTTAAATTAGTAAAATCACCTTATAATGCAATTAATGCCATTAAAAAAGATAAAAACTTGTTTACATTTCTAAATAAAAGTTTGACAGATGGTTCAGACATTTTAAAGGATGAAACTACACATCTAATCAGCCTTGTATTGTTAAATAAGGACAATAAGGGTCTGAGTAATTTTGTAGACTTCGTTATTGGAGATGGCCAGAAAATAATAGAAATGAACGGTTTTATAAGAATATAATCCTGTTGAAATCTTTTGAATCAGATAATTGTTTTCTTAAATAATTTAATAAATTTATTAGGTAAATTCTGAGTTATCTTGAACAAATAAGGTACTTTTAAATATTTATAAATTAAAGATATGGCGGGTGATTGATTGAACTATGACACTGATCTTCTTGCAATTGGACACACTGCATTGGATTACATAATACATGTAAAAGAATTTCCAGAAGCCAACTCTTCTACATCAATTAACAAGATGAAAACATTATTTGGAGGTGCTGCAGCAAACGTTGCAGTTGTTTCATCGACTCTTGGATTAAAAACATCCCTTGTATCTGCAGTTGGAGAAGAATTTATTGATTCAAATTACCATAACAAACTGAAAACCATGGGTATAGACACCCAAAATATGATTGTGATAAAAGATGAAAAAACCCCCACAGCATTTGTTTTAACAGATCTAAACAATGATCAGATCAGTTATTTCTACTGGGGTGCAGCATCAGAATTTAAGAATACCGAAGTTCCTTACAGTGCAATTGAAAAGGTTAGGGCAGTCCACCTTGCAACAGGTGATCCTGGATTCAACAGTCGGTCTGGAAAGGCTGCACATGATTCAGGAAAACTGATATCATTTGATCCTGGCCAAGACCTCCATATGTATTCTAAAAATGAACTTAAAGATGTTTTAAAGATTACAGACATACTTTTTGGAAATCATCATGAAATAAAACGGATTCAAGAAACTCTTAAGATGGATTTGGATGATTTAAGAAATTTTGGACCTGATATGATTGTAACAACCTTCGGAAAAGATGGTAGCAGCATATACACAGATAAGGAAATTAAAGTAGACGCCATACTCCAAGATACTGTTGATCCAACTGGTGCAGGAGATTCCTACAGAGCAGGATTTTTAAAAGCATATCTAAAGGGTGAAGATATTGAAAGCTGTGGAAAATTTGCTTCCTCTGTTGCCTCATTTGTTGTTGAAGCCGAAGGATGTCAAACAAATGTTCCAACCCAAGTAATGGTTAAAGAAAGGATGAACAAAATGTGGAAATAAATCTTGTGAAGTAAATAACATAATATTCATTAGAACAAAATAGAAAGTCTATTAAAATATGAGAAGAGTAATTTATTAGTATCATTCGACATAATGATCCTTGGTTTGTTTCATGTATTCTTTAACAATACCTATTTTTTATGTTGAGATATAGTACAATCATAGATTTTGATGTGAAGCCTGCTCTTTTCAGGCAGTTAGAATGATTTTAATATTCAGAAACTGGACAGAATGAAACATCTGGCTAGTATTAAGTTAAAAAAAAATAACATGGTGATTCTATGACACAAATGGATGATGCAAAAAAGGGCATAATAACAGAACAAATGAAAGCAGTTGCTAAGATAGAGAATGTTGATGAAGAGTTTATCAGAAAATCAGTTGCTAACGGAACAATAGCTATTCCAAACAATGTTGGACGTGATGTTAAACCTGTAGGTATTGGAGCAGGCCTAAGAACAAAGGTCAACGCAACAATCGGAACATCTACAGATATAAACGATATTGACATGGAAGTAGAAAAAGCCATGATAGCAATGGAAAATGGCGCCGACACCCTTATGGAACTCAGTGTAGGAGGAGACCTAGATGGTATCCGAAGAAAAATTCTAAGCATCACAGATCTACCTGTTGGAAGTGTACCACTTTACCAAGCATCAATAGAATGCATAAGAGAACACGGTGCAGCCATATACATGGAAGAAGATGCAGTTTTTAAAGCAATTGAAACCCAAGCCAAAGACGGTATTGACTTCATGGCCATACACTGCTCAGTGAATAAAGAAACACTTAAAAGACTTAAGAGACAGGGCCGTGAAGGCGGACTTGTGAGTCGTGGTGGAGCATTCATGTCTGCATGGATGGTTCACAACGAAGTTGAAAATCCTCTTTACAAAAACTATGAGTATGTACTGGATATAGCAAAAGAATACGACTTTGTTATAAGCCTTGCTAATGGTATGAGGGCTGGTGCAATTGCAGATTCAACTGACAGAGCACAAGTTCAGGAGTTAATTATACTTGGTGAGTTAGTTGACAGGGCACGAGAAAGAGGAGTCCAAACAATCGTTGAAGGACCTGGCCACATACCTCTTAATGAAATAGCCACCAATGTAATGGTTCAGAAAAAATTGTGTAATAACGCACCATTTTACATGTTAGGACCTATTGTAACAGATATAGCCCCTGCATATGATCATATAGTTTCTTCTATAGGTGCTGCACAGTCTGCATCTGCCGGAGCAGATTTCATATGTTATGTAACACCTGCAGAACATCTTGCACTACCTGGACCTGAAGATGTTAAAGAAGGTTTAATTGCAAGTAGAATAGGCGCATACGTTGGCGATATGTCCAAAGGTATCCACCATGGAGAACTTGATCTAGTCATGGCAAATGCCAGGAAAAAACTCGACTGGGAAGGACAATATGCAGCAGCCATTTGTCCAGCAGATGCTAGAGCAATAAGAGATGCAAAACCTCCAGAAGACCCTGATACATGCACAATGTGTGGAAGTTACTGTGCTGTTAAACTAGTAAATGAATGGCTGGATGATGCAAGTCAGGATGTATTTGACTGAAATTCCATCCCTTTTTTTATTTAACTTTTATTAAATACCAGGATCTTTAAGATTCTGATTTTATTTTCTTTATTTTTTGCACTTATCAATTATACAAAATCAATCCAAATTTTAATGTAAAGACTAATATCTAAAGAGTTTAAAAATATTTAATAATTAAATCTAAGCTGAAATTTTTAATGTTAAATTTTATTAATTATATATAAAGGTGATTTTATTGAAACACTGGATCGAAAGGATCGCAGACAACTTAAATGAAAGAGATGTTTCAGAGCATGTTATTGCAAGCGGAACATCAATATCAGGATCTATACATATTGGAAATTCATGCGATATATTCATCGCAAACGCAGTTACCAAAGCATTAAACAAACTTAATGATAAATCCAAGACAATATGGATTGCAGACGATCATGACCCCCTTAGAAAGGTTCCATATCCACTTCCAGAGTCTTATGAAAAATATCTCGGAATACCCTACTCCCAAATCCCATGTCCAGAAGGATGCTGCTCAAATTTCGTTGAACACTTTGAAAAACCACTTTTAAACATACTAGAAAGGTTTGGAATAGAACTTGAGGTTTATTCTGGTGCCGAAATGTATAAAAAAGGAGTTTACAACGATTATATAAAGATTGCATTGGAAAAGGCTCCTGAAATAATTAAGATATTCAATAAATTTAGGGAACATCCACTGAAAGATAACTGGCTCCCCTACAACCCAATATGCAGTGAATGCGGTCGTGTTAATACCACCTATGCCCATGGTTATGATGGAGACATGGTAAATTACAGTTGTAAATGTGGACACAAAGGTAAAATGGATATAAAAACAGGTGAAGGGAAATTAACATGGCGTGTTGAATGGGCTGCAAGGTGGAAAATATTCGGAATTACTTGTGAACCCTTTGGAAAGGATCATGCAGCAAGCGGTGGATCCTACGATGTAAGCAAGATAATATCAAAGGAAATTTATGATTATGAAGCGCCATATCCCGTTCCATATGAATGGATCACATTAAAAGGAGAAGCAATGTCCAAATCACACGGAGTATTTTTCACTCCAGGACAATGGATTGAAATAGCCGAACCTGAAACACTTAATTACTTCATCTTTAGGAGTAAACCATTAAAACATAAAGATTTCGATCCATCCATGCCATTTTTAGATTTTATAGAGCAGTATGATAGGGTTGAGCGTATTTACTATGGTGCAGAGGAACCTTCTTCAGAAAAGGAAGGAGAAAAATTAAAAAAAATCTACGAAGCTTCGCAGATTCAACTTAAAGATTCAATGCCGTTTCAACCATCATATAGATTCATGACAGTGGCTTATCAGGTTGCAGGTAATAATCCAACCAAGATATATGATATATTGAAAAAGAATTCACAACTTCCTAAAGAGATGGAAAGTAAGAGTTTTGAAGAGATATCATCTGATGATCTTGAAACGTTTATGAGGAGGATTGAACATGTGCGTAATTGGCTCGAAAAATATGCTCCAGAATTTATTAAGTTCCAAATTCAGGATAATCTTCCAAAAATTGAAATAAATGATTTACAGAAAGAATTTCTGTTAAAGGTAGCAGAACTCCTTGAAAGTGGAGATTACAGTTCTGAAGAATTTCATGATGCAATGTACATAATAATACACGACCTAGATATTAAACCTCAAAAGGCATTTCAAGCAATTTATAAGGTTATAACTGGTAAAAAACAGGGTCCAAGAGCAGCTTCGTTTGTTCTTTCACTGGATAAAGACATTGTAATAAAAAGATTCAGAATGGAAGCTTAATTTAAATAAATTTTTTTTTTAGTTTTTTTTAAAAAAACCAAGCCCATGAGAGTTAAAGTTATTGAAAAAGAGGTTCTAAATCCACTGGCAGATATTGATAGTGTTAAGCTTGATTTAAATCCTATCCCTTACGATTTTGAAACCGTATCCCTCCTTGACAATACCAAACCCGGTGCAGATGTTATTCTAAAATTTTTATCAGAAAATTTGGGTAAAAGAAAGTTTATAAATGTAAAAAAACCCGCTGGTGCACCGGCTACAAATCAACAGCTTAAGAAAGCATGTGAAGGCGATATTGCACTTCTGGCTCTTGGAGACTGTGGTTCTTGTTCAAGCTGGGTTGTGCTTGATGCTATACGTCTTGAGAAAATGGGTACCCCAACAATTTCTATCTGTTCTAACAGTTTTTCAGATTTTGCCCATGAACTTGCAGGGTCTCACGGAGCTCAAGACTTGAATATTTTGAGTGTTGAACATCCCATTGCTGGACTTTCAGATGGGCAGATAGAAGAAAAAATAAGGAAAATTTTAGCTCCCCTTAGATATATCCTTCAAATCCCTTGAGGTGAACAAATGGACGATACAAATAGGCCAAAAATCTCAAAAGATAAATGTGGATGTCTAATTGATGATCTGCTTATTGAGAAGGATAAAAATAATGAACTCTGCAGCACGCGTACTAGTGATATTGAAGTGTTTACAGATCCTGATCCTGAAAAAATAAGTTACGATTTTTATATTAGGAGAATGACAGATGGACTTCCAGTTATCCCCCCAACTAAAGAAAGAGTCCAAAAATTATTGAATTATACAGATAGAGATTTTCAGGAATTAATTGCTGTTTTACCTCCCAGAATGGGTAGGGCAACTCCAGAAAAGATTGCTGTTAATTCTGTTATGGCAGGGTGTATGCCTCAATTTATGCCCATGGTGATGAACACTATTGAATCTATTTCAGACTATAAATTTAATCTTGCAGGTATTAATGCAACCACACATCCAGTTTCGATTTGTACAATTATGAACGGCCAGATTTCAAGAGAAATTGGTGCCTCAAGTGGTGCAGGATGTCTTGGTCCGGGTAACATTGCAAATGCCAGCATAGGACGAGCTGTCAGACTATGTCTAATGAACATAGCAGGAGCAGTTCCCGGTTTAGGGGATCATGCAACTTTAGGATCCCCTGCAAAGTACAGTTATGCCTTTGCAGAATTTGAATCTGAAAGTCCTTGGGAATCATTGAGTAATGAGAGAGGGTTTAATGAGGATACTAGTACAACAACTGTTATGGCTGTGGAGGCGCCTCAAAATGTTAATGATCATAGGAGCAAAAGGGCAGAAGACTTGCTTGAAACCATAGCACAAACAGCTTCTACAGCAGGTTGCAACAACAGCCATGTTCCCGGTGAAATTCTACTCATAATGAGCCCTGAACACGCTAAAACCATATCTAATGATGGGTGGAACAAGCAAGATATAAAAAATTACATGCATGAAAACTGTTCTGTTCTGTTAGAACTTGCAGATAGGGGAGGACGGAAAATTGATGAAAAATGGATTGATGATGAAAATATCCGCATCACACGTGCCCCTGAAGATGTGGTTGTGGTTGTTGCTGGAGGAGTTGGAAGACACAGCATGATATGCCACGGATTTGGAACATCGTCAGAATCAATTACAATGCCATTGACACTTAAAGATGGTATATCGATAGGATCTGTTGATGATTACAAAAAATTATAATAATTTTTTTTTATTAATTTTTTTTTATTTGGGGTTTTCCTGCTTGATATAGTCGTGTATTAAATTGCATTCCAAACGTGTTGCAAATTTTAATGCTGTTTCATCGACTTGAAATCCGGGATGATGGTTTGGTTTCGACTCAGAAATTGGTTTATCCTTTGGAGCACTTCCAAAGTGCAGATATAAACCTGGGACTTCACGAGAAAAGTAGGAAAAATCCTCAGAACCTGTTGTAGCAGATTTAAATATTACACTATCACTTCCTGCAACTCGTTTAAGGGTGGGTAACATTGTTTTGCATAGGTCCTTTTCATTTTTGTTCATTGGATCGTGTTGCCCCAATAAAACCTCTGCTTTACATCCATGTGCTTCAGCTATAAGTGTTGAAACTTCAATTACACGTTTCAAGAGGAGTTTTTGATTGTATTCATCCAGTGATCTTATTGTTAAACCCATCTCTGCAGATTCTGGAATTATATTAACCTTAATTCCACTGTGAAAATATCCCACCGTAACTACTGCTGCCCCTCTCATGAGGTCGGCTTCTCTGCTTACAATTGTCTGCAGTGAATTAATTATCGATGCCCCTGCCACAATTGGATCTTTACCTACCCATGGCATAGATCCATGGGCTTGAACACCTTTTATCTTTATAACCAGATCATTTAGGCCTGCATGAGTTGTGCCTCTGCTCAGAAGTATAGTTCCAGGATAGGCTTTGCTATATGGATGTAAAGCAAAAATTACGTCTACATCGGGATTTTTCAAAGCTCCTTGTTTTACCATAAGTTCAGCACCAGCTTCCATGCCTTGAGGCACTCCTTCTTCTGCGGGTTGAAACAAAAAGACTACTTTTCCATTTAAATCGTTTTTAAGTTCACTTAATATTGTTGCTGTACCCATTGCAGATGCTGCACTAGCATCATGGCCACATACATGTGAAACATATGTTTTTTGACCATTGTATGTTCCTTTTGATGTGGAAATATAATCTAGATCTGTTTCTTCTTTAACAGGCAAAGCATCAAAGTCAGCCCGTAATGCAACGGTTGGGCCAGGTTCTCCCATATTTAAAACGGCTTTAACACCAGTTTTTGCCATATTACATTTAATTTCCAAGTCATCAAGAGTTTTGAGATAATCACAAATATATTTACCCGATTTAAACTCTTCATATGCTAATTCAGGGTTTTGATGAAGCCATTCGAATATCTCAATCTGTTTAGATTGAAAACTATTGGTTAATTCGTTTATTCGATTGTAAAAATTATTTTCATCCATCTGCATCACCCAGTTAATAATGAAAAATAGTAATTACTCTTATAAATTTACAGAGTTAGTTTTCTACTGGCCCTTTCAATTACAGAAGTTCGCAACATTTCTTTCCAGTTTTTGAAGTTGGAATTTTTCACGATGTGTTCATTCCATTTTAGAGTTTCAGTGGCATCCTTGAATTCAATCTCGTTTTCAATCTTGAATCCGCTTGATTTAATCATCTCTTCAAAGTTTTTGAAATTTGTATGTTTCTCCATGAAATCAGTGGTTAAAAGTTCTTTTTTTATATAATCAAGATTTACTTCACTTAACCTGAATTTATTATCTTTCATGACATCAATATCTTTATGAATATTGTCCAGCCTTTTTTTTAATTTGGAGTCTTTAGTATCTGGTTCCATTTCAAAATCTCCATTTAAAAATTATTTTAAAAATGAATAAATAAAAAAAAAGTAGTAGTTGAGGTTTTAAAACCTCTTACGATCCATTAATTCCCGCATTTTTCCTGGGTTCCAGCCACCAGAAGCTGATCTAGATCTGCCCACTTGTTGTACATAACCAGTTATACGATCGTACCATTCAACCTCGGTTTCTTCTCCACAAGTACCGCATTTGGTTTGCAGACCCTTCATGAGAGTTTTGCATTTTATGCAGAAACTTAGAGCAGAACTGTAAGCCCAAAATCCTATGTCTGAATTTTTTGCTATTTTATTGGTTAAGCTCATTAGCGAATCTGGATTAGAGTAGGATTCCCCCATAAATGCATGGAATATATGACCACCCAATGTCAGTGGATGGAATTTCTCTTCAATCTTTATTTTCTCTGGTAGAAGCACATCAGAGTTTACTGGAACATGTGATGAATTGGTGTAATAAGATGCTTGAGCATCCCCCTGCAATACAGCTTTATCACCATACTTCTCTTTATCAAGCATAGCAAATCTATAAGCAGTAGATTCTGCAGGGGTCTGTAGAACGCCCCATCTTAAACCTGTTTCACTCTTAAGTTCATCAGCCCTTTTATTCATGAATTTAATAACGTCTAAACCAAATTTACGGGCGTCATCATCATCTATTCCTGCTCCACAGTGTGCCATTAGCATTTCATTTAATCCTACAAATCCAAATGAAAGCGTTGCATTATCTATATGATAATAACGTTCCCCTTCTGATTCTTGTGTCAGGAATGGGAGTAGATTGTAGTTGTCAAGGCAGTTCATTGCCTGCTCTCTTCTGAGCATTAAAACTTCTTCTCCTAGACGCATGTATGAATCAAGATAATCAAAGACGTCGTTGTCATCCCTAGAGTTGTATGCAATTCTTGGAAGGTTTAATGTGACATATGCTAAATTACCTGTGGTGAAGCAATCCTTTTCCCAGTCTCCAGTCCAGTTATCACTGAGGGAAGTTCTGCAGCCCATGTAATTTGCC
>Ga0302164_10000763_pt1 | contig 10533 bp, 9 predicted proteins | sample I_Fen_E3_1_FD_193500 | JGI IMG/M metagenome (GOLD analysis project Ga0302164, IMG submission 193500) | Peat permafrost microbial communities from Stordalen Mire near Abisko, Sweden - I_Fen_E3_1 | ecosystem: Environmental > Terrestrial > Soil > Wetlands > Permafrost | place: Sweden: Abisko... | reverse complement strand
TTATAGCAAAAATCTTTTTCAAACAATATACAAACTGTACCTTTCAAATCATCAGAGAACAGCAAGGATCTCAAAGCAGAAATCCAGGGTGCTTCAAAGTGCATCACATTTTCTTCATTAAGACAACTTAGGGGAAGAAAAATCAGCGGCGGATCACTTTCTTGTACGTAACCTCTCTTGTCCCCTTCTTCGAACATGCCAGAGTTCTCTGCCAAAACATCACACATTATATCTTTCAACATTTCTCTAGTGACTTGCATAATGTCAAATTATATAAAAAAACGTAATATATACACATCATACCTAAATCCTGAATGGTTTCAACAATCTCTGTCCTTTCATCCATCTTACACGATTTCTGCCAACAATCTTCTTATAGAAAGTTTGAACCGAAATAACAATAACTTTTCAACAATGAATTTCAACTGGAAAAACAAAATGCATTAAACTCTCTCTTATATACGTAATTAACAAATCAAAAAATAAGTACAAAGACACATTCAAATATTAATAAACTTATACATCAATACATGCACCATATATCATACAAATAACCATTTCTTTACGAATTTCAGCAAATTTATTATTTCCATTTGTAACATTTTTGCTACTTTTCGGAACTCCTAACCTTATAACTGAAGTCTCTAAATACAAAAAGAATATCTCATTCCAACTACCAAATGACTTTAAACACGACAAAGCATTGTTATGAACAAATAAAAAAAATAATGACAATTTGTCATTGAGCATTGCATAAGTCAGAATTTCAAACAAAAAATTAAATAAAAACTCAATTTATCAATCAATGTTTGCATTACATATGACGACTTTTCTCAACATATTTAATTAATTATTGAAACACAAAAAACAAAAAATGCCTCAAAACATAATATTTGAAGTGGCTCGTTCAACTGGGAAGTATACCAACAAAACTTGAAAACAGAATCTGCTAGAAGCAGAAGCTAAAGATCATCAGTGATTTACTCTAATGAACTTTGTATAACACGTATAACTGAAACTAAGATCTACGTTTGAAGCGGTTTCTTGTGAAACATATCATCAGAAAGAATCCCCCTCCTCGCAATTTGGCCTCGTATGGTCATACATGGACGCATTATACAATTGCCATACAGAACCTATAGTGTGAACATAGGAGTGTCTAGTGGGCACAAAAGAAAATCCAATCGTGAAAGTATTTGCATTCAACATCAAATTTGTATTTGTGGAAACCAAAGAAATTCAAACTGTAAAGTAGCAAAACACGACCCTTCTGCGTTAAATTCAGCGACAGGTAAAATAAGACGGTGACCACACGCACTGGCTATATGCTTAATGATATCCTCTATCACTTCTATGAAAACAAAACCATGAGATACAAAAATAGTTTTCACTTATATTTTCACCATTGGTTGATACAAGTATGAGAATTCATCATTTAATGCAATTGAATCCCCATCAATAAGCCACAATGGATATTGTAGGTCAAAGGGGTCATTTCCAATCAATGATACTGACCACAGGATTTTATTTTCTTTAAATTCGGAACGATTGTATTTTGGTTAAATATCTGAATTGTATGGAATTAAACAAGAAAAAACAAGGTGATGATAAACAGAAAAGCAATTTTGTAATTTTAATGTGGTGATTGAACATCATGCCGCAGACTTCACATTCGCTTCATATTCGCTTTCACCTCCCATATTTCTTATATGCTAGCATTATAGTCCAGCAGTCACAGACAGAATGTATATATGTATATGTTGCTGTAAGCATTTGATTTTGGTATTGCAGCAGTGTATTGTGAACGCGAGTTTGGTGGCAAAAGGGCCGCTTGTCAGCACATCAGATTGATGCACAAAAACATTGTTTCAAAGAACTCAGGATGCAATGATTCTTTATTGGATGAGGAAAATAATAAAACAGTTTTACAGAAGCAGATATGAATATCTCCCCTTTACACATATAGTTTGAATACCATAAAAATATAAAAGAAAATTCGAATTATTATTTCATAGGAATAAAACAAAAGACACTACTATAAGTTTCATAGAGTGATGAAAGCTAGTAGCGCTAAAATGGTTGAAACTTGGTAACCTATATATTGTTGAAAAAGATCAACTTCTTAATTTTTGAATATAATTTAAATTTTCATATTTATACTGTGTGATTGCTGCACCTTGGTGTCTGGTTGATGACAGGTAAACCGCGTATGACCATACAATATCATACTCGGGATGCTACACAACTTCGTCCAATTGCTGCACCAGCTATATATGACACAGGAATTCAAGATGAAATTGGAAACCAGCATCCTTTAGAACATCAAACAAATTAGCGGTATTCATTAAACAATGCAAGCGTGGCCAAAAGCTATATCGAGAGCACTTGCTGCCAAACTGCATTTGGTTGCAACAAGGATTCCATACCAGTAGTTTGTTGGATGAAATTATGGACAAGCTAAGAGATAGGCTTTCTTGCATTGAGTGATCCTCCATAACATCTTAGGATGAAATCAAACATTTCCTGGCAACAACACACCCACAAAGATTTAGTATAAAGGATGAACAATAAGGAAAAGAAACCTTCACATCTGCCTCCTCAGCTGTGTTGTGCCTCCATAACAGCTCAGGATGAAATCAAACATTTCCTGGCAACAACACACCCAGAAAGATTTAGTATAAAGGATGAACAATAAAGAAAAGAAAGGTCCGAATTATTCCTCAAAAACACCATCCCCAGATCATCTCAGCAACAACTAGTTCTTTTAGATGTACATGATATTTTTTTGTAGCAGAAACACTACTTCACCGAAAAACAGAAGTCTACCAACTTCTCCGTATCCTGGTGCTACAAAATCGTATGGTGCTGGAGCAAGTCCAGCAAAACGAATGAAGCAAATAGATGCTATTCGCACACAAACTTTCGATCGTATCGAAAGTATGATTTCAGGCAAACCCGGTGCTTCACCGAAGGAGCAGAAGTGTTCATAAAAGAATAAAAAGAAATAAAGCAAGAGACGTGGAAAATACCGCTTTATCAGCAAAATACTTCAATGACAATGACAGTAATCTTTTGGATTTGTTAGATCCAAAGTTATCAGAAGAAGGAGGAATAGAGCCAGTGGATCGAGTAGTAGTTCATCTAGAACAAGTTGCAATTGCAAATACCCACTTCAGAGATTACACAACCGATTTTGGTGAGCTTTTGCAGCGAAGAGCACCTGATTTATCAACAACAATTGTCAAGCTGTCATCTAGTAATCTTCATCGAAGGCTTGGTCCAACATCAAAACTTGGGACTAAAATTATCCAAGCATGTCACTTAGAAGGAGAACTGACCCAAAGCGATTACAAAGAGAAAAAGGAAAGATCGCAAAGAATATTCAAATACGTTATGGAATGCGCAGAAGAAGATTTGGACGATGCTAAGATCAGCATTCACAAAAACGTACGAGAATGGTGGGAAAATTCCAAACCTGAAACAAATGATGGTGATACGTTCATTTCTGGAAGATTGCACGATTTAGGAGACGCCTTTTTACATGCTATAAACGAAATAGTTTATATATATATATATATATATTAATTTTTACCCAGTTTATTTCAATGAAGAAATACCAGCTAAGAATCAAGTGCGATCTGACAGAGAATTGAACAGAGAGTGGAAACAGCTACAAGACAATGTTACTTCTCCATCAATGACATCCATTTGTGATGTTAAGATAAAGAATATTCTCATTAAGATAAATCATAATAAATTATCGTATTATGTATTATTGATATAAGCAATGCCTACATTTAAAGAACTCTCTAGATGACCTATTATCACATTTATCTAACCTAAATCATTCTATTCTCTTCAATCTATATAATGGTAGTTCTAGAAAAACAGTCCACCAATTTCTGAGTAATTTATAATATTTCGCAGATTATCAATTTATGATAAATTATTATATAAGTTACAAACTACATAAACCTCTATTTAAACATGAATCTAGATCAGATATTAAAAAACAATACTTAACAAACAATATTCTACATATACTCTGCTATTTGCTCATATGGTCGTAATACTCATAGAAAGTCAATCTAACAACTTGTTCTAGAGATACAGGACTTTCCAGATCCTAACATTTCGAATCAATATCATAAATCCTAAAAAACACAATTCTTCAAATGACTGTGCACATCTCCAAACAACTTCCTAGATATTTTATGAACACATTTATAGAATTGATATGCCTCCATAACAGCTCAGGATGAAATCAAACATTTCCTGGCAACAACACACCCAGAAAGATTTAGTATAAAGGATGAACAATAAGGAAAAGAAACTGCCTCCTCAGCTGTGTTGTGCCTCCATTACAGCTCAGGATGAAATCAAACATTCCCTAGCAACAACACACCCAGAAAGATTTAGTATAAAGGACAAACAATAAGGAAAACAAAGGTCCGAATTATTCCTCAAAAACACCATCCCCAGATCATCTCAGCAACAACTAGTTCTTTTAGATGTACACGATCTTGTTTTGTAGCAGAAACACTTTCATTCCATGACTGGAGAACTTCATCAATATAGAATAATATAGAATGTGGAACAATTCAGTGATGGGCCATTGGGTTTTGTCAAAGCTTAAATATATGTTAGATGGAGCATAGTATTATATGCATGGTACATTTCATTTAACATATAAAAATCAACCTCATGTGACAGCAATTATTGATAATTATTATTACATATGAATAAAACAAAAGACACTAATAAGTTTCATAGAGTGATGAAAGCTGGTGGTGCTAAAATGGTTATGTGATTGATGACTTTTTAATGGTATCACACAGAATGTTAATTTGCCAATGAGTTGAAGGTTCTTTTTTAAAACAGTTTGAACAACATAGTTCTAGATAAGGGTGGCAAACGTTTCAAAGTGGCGCAAGCAATTATCAACAACTATTACCCTCTACTCCTATCTCCCATAACAATCGAACAGTGTCAGTGTCCAGACAATCTGTTTGCTGGAATCAAAAGTGAACCAACAAAGGAAATGGCTTGAGCCAGTTGATGCTTTGTTCAAACAAATTTTTATTCGTGAGGATTTTATGTAACAGCTCGCAATCCCCCCACAGCTCGCAAACCTAGAATTTCACAGATCTCCTACAATATGATACATTATTTCTATAAAAAAACTACATATCATCAATATGCATGTATGAATAATATTGTTTGCAATGTTCCTATAGTGGCCCGCTTTTCTGGGCCATTGCGATTTCTCAAAGCTTAAATATCTCATATATGTTAGATGGAGCATAGTATTATATGCATGATAGATTTCAGTTAACAAATAAAAATCAAGCTCATGTGACAGCAATTATTGCTAATTATTTTTACATATGAATAAAACAAAAGACACTAATAAGTTTCACAGAGTGATGAAAGCTGGTGGTGCTAAAATGGTTGAAACTTATTAACCTATATATTGTTGAAAAAGATCAAGTTCTTAATCTTGGAATATAATTTAAATTTTCATATTTATAGTGTGTGATTCCTGCACCTTGGTGTCTGGTTGATGACACGTAAACCGCGTATGACCATACAATATCATACTCAGGATGCTACACAACTTCGTCCAATTGGTGCACCAGCTATATATGACACACGAATTCAAGATGAAATTGGAAAACCAGCATTCTTTATAGAACATCAAACAAATTAGCGGTTTTCATTAAACAATGCGCAAGTGTGGTCAAAAGCTATATCAAAAGCACTTGCTGCCAAACTGCATTTGGTTGCAACAAGGATTCCATACCAGTGGTTTGTTGGATGATTTATGATAAATTATTATATAAGTTAGAAACTACATAAACCTCTATTTAAACATGAATCTAGATAAGATATCAAAAAACAATACTTAACAAACAATAGTCTACATATACTCTGCTATTTGCTCATATGGTCGTAATACTTGTAGAAAGTCAATCTAACAACTTGTTCTAGAGATACAGGACTTTCCAGATCCTAACATTTCAAATCAATATCATAAATCCTAAAAAACACAATTCTTCAAATGACTGTGCACATCTCCAAACAACTTCCTAGATATTTTAAGAACACATTTATAGAACGCAAATCATTCTATTCTTTTCAATCTATATAATGGTAGTACTAGAAACCCAATCCATTGATTTTTGACCAACTTATGATATATTGCAAATTGTCAATTTATGATAAATGATTATATAAGTTAGAAACTACACATCTCTCCTAATGCTTAAGTTAAAAGTCACATGTCTGAAGTCTATTACATTACAAATTCAATACAAAACATTGTAAAAAGAATTCATGGCTTCATAACTACACTTCCTTCTTTGAATACCATATAAAACTTATTTTTTCAGACTTCCCAATATAAATTTGCATCATATGACAAAATACAAATTGAAAAAAAATACTTCAAGAATTCATCCATATTTTTGCTAAATTAATTTCTAATATACAGCTATAATTGGTATCTCAACCCCTCTGACAGCCAATTGATCCCATTCCATCATTCAATCCATTATTGCATTGAGATTCACGATCAACAGTTTATGTTTGTCTCTTTCAAACTTACTGGTGTCAATGCTGTTTTTCAACCACCAAGGTTCTATGTATTGATCAAACGCATCTTCATTGACATCATATCCCACCTTTTTGTTCTATATTCAGCAACTGGAAAAACAAGATGATTCCCTTTTGTGCTGGTAATATGCTTCACACGTTTTTCCATTACCTCATTACATCACGATCAAGCAAAAATAGTTCTTTGGGATGTCATGGGTCATCGGCGTACAATAGTCTTGACCACAGAATCTTTTCATTATATGATTCCAACGTATTATTTTGATTTTTATCTGCAAACACAAGATACGAAACATATTGTTTTATATGTAATAATTTTTAAATAGCTACCTCTTAATCAACAAAAAATATTTTCTTTCTGTTTTCATGTGTATTGATCAAAAAACTACAAACATTTTTAAATCAATCCTATTCCATAAACAATGATATTGATCTAGTACAACAAAATTTAACTTTTGAACCTAAAATTTTCCTGACTAACATAATTGCTTACGTATATATTGGCAATTGCTTCAAAATCTGCTTTATATTATTGTAGCACATACGAAATTTTATTTTGAATTTAAATGAAAAATAATACTTTATATCTTTAAAATATTACATTTTTTGAATTCTGTAAACTACAAATTATTCAATGTAAATAATTAGATATATTGCAATAATCATTTATGATCAACTTACCAGTATTTCTTTTTCACTCTTTATTTTTTCATGATGATGGTATTTTCACAGAAATAAATCATCTGCAATAAGAAAATAGAAAAACATGTTTGTAAGATTCTCAGTGAATGTCAAACAAATATTACACATTCAAAACAAGAAAATCTCATTTTTATTATATCAACAATAAACCAATAAAATGACTAATTCATAGAGACAGAAATATTCATAATTAGCCAAATAAACTATAGAATACCCATAAATATTGTCATAAATTTTAAAAGAAGTGACTGGTTAAACTGTTCATTATAATTCCTTACTTTTCCTTAACATTTATATATATGAATCACTATCGCTATAAAATATTAAAATATATGTTATAAATTATACTTTCATACTCATTTTCAAATGACCTTGATTGATTATTAACAATAATACAGAAAATATCATACAAAAAACAGACACAAACACCACGATCTCGTTCATTCATTCAAATGTTCTTTCTCAATGTTAACTTTTTCAACGAACAGAAAATAGAACAAAAAACCAAGAAAAACCCTAACAAAGAAGAATAGTAACAAATTCATTTCTTGCCATATAAAATAGATAAGATAACCAGTTACCTTACATCATATAAGGAAGTATCATTTCAATTAGTACCCATAACGACAAGACCAATAGTCACCCCAATTGACAATGTCGGGAACATCGAACTCTAGATCCAAAGGCATCCGTAATTCCAATGAATGAGTTTGTGGAAATTGCCTCTCCAACTGATGAAAGAAATGTCGAAATAACAATGTTAACAAAAAACACTCCTATAAATTCACGTCATAAGTACCTCCTTTATGCCTGAATCCAAAAACCACCACATTTCTTTGTCAAACTCGGAGACATAATGCCAGTCAGTTGACATGACATGCGGAAAGAGATAACTGAAGGAAGTCAAATATATTGGACTAGTTAACCAGATTGCTACCGAACCCTCGAACATTTTCAGCTTCTCAAAAGGAAAATCATCTGAAACGTAAAAAAATTATAATAAGACATCAACCACTCAGCACATCAAATATACACATGTAGTACAGCATCATTACTTACCCCTCAGCTGATTCTCAGTCAGCAAACAAGCACAACATCCCTTGTCACTGGTAAAAGGAACGAACAGAGATTCAAAATTTGAATCAACTCTATTCAAATTTGCATGATACAAAATCGGCCATTGATTTTCAACTGCCTTGGCCATGATTATATCAGCATAATCTGCACGGTCGACCAAAAAGACGAATTTTCCATTGCATCCTTACAACAGAAAGATGATAAACAATAATACTTGATAACCAAAAAAGCTATAATGCAAAATCCAGTTTCATAAACGATGTTGAAATATATCAAAACATTCACTTCAAAAATCATTTTTATAAATATATACATGTATCAAAAAATATGGATCTAAATACATGTATCAAGTAAATAATATGTAGTAAAGTTAGCACAAAATTGTAAAACAAATAAGAATGAATTAATAATTACCATTATTGAAGGTATCTTCGATCAATTTCCATGGAGGCAATGGAAATCCATTAGCATTTCTATGACAATCTTTCATGTCTATTACCATCTTTTTATCTGAGGGCACGTTCAATAATTTTTCACGAATGCCTTGCACAAAACGTACATCCTCAGGGTCAACATAATCTTCTTGATCACTATCCAACGCAGCATTCTCTAAGTTGGACCATTCTTCGCGGAAACAATTCGACATTTTTCTATTTCTCTCTTTGAATCTTTTAATACAAAACACGTCTAAATATTAATAACACGTTTCTTTATATATTACCTATTATGACAGTCAATAACATTAAAAAAAATGAATGATAAAATCTAAGTCACTCCTTTTATACTAGTCAATTTTTTTAAACACTATTGACTAATATTACTTCGAATCCATATTTTTCTTCAAAAAAAGAAAACATAAACAATCCATTATTTTCAATAATTGTATATACATGTGCGTATATAAAATTTCAATACACCGAAAAACAACCTTTATTTTTAAATATTCATTCAATGAACAATAATAAAACTCGAATATAACAATTTAAGAAATTCTTTAATACACAATAACACTTAATTTTTCAACATCTGTTGTTGCCAATTGATGCGATTTGATTGTTACATCCATTAACACATCAAGGCTGATGATCAATAGTTTATGTCCATCTCTCTCAAAGATGCTTGTGTCAATGCTATGTTTTAACCATCAAGGTATTTTATCATCAACCAAGAGGGGCATGAAGAAAAAATAAGACTTCAGTGATGTGATAGGGTGTACATTCCACACGTCATACAACTGAGTTTCTTTGACAGTCTCTACATATGCATTCAGTAGATCTTCATTTAATTCACCCCATTTTTTTGCTGTATATTCAGCCATGGAGAAAATCAGAGGATGCGCAGGGTTACTGGCAATGTGCTTTATTGATTTTTCTATTTTCTCAATATTCAAACTGCCATGAGATACAAACACACTGTCTTCAAACATTTTCAATTTTTGTTTGCATAAGTGAGAAAAACGATTGTTCAATGCAATCAAGTCATCCTTAAGCCAGAATGGTACTTTGGGGTCTTCTAGATCATTAGTGAACAATGAACCTGACCACAAAATTTTCTCATTGTAGGACTTGGACATATCACCAAAAAAAACGGGATTGTTCTAACACTATATCTTTAACATTCATTTATCAACTATGGGATTATTTAATATCTGTAATGAATGAAATTATAAATATTTTATTTCACATTACACCAATCAAAAATGTTACATCATTGAAATCAAAGGCAATAAAATGATTTTTATTGAATTGTATAAACAAAATAATTATAAAAACATGATGAAATTATTGTACAAAAGAGGAAAAAGTAAATGAATAATATGCCACTATGAATTTTTCTTTCTGTATTTTATGTTTATGTTCAAACAGCATTCAAATCAGAAATATTTTCTTTTAGAGCAAGACAGCTAAATTGATGTCGGTTTTTACCATAATTTGAGGCAAATCTTTTATTACAATATGAACAAATAAATGGACGCTCACCAGTGTGTTTTCGTTCATGTATTACTATGTCACTATTGTTAAAAGACATGTATGAGCATCCATGAAATCCACACATATATCGATATCGATTAAAATTTTTTATTTTCCCTCGCCAGATGAATTGTGAACGCTTTTCCAAACCCACCTAGACAATAAAACA